>OFDN01000071.1_pt1 | contig 104115 bp, 98 predicted proteins | sample 1520971 | NCBI WGS metagenome assembly OFDN01 (sample SAMEA94257418, study PRJEB24077) | hot springs metagenome | biome: Aquatic biome; feature: Geographical feature; material: Water | place: India | collected 2012-06-12 | depth 5 m
CCGTTTAAGTATTGTATCTCTTTAAAATTATTCTTCTCCCAAAAAGTCGTAAGTGTAATCGGTTGGGGGTACAAATGTTTCTTTAATACTGCGTTGGCTGGTCCAGCGTAGTAAGTTCACTTTAGCACCTGCTTTATCATTAGTGCCCGATGCCCTTGCGCCACCAAACGGTTGTTGACCAACTACAGCACCGGTAGGTTTATCGTTAATGTAGAAGTTACCTGCACTATCGCGCAATTTTTCAGTAGCCACAGTCAACGCATACCGGTCTTGACCCAAGATAGCACCTGTTAATGCGTAGGGAGAGGTTTTATTCACCAACTCAAGGGTTTCTTCGTATTTGGCGGCTTCGTACACATAAATAGTTAGTACAGGGCCAAAAATCTCCTCACACATGGTAACATACATCGGGTCTTTAGCCAACAATACCGTAGGATTGATAAAATACCCGTTGGTTTTGTCGTACGTACCGCCTGCAATCACTTCAACCGAAGGGTCGTTTTTAGCAGCATCAATATAGCTGGCAATTTTATCAAACGCCTTTTCATCAATCACCGCATTTACAAAATTGCGGAAATCTTCAACTGGGCCTACTTTCAAGCTGTTTACGGTAGCAGCAAACTTGTCTTTAATCTTTGCCCACAACGTATCAGGAATATAAGCGCGTGAAGCAGCCGAACATTTCTGCCCTTGATACTCAAATGCACCGCGCACCAACGCAGTAATTACCACATCAGGAGTAGCGCTTTCGTGTACCATCACAAAATCTTTACCTCCTGTTTCACCAACAATACGGGGGTAGGTTTTGTATTTATCAATGTTGTTACCTATCGTTTTCCAAATGTTTTGAAAAACTCCGGTGGAACCTGTAAAATGTATACCTGCAAAATCAGGGTGGTTAAATACCACTTCGCCCATATCAGGCCCGCTCACATATACAAGGTTAATGACACCGGCAGGCACACCCGCCTCGCGGAAAATCTCCATCAACACATTAGCACTGTATATCTGCGTGTTGCTGGGTTTCCATACTACCACGTTGCCCATCATGGCAGCACTGGTAGGCAAGTTACCTGCAATAGCAGTAAAGTTGAACGGTGTAAGTGCAAACACAAAACCTTCCAGCGGCCTGTACTCCAAACGGTTCCATATACCGCGTGAAGAAATAGGTTGGTCGGTATATATTTCAGTCATAAACTGAACGTTGAAACGCAAAAAGTCGATAATCTCACACGCAGAATCAATCTCAGCCTGATAAGCATTTTTGCTTTGGCCAAGCATAGTGGCAGCGTTTAACTTAGCACGGTAAGGGCCTGCAATTAAGTCAGCTGCTTTTAAAAATATAGCGGCACGTTGTTCCCAAGGCATATCCGCCCATGCAGTGCGTGCTGCCAGCGCAGCATCAATAGCTTGTTGTACGTGGGTTTTGTTTCCTTCGTGAAAAACACCCAACAAATGTTTGGTGTCGTGTGGCGGACGTAATTCTTTGGTATTACCACTACGTACTTCCTTACCACCGATATACATTGGTATATCCGCTTGTGTGGCGCGGGCATCGGCCAACGCTTTTTTCAGTTGGGCTTTTTCTTTGCTGCCGGGGGCGTAGTTAAGTACAGGTTCGTTTACGGCTACGGGAACTTTAAAAAATCCGTTCATATAGGTGTGTCTGTTATCAATTATTTATATAGTGATTCAAAAAATAAAAGCGGTGCAAAGATATGCTTTGCCCGTTGCAGTATCCACACCTTTTATCAAATCATATACTATACATACAAAGTGTTGTTTACAAAAAAGCAACATTCCTTTGGTCTAAAACATCTTGTGTTTAGTATCACAAAAAACTAATCTTGTATAATACTAATTATGAAAAACATATTAATTTTTGCATTGGCACTTTGCATCGGGTTGTTTTCTTGCAGCCCTATTGAAGAGTCACCCGAACCAAAAAACACTGACACTACACAAAGCGGCGGCGGCTCAGGTGGCGGAGGCGGTGGTGGCGGAGGAGGAGGCGGTGGTACCGGCCCTGTACAACCCAATTTAACTACAGCTTCAAATATTCAATTCTGGGGGTTAATTGACGGTAACCTTGATCCATATACTGCCGGTGGTGGCTCAACAGTCCCTGCCACAGGAAAAGACAGCACGTTGGGCCCCGATAGCACAACTGCTTCGTATGCGAGCGGTTTGTTTAATATGGTAGACCTATCAGGCATTCTTGCTACTGTAGGTACACTTAAATATCCTAATGCCAGCACCCCCACAGAAGCTAACTTCTTGGCTTTGTTTGCACCGGGCAGCCGTACCTATACTGCTAAAGTTGCTGAAGTAACTTACCGAGCAGGGAGTGCTGTATGGAGTACTACCGCTGGCGACCAAACAGGTAGTACTTTTGAGATTACTCAAGCTGTATCAACAGGAACACCTGCTGATCCGAAAGTGAAAGCAGTAATTAAGTTTAACTGCAAAGTGTATAACACACTAAACCCTACACAAAGCAAAACCATTACACAGGGTATTATGGTAGCTGAGTTTTTAGGAAAATAATCTGTTATAGATTAAAAATATAAAAGGGCTGCCAAATGGTAGCCCTTTTTATTTGTTACGAATATGCTTAAAAAAGGGGTAGGTGCAACTAAACAGCTTTTATAGCCCCATAACTCGGGTTAGTATATATTATTTTGAAAGCTCTAAGGTGCTAAGTATCTTGTAGTATGATACCGCTGTTTCAATTTGGTAAACAGCGTCTCTTTTGAGTTTGCAATATTTCCCTAAGCCTAAAGCCTACCTTATATAATAAGGGGGCTTTTTTGTTAAAACAACTTCCAAATATCCAGTTTGGGGGCTGCTGCTGTTATTTTTACGGGAACCTTTTGTACAGGATGAGTAAACGTTAACTCACGCGCATGTAAGCAAATGCTACCGTCAGAGTTGGCCTCGGGGTATCCGTATTTCAAATCTCCTACAATAGGGCCTATGGCTGTTGAAAGCTGCACCCTTATTTGGTGTGGACGGCCTGTGAGCGGTGTTACTTTTAACAAATAATATCCTGCACGTTCGCCAATCAGTTCAAAGTCAAGCTCAGCGCGTTTGCTACCCGGTACCTCACGTAAATGCGCTTTGGTTCTGTTTTGGTCGTGATCCTTCACCAGCCAATGCACCAGCTTACCATTTTCGTTGTGGGGCTTATGTTTCAAAATAGCCCAATAAGTCTTATTTAAATCACGCTCCCTAAACTTTTCGTTCATGCGCTCCAGTGCTTTGCTGGTGCGCGCAAACAGGCACACGCCTGATACAGGCCTGTCTATGCGGTGTATTACCCCCAAAAAAACATCGCCGGGTTTGTTGTACTTATCTTTTATGTATGCTTTTATTTGGTCGGGCAGGGCTTCGTCGCCTGTTTTATCTGCCTGCACTAATTGACCTGCCTGCTTGTTAATGGCTATCAGGTGATTGTCTTCGTAAAGAATCGGAAATGGAACGTTCAAAATTATTGTTTACTAATTTTGCAAAGGTAGGTGGTTTTGTCGGTTTCTATCCGTATTAAATAAACCCCTTGTGCCAAACAGTCGGCTAAAACCGTTAAATTTCCATTATCCGCAGTATAGGTAGCCGTATTGGCTTGCCCCAAAGTATTGTACACCCATACGGTGTTTATATTCCCCTCTATCCCTGAAAAAGTAACGTTATCAATCACAGGATTGGGGTAACCGCTAATGCTTACCGTTTTTATATCCTTTATCCCAACAGATATTTTAGTAGGGATTGTTGCACAATCAAATGCTTCGCCTGAAAACTCATTACCATTGTATAACAAGTTCTTATTTCCGCAAAAAGGCCCAACACCCAAAGCACCTCCGTAGCCCACGTTTACTACAAATGAGGTATCAATATCTATCAATCTAAAAAAGAACGAAGAATTAAACCCAATGCCTTTGATAAAAAGCGTGCTATCAAAAACATTAGTGGCCATAGCATTTTTACTTGTTCCATAAAAAGTAAGTACTTCAAGACTATCGGCAGAAACAGACGGTCGCAAAACCTTCATCTGATTTTTTACCACCAAAAACCTGAAGTTACCGGGTTTGTAATGCTCACTAAAGATAGTATCTCCCTTTTTCCAATTATTATCAAACACCAAATACTCTTTACCTGAGGTTAGTATTGAGTCCTCAACGGCAAACTCCCATTTATAAACAGGGTTGCTCTCAAAACGAATAAATAGTTTTGAGTCTTCTTTTCTCAAAACACCTATTTTATTGCTTAATCCATAATAATCGTTTTGTTTATATGGCTGCCATGAATGAGACGAGAAACTCCCTTTATAGTTTTTAATTGCAACACGGTTATGGTATAGATTTTTGCAAGACTGACCGTTAACAACCGTATCTCCCTGCATCACATAATCGTTAAACAGTAATAAACCGCCATCTGCATCTCCGCTAACTAAACCTTCACGCCAATAGGCAGCACTATCCGGGAAAATGCCCAAAGTTTGAGCAAAACTGCCCGTGCTGATAAAAAGCAACGCTGCTATGATGAGATTTTTCATATATGATATGAATGTAAGACGATAAATGTAGATTGATGTTGTTAAGCAAATATAATTATACAAAAATCCCTATCATTGAGTTACTAAAACCAAACTATGCAAGAATTAGAACACCGTAAACGCACCTTGTTGTTTCTTATTTTGGGTTCGTTTTTTATATGCAACGCTTTACTGGCCGAGTTTATAGGCGTTAAAATATTTTCATTAGAAGGCACTTTAGGCATCAAACCTTTTGGTATTAACCTGCTGGGCTATACCCTAAACATGGATTTGACCGCAGGGGTACTGCCCTGGCCTTTTGTATTTATTATGACGGATATTATTAATGAGTACTTTGGCAAACGCGGCGTTCGTACCTTTAGCTACATAGCAGCAGCATTAATCGGCTATGCATTTCTGATTATTTACGGGGTGATACACCTAACACCCGCATCGTGGTGGATTGAGCAAAAACTGGTTGACGGTACGGTGGTAAATATGCAAACCGCCTTTGCACAAATATTCGGGCAAGGATTAAACATTATTGTTGGCTCACTGAGTGCTTTTATGATTGGTCAGTTGGTGGATGTTTCCGTATTCCACTTTTTAAAGAAACGCACGGGCGAAAAAGCCTTGTGGGTGCGCAGTACGGGGTCGACTTTAGTATCGCAACTTATTGACAGTTACGTGGTGTTATTTATTGCTTTTTATATCGGTGGCGATTGGAGTCTTGGGCAAGTAGCCGCTGTGGGTACCAATAACTATATTTATAAGTTTGTTGTTGCCTTATTAATAACGCCGCTATTGTATGTAATTCATGCGTTGGTTGACAGGTATTTGGGTAAAGAACTTTCTGAAAAACTGCGCCACGATGCCCATCAGGACTATTGATGGATCGGGTATGAAACCTGACGCTATTGATAATATTAAGGAGCTAGGTTATTAGCGGCAGGTTTCATTCCTGCCGACCCGACGGGCATAAAGCCCGCCACCTGTGTGGTGGCTCGTTCCAAATAAATATACCGTTTTTTAAACCATGTGAGGATTTATTCCCGATTGCGCCCTCATGTTTAGGCGCGCTTTTATACATTTGTGCTGCAACCTTATTATTATGATTAACCCTTTTGCCGCAGGAGATAAGAAGTACTACACAAAAACTGTAACCGCTAATGAAACTGCTACGTTTGATAGCGGGCAGGTGCACCCCGTGTATGCCACCTTTGCACTTGGCAAAGATGCAGAATGGGCTTGCCGATTATTTGTGTTAGAAATGAAAGAGGCCGATGAAGAGGGTATCGGGACGTTTTTAACGGTAATGCACCACTCGCCTGCGTTGGTGGGCAGCGAAGTAGTTTTTGAAGCCGAAGTGGTGAAAATTGAGATAAACGAAGTGGTTTGTAAATACACGGCCCGCGTGGGTGAACGTATTATTGCTACGGGCGAAACCGGCCAAAAAATTCTGAAAAAGGAAAAAGTAGAACGTTTGTTTGCTGCCTTATAAATCTTCTATCCGGCGGATTAAAATCCAACCTTCATAAAATTACAATTCGAAGCGGGACTTAAGTCCCGCTTCGCATTGTAATTTCTACAGAGCAGAATTTCAATCCTGCTAACTATCAGCACTTCTGTCTTTCCAAAAATTATTCATTGATAATCAATCACTAACAATCTTATTGTAATACTACTTGTCCACAAATCATAAAAAAATTTGCAGCGTACTGCCCATAAAGTTTATATTATAAACAAATGTATGATGAAAAAATAAACAATTACCATCACGGACGTGGAGCACAAATCAACACGGCCAATAAATACCTCTCATCTCAATTGGTGCAAGAGCATTATGAGGGATTGGACGAAGATTTACCCACGCAACACGTAACCGAGTTTTTTCACGAGTACCCTAAAAAGATTGTGAACAAACCCGAAAGCCCCGATACGCCTGCAATGTATTCGGTAAATCCGTACCAAGGCTGCGAACACGGCTGTATTTATTGCTATGCGCGTAATGCACACGAGTACTGGGGATTTTCAGGCGGGATTGATTTTGAAACCAAAATAATGGTGAAGCCCCACGCTCCTGCCCTGCTGCAACAAACGTTTGAAAACCCTAACTGGCGACCCGATGTAATAATGCTTAGCGGCAATACCGATTGCTACCAGCCTGCCGAACGGAAATACAAACTAACCCGGCAAATGCTTGAAATATGCCTGAAATACAAAAACCCCGTGGGGATTATCACCAAAAACGCATTAGTACTTAGAGATACTGATATACTGGCCGAAATGGCCAAACAACGGCTGGTAAGTGTGCATGTGAGCCTTACTACCCTAAACGAGCCCTTGCGCCAAACTATGGAACCCAGAACAGTAACGGGAAAGCAACGCCTGCGGATGATTGAAAAACTTACCGAAGCAGGCGTACCCGTTGGGGTAATGACAGCCCCCATAATACCGGGGCTAAACAGTGCTGAAATACCTACCCTTATTGAAGAAGCTGCCAACGCAGGTGCTTTGGGTGCGGGCTATACCATTGTGCGCCTAAACGGAATTATAGCTCCGCTTTTTACCGATTGGGTACAGAAAAACTTTCCCGACAGGGCGAACAAAGTTTTGAAACTGATTAAACAATGCCACGCGGGTAAACTAAACGACAGCCGTTTTGGTACCCGTATGCGCGGCGATGGTAATGTGGCCGAAAGCATTGCACAAATGCATGCTGTGGCCAAACGAAAGTTTATGGGAGACAGAATTTTTCCTGAGCTTGATATTACCTCTTTCCAACGTCCCGGCCAGTTAAAACTATTATAAATACCTACCCTATCAATTGCAAACACCCCGCCCCTTTGTGATACTTTGGGCGGGGTTATTTTTTATTAAAACTGTCCGAAATTTTTAAACGTTTCTATCGTAGGGTCTTTTCTATACTTAATGGTGTAGCACAGCCCCGCATATACCGATGGGTTGTACATCCTGCGGTTAAAAAAAGTAAAAATATTATCGGTGCCGGCAAAAAACGGCCCCGCCTGTATAAAACTACCTAGGGTAACAGTACTGGTTCGGGGAACAACACGCAATGGTATTCCGTAGGTTATATGCTGCATTTCTTTTCGCAGCAACGCATTAATTGCTGTGGGCGCATAAAAATTCTCCGCCTTTTTAGTACTGCGTAAGTTTTGGGCATAACTGATATTAATAAACCATTGCCGGTTTATTCTGTAATCGCCTGTAAGCATTAATACCGCCGGCAGGTTTAATACCGTATTTTTTTGTTCAGAAAGTACCCGTTCGTTTTTCTTTAACTCCCTTTCGTATTCCTCAGGGGTTGGTGCTCTTCGCAAATCAAGGGTAGATTGTGCTTCAAGCACCCTGTCTTGGGTATTTTTGCTTGATAGTTCCACCTTTCCCCAATCCAGCAGAGCAACACCAATACGGTAATCGTATTTTATCAAATCCCTTTGTCTGAAATTTTTATTCCTGCCCTTGGGATTCAACACCGTATAACGGTTGCGTAATCTATATGGGCGGTGTTCATACACGATACCTGCATCAAGCCCCATTCCCGTACCTGCCGACACGGTACCCAAAACAAACGCATCAGGTTTTTGAGACAAGCTGTTTATATCGGTATTTATAATGCGATAACGAGAAAGTATGCTCACCTCATTAGTTGTAACATTGGCCTCAAACTGCGCTACATTAAACACGTATGCAAAGCGGGCAGTAATTTGTTTGACGGTAACGCCAATTTTTACCCGAGCCTCCCGCCTGTCATACACCACCATTGATAAACCTGCGGCAACCTCGCGGTAACCCAACACGCGTATGTCGGTTTTATAATCAGTACCCTTGGGTACATACGGCGATTTCCTGTCTGTAAAAACAGGCATAATATTACTGGCCACCTCAACCACATTACCCGTAACCCGCTCACGGGCATACACAAATGCAGCTACTTTTGGTGTGATATTGAATTTAACCGACGGTAATAATACCTGTGTATTCAAGTAAAACGAAGGGGTTGTTCTCTTTTTGGGTGCCTCCTCAAAATAGGGGGGCGAATGATGGGGTTGTTGGTCGCGTTTGTGTTGTAAGGTTATAATTTGGTACAACGAGTACTTTAACTTTGAATGGATTAAGTTGTTTTCGAGTGTGAGCCCTGCGCCGGCAAGGTTAATACTTAAATAATCGGTACTGCCGGCTGCTAATGCCGGGTTGCTGAGGGTGCCGTAAATACCTGCTGTATTTGTTTGGCCGTAATTAATGAGGTTTTGAGAACATAATAATTTTGATAGGAAAAATACTCCAAGTAATAGTAGTGCCTTCATAATCAACCCCTTCCTTTTATATACAGATGTTGGAAGGATTACAAAGGCTGCTTACGCTTAATTGGTTTTTGTATAAAAATACTTAATAGCTAAAAGGGGCTACCTCAAAAATCGAGACAGCCCCTCTTATATTAATTTTTTACTCACTTAGTAGCTTTCCTTATCGTTGGGGAAATCACCCAACTTAATATCCTCAATGTAACGCTCTGTGGCTACTTTAATATCGTCGTACAAGGTCATATAACGACGTAAGAAACGTGGGCTGAACTCGCGTGTAATCCCCAACATATCATGGCTTACCAATACCTGCCCGTCAACATGAGGGCCTGCACCAATACCAATAATGGGTACTTTAACGCTTTGAGCTACCTTTTGTGCAAGTTTTGCAGGGATTTTTTCAAGCACTATGGCAAAGCATCCCGCCTCAGCAAGCAAGTTGGCATCTTGAACCAATTTAGCCGCTTCGGCTTCTTCTTTTGCACGTACTTCAAACGTTCCGAATTTGTAAATGGATTGTGGGGTTAAACCCAAGTGACCCATTACAGGTACACCCGCTGAAAGAATACGCCTTACTGACTCCAAAATCTCTTCTCCACCCTCTAATTTAATAGCGTGTGCACCCGCCTCTTTCATAATACGGATGGCACTGTTTAGTGCTTCTTTGCTATTACCTTGGTAAGAACCGAAGGGTAAATCAACTACTACCAACGCACGAAACACAGCTCTAACCACCGATGCCGCATGGTATATCATTTGATCGAGGGTAATAGGCAAGGTAGTCATGTGTCCTGCCATTACGTTTGATGCAGAATCACCTACCAACAATACATCAATTTTTGCTTCATCAAAAATTTTTGCCATGCTGTAATCGTAAGCAGTGAGCATACTTATTTTCTCACCCCTCTCCTTCATCTCCTGCAACACGTGGGTGGTTACCCTTGTTATTTCTTTGTATTTGTTGGTAGTCATAAAGAGTACAAATATAAGGCTATCCTATTCAGTAGTATCAGTTACGGTTTTCGTTATCAGGGAACCCTAATAACTAATCACCGATAACCAACCGCTTAGGCTTCCATCATTTCTAAGGCCTTTTTAGCTCCAAGATAGCGCTCCGCATCTAAAGCTGCCATACAGCCTGTTCCGGCTGCAGTTATGGCTTGTCGGTATACTTTGTCTTGAGCATCGCCGCAGGCAAAAACACCTTCAATATTGGTGCGGGTGCTGCCGGGCACGGTTTTAATATAACCTTGCTCGTCTAAGTCAATAAAATCTTTGAATATATCGGTGTTAGGGGTGTGTCCGATGGCCACAAAAAAGCCGTCAATTTTCAGTTCGCGTTTTTCACCTGTAACGTTGTTTACCACAATGGCAGCTTCAACTACTTGTTGACCCACAATCTCTTCGGTTTCAGTATTAAACAACACCTCAATGTTAGGGGTATTCATTACGCGGTGTTGCATGGCTTTGCTGGCACGGAAATGGTCTTTACGCACCAACATATATACTTTCTTACATATTTTGGCTAAGTAACTGGCTTCTTCGCAAGCAGTATCACCGGCACCTACAATCACTACGTCTTTTCCACGGTAGAAAAACCCGTCGCAAACAGCACAAGCACTTACACCGCCACCCATGTTTTTAAGGTGTTCTTCGCTGGGCAATCCCAACCATTTGGCCGATGCACCCGTAGCAATAATCACGCTTTCAGCCAAGATGGTTTTATTATTATCCACCACCACTTTGCGGGGATATACCGAAAAATCAACCGAAGTAGCCATACCAAAACGAATATCAGCACCCAAACGTGTGGCTTGTTGCTTAAACAATTCCATCATGTGCGGGCCTTCAACACCTGTTGGGAAACCGGGGTAATTTTCAACCTCGGTAGTAATGGTAAGCTGGCCGCCGGGCTGCATCCCTTCATACATTACGGGTTTCATATCAGCACGGGCAGCATATATAGCCGCTGTATAACCTGCAGGGCCTGAACCTATAATAAGGCATTCTACGTGTTCGTTATTTTCAGTACTCATGTCCTAAACTACTTCTATTTTATTTTTGGCAAAGATGGGCAAATTTCTTACCAAGGAGTTAATATTCCAACTTTGTGTAGCAAAAATCCCTTTTTGTGCTATTAGGGAGCCTATATTGATTTTTCGCCGCGTATCTTTGTATCTACATTTGACTTGCGTATGGAAACTCATTCTACTGAAAACAAATCTTCTAACTTTTTTTCAAGGTTTTTGAAAAAAAACTTTCTGACAATTTTTCTTCTGCTGGCTTTAGGCGGAATGTATTTATGGGGAAGTTTCAAAATTAAAAGTATCACCCGTGAGCACGAGGCCCAAACCGTTAGACTGATTGAAATGTATAACCGGAAGATAGACAGCGTTGCGCTTGCAAACGTGCAACTTTCAGTGAAAGCCTTCGGGTGGGCGGTTCGCGGTGAGTTGATGCGGGGTAACATGGAAAACATTGACCAACTGCTGAATAGTTTTGTAAAAGAAAACAGTATCGAACAGGCTGATCTTGCTGACCCAACTACTCAAAAGATTATTAAATCTACCAATAAAAAAGACGAAGGCGCGGCCATAACCAACCCTGCCGTATTAGGCACTGATAAACAAATTACTCAATCCCACGATAACTTAGGCTACACCATTATCAACCCTGTAATGGGGCTGGATAGTAAGATTGGTATATTGGTAGTGCGGGTAAAAAAATAACCTTTTATTCTTTTACAAACTTTTGGGTATAACTCCCTTTAGTATCCACCGCCTGAATAATGTAAAGTCCTGCGGGCAATGCCTGCAAAATCAACACATTAGTATTCTGGGCCGATAGTACCTCACTTCCCTCACTGTTGTATATGGTAACTCGGTCATACTCGCTGCCGTTGCCTATAGTAATGGATTCTTTTGCAGGGTTGGGATAAACCGCCAACGATTTTTGTTGTTGGTTTGATACCGAAGTAACCACGCTTTCAATGGGCAATCGCCACACACCCGCACCTGAACCCGCAAACAAAAACGAATCGCTTTGATGGAATACATTTACCACCAATCCTTCAATGTTTTTAATGTAGTTCCATTGCAGCGAGTTGGTATCTCTGAACATAAACCCTGATGTGGTTGAGGCATACATACGGTTTTTTGAGAGCGATAACGAATTAGCAAACGTTACACCGCCCAAGTAATAATGGCGGGGCCATACTAAACCATCGTCAGAAATATGGGTATCAATGCCAATTTTCAACCACAACGTACCGTTTACCCTGCGGATAAAAAACACTTCGCGCCGCGGGATATTGGCAGGGTTTACAATGGTAAACGAAAACCCGTCATTATCTGATGAATAAATACCGCCTGTTGTCCCTGCATACACAATGCCGTTATCAAAATACAAATCGGTAAAATCATACGGCGTAATATTATCGGCATACTTCACCCATAACTCCCCGCGGTTGGGGCTGCGGTAGATACCGCCTTTGGTAAGGGCAAACAACTGATTGCCGATTTTTAGCAACCGTAAAATACTTTTGTTACCCAACCCATTGTTTGATGGTTCCCACAAAAGATTATTGCCTGCTACGTAAACTCCGCCTGTATCAGTGCCCACAATCAGCCTATCAGGATAAGTAGTAAAACTGTTGATAATAGGCCACCCCACATTACCCACTTCTAACCAACTGTCCGATGATTTTTGAGTTCTAAACAGCTTACCAAACGCCGTTGTGTACACAAACCCGTTTTGCTCCTCAAGATTGGTAATAGTAGCCGTAAGCAATTCATTGTTCATGGGCTTCCAAGTAACGGCGGCAATACTTCCTCTAAGCAGCCCGTGTTTTTGAGTACCTGCAAACTTTATAGCCGCAGGGGTACTAAGTGCTGCATTCACCGTCATTGAAGAATCTACATTAAATTCCCAATCCAGCATCCAAGTTCTTCCCGTATCAAAACTCTCGTACAATCGGTAGGTATTGTAGGCTATCAACATTCCTTTATGAGCCGTAATTCCGGTAATATTTTTCACCGTCGTGTCAACTGTCCAGTTGTTGCCGTTATTTCTCGATACCCAAATATTTCCGCCTGCTAAAAACAGGGTACTGTCTATAATTTCTAATTGAGCGCATTGACTGCAACTGCCTGCAATACTCACGTTTTGCCAGCTTTGCCCACCATCGTCCGATTTAAACAACCCAGCATTGTAGGTCAACGCCCAAAACCTTGTACCATCGGTTTCCAAATCCAGTATGTTATTGTCCAGCATCCCGTTATTGGCTTTGTCCCAGTTCAAGCCGTTGTCGGTTGAGCGAAACACCCCGTAACTGGCCGTTGCAGCCATCAATACTCCGTTGGCCGAGGCAAAAGAGGTGATGGGTTTTTCAATGGGCAAACCTTTGTTAATGGCCGTCCAACTGTTGCCTTTGTCGGTTGATTTATACACACCCCGTAACGTAGTGGCAACCAGCAAGCCGTTATGGTAACTAAGCGAATAAACGGTAAAGGTATTTACCCCGTTATTGGTGGCTTCCCACGGTGAAAAAGGCTGGTTAGATGCCCTGAAAATTCCGCTGTTTGCTGTACCTATCCACACAAGGGTATCATTGGTGGCAATGCAAGTAACGGTGCCCGCCGGACCGTAAAAATCGGGTACGGGACCTTTCATCCGTTGCCACTGAGCACTTGCAAAGGTGCTTGCCATGCAAAACAGCAGCAAGGCATATAAACGGTATAGGTGTTGCATAGGTCAGTAAAAATAAGGCTTTTACTAATAAGACCGTTAATACGCCCAAAAAGCTGTACCAACATTTGTTTTTTTACAATTAATTATCAAAAACTTGTCATTATGACCGCAGAGAAGAACCTTATTACAAATGTGTTAGCAAGGTGATATAGGATGCTTCGCTATCACTCAGCATGACAGGGCAAGTGCGCCTGCGATCCTGAGCCTGCCGAAGGGTGCGGCTGGCGTCATTTTCAACTTGATAGAGAATCTGTGAGTGGGAAAAGAACGTTGACAATAGAGGACAAACAAAGGCACAAGCGGGACACTTGCGCCAGCGGGGGTGATAAAGTTTAGATTTATCATACACGAAACCCTTTGGAAATTATCTCAATGTGTATTTTACAAAAAGATAAAAATAAATTTTTATTTATTTTTGGTAAAAAAATACATTTTATGGAAAACTTACTAGAAAAGATAAAGCAACTTTGGCCTGAATTTGACAATACAACATACTCTGTTGAAAGCGAAGGAGATAAAAAGCCTGTGATAATAGTTACCGAAGGGGTAATAACACTTTTTCTATTTCTTCGTATTGAAAATGAAAATAAAACATTTATTTATAGAAACTTATATGATTCTTTGGAAACCATAGTTTTTCCACAAAAATTTCAAATTAATACAATTTTAACGAAAGACTTGAGATTGAGAGAATATGGTCAACTTAATAATGTGTTCAAGTTTAAAAATAATAAAATTAAGAGCATTACAATTACAGATGAAGTTGATCGTTATGAAATAGTAACTGCCCAACAAACAATTAAGATCAATCCAGAATCAATAATTGAAATAATTGGGAAGTTTGATGATATTTACAAAAACAGTAAAGAATATTCCTCAAAATATGTTACCTACAAAACAAATGAGTACCAAAAGAATTATTTTGGAATAGAGAAGGATAAAAAAACTACAACAGTAAAAGGGGAGTTCAAATTTATTGTTGATAGATTTAACTTACCCACAAAGAATTCAAAGGCAGACTTTAATAAGTATCTTGATAATGGTGACACATTTGCGTTACAAGAGCTTTGTTTAAAGTTAATACAAAAGGAAGTTTTTGAGGCAGATTTCTTAACTATGTTGAATGATTATTTTATTAAAGTTAAATTAGAAGAAGTCATAAAATTAGGTAGAGAGATATCGAGCCTTAAAAGTGCGAGCCTAAAAACCAATATTGCAACACAAGTTATTAGTAAGATTGAGACAGACAAAAGAAAAATAAAACAGCTCGAAAACGTTTGGCAAAAATATTTTGAAAAGTACCTTTCATTTCTAATTTTTTCCTATCAGAGTATATATCCCAAAATTGAATTAAAGGTTGAGGCTGAAAAAAAGTATCCTGATTTTATTGGTATAAATCATTTTGGAGGCGTTGATATTATTGAGATTAAGACACACTTAAAAAATGTCCTAACAAAAGACAGTAGTCATGGGAATTATGCCTTCTCATCAGAAATGAGTAAAGCAATAATACAAACCATTAACTATATGGATGCTTTGACCCAAGAAAAATTTAGCAGTAAGGTAAAGAATACGGTTAATGACATTAAAAGCAAGATTTTGGAAGGAAATCTTTATAGACCCAGAGGAATAATCGTTATATCCACTTATGATAACTTAGTAAAAGGAGTAAAGCAGACACAACCCGAGTTTAAAAAAGTCGAGAGAGATTTTACTAAACTTCGACATGGATTACATAACATTCAAGTATTAACATTTGATGAATTATTAAATATGGCTGAAAGATATAAAGATAACATTGTTCAATAATCGAGTAATCGAACCAACAATGATGTACGCTTAGCCCTTGCGTTTAAAAACCTAAACGCATTCGCTTTAAAACAAAATCCTCTACACAGATTCCAGCCTTAGCTGGAATGACTGCCCCGCGCACTCACATCAATCAAAGCATTTCGGCAATTTCAAATCTCAAATTTGCAATCCCAAAATCTTTTAATTAATACGAACAAGCTCCTGAAACAAGTTCAGGATGACACAAGCCTCACCCTGACATCCGACATCACACATCTAACATCTTACATCCAACATCAGTCCTCCTTAGTTCATCCGCACATCCATCGGTATGTCGTTTTTCTTTACGAATCGCAGCCAGTCTTTATCGGGGGTTACGCGGTATTGCTTGCTAAACAAATTCACACGCATTCCTTTTTCGGTATCAAATACGTTAATGCACAGTTGCGCGCCTTTTTCTTTGTGTACAAATTGCTGCAAGCCCGTTACCAGTTCATCACCAATATTGCGCACATCAAGGTTCAGCACAATAGAGCGTATCATTTTTTCTTTAATATCGGCCAGCAACTCTACTTTGGTGATTTTAAACTCCACTTCGGTGCTGTCTTTAGGCCATTCACGGGTTTGTGCCTTACCGCGGATAAACAAAAAGTACCCGTTTTGGAAATAGTTTTTAAAATCCATGTATTGCGGGCCAAACACTCGTATCTCATACGAGCCGCTAAGGTCGTTCAGCGTAAAGCTGCCCCACGGTTTGCCCGTTTTGGTCATGCGTTCCTGCGCCCCGCTCACAATACCCCCTATAAACACGTCTCGGCCCTTTAATTTATCAAGGTCGTTCAGTTCACTCACGCGGTTTTTGCACAGGTATTCCATTTCAAAGCGGTAATCGTCCAGCGGGTGACCGGTAAGGTACATCCCTACCACTTCCTTTTCCTGCTCCAGCTTTTCAAACAAGCCCCAAGGCTCGCACTGGGGTATTTTTGGCTCTGAAAGCGTAATGGCACTGCCCGCTCCAAACAACGAAGCCTGCGAAGCCGCATCGTTGGCCTGTGCATTGGCACCGTATTTTATAGCTTTTTCAAGAATGTTACTGTCTTCACCGTCCAACTTATGGAAATACTGGGCACGGTGGGTATTGTCAAACCCGTCAAAAGCTCCCGCCTTTGCCAGTGATTCAAGCACCCGTTTGTTTACTGATTTTAAGTTGCTGCGTTTGGTAAGCTCAAAGATGCTTTTATAGCGTCCATTGGCTTCGCGCTCGTTAATCAGTTCAACCGCTGCTACCTCGCCCACACCTTTAATAGCTGACAAACCAAAGCGTATCTCACCCTTATTGTTTACCGAAAAACGGAGCTTACTTTCGTTTACATCGGGACCCAACACACTTAGTTTCATGCGTTGGCATTCTTCCATGTAAAAGGTAATATCGTCAATGTTATTCAGGCTGTTCAGCGTAGCTGCCATAAATTCTGCAGGATAGTTGGCCTTCATAAAAGCGGTATGAAACGCCACAATGGCGTAACAAGCCGCGTGCGATTTGTTGAACGCGTATTGAGCAAATGCTTCCCAATCTTCCCAAATTTTGGCCAAAACAGTTTCGTCCATGCCGCGCTCTTTAGCACCGTTGATGAATTTTTCTTTCATCTTCAACATGGTTTCTATCTGCTTCTTACCCATCGCTTTTCGCAGGGTATCGGCCTCGCCTTTGGTAAAGCCAGCCATTTTTTGCGCCAAAAGCATTACCTGCTCCTGATACACCGTAATACCGTAGGTTTCGCGCAAATCCTCCTCCATTACAGGATAGGGAATTACCACCTCTTCAAGCCCGTGCTTACGACGTACATAGTTAGGAATGTACTGCATGGGACCCGGACGGTACAAGGCGTTCATGGCAATCAAATCGCCAAACTTATCGGGTTTCAGGTCGCGCAGGTATTTCTGCATCCCGTCACTTTCAAACTGAAACACCCCTACGGTTTCACCGCGTTGCAATAGTTCGTAGGTTTTAAGGTCGGTTAGTGAGATTTCGTCGGGGTTAATATCCACGCCGTGACGCTCGCGAACCAATTGCATGGCATCTTTAAGAATGGTAAGGGTTTTCAACCCCAAAAAGTCCATCTTAAGCAAACCCGCCGATTCTACCACGCTGTTATCAAACTGGGTAACCAGTAACTCGCTGTCCTTGCCCGTTGTAACGGGCACGTACTTAGTAAGGTCGTCGGGGGCAATAATTACCCCGCAGGCGTGTATGCCTGTGTTGCGCACCGAGCCCTCTAAAACAGCCGCCTGTTTCAAAGTTTGGGCGGCAAGGTCGTTACCGTCGGCAATGCGGCGCAACTCCATTGCATTATTGAAATCGTCGCCTGATAGCAGTTCTTTTAATTCTTTTTCAGAAGAGAAGATTACTTTGCGCAAATCGGTACCGGGCATCAACTTGGCCAAACGGTCGGCATCGGCCAACGGTAAATCCAATACCCTTGCCGTATCCCGAATGGATGACTTGGCGGCCATTGTGCCGTAGGTAATAATCTGGGCTACCTGACCTTGTCCGTATTTATCTACTACCCATTTAATTACACTATCACGACCCACGTCGTCAAAGTCAATATCAATATCGGGCATCGATACACGGTCGGGGTTCAAGAAACGCTCAAACAGCAGGCCGTATGCAATCGGGTCGAGGTTGGTGATACCGATACAGTAAGCTACCGCCGAACCCGCCGCAGAACCACGTCCCGGCCCTACCCACACGCCCATTTTACGCGCCTGACTGGTAAAGTCTTGTACAATCAAAAAGTAACCGGGATACCCCGTTTTTTTGATAATATCCAACTCAAAATCAAGTCGCTCGCGTATCTCGTCGGTTATTTCAGGGTATCGCTTTTTTGCCCCTTCATAGGTAAGGTGGCGCAAGTAATCATCCTGATTTTCAAACTCTTTAGGGATTTCAAAGGCAGGTAGCAGGGGTTTACGGCTCAATTCAAACTGTTCTACCTTATCCACAACCTCTTGTATGTTGGTAATGGCCTCAGGAATATCCGCAAACAGTTGCTTCATTTCTTCCTGCGTTTTCAGGTAAAATTCATCGTTGGGCATTCCCCAGCGGAAACCACGACCACGACCAACGGGGGTACTTTTCAGTTCCCCTTCTTTCACACACAATAAAATATCGTGCGCTTCAGCGCCGGCTTTTTCGTTGTAATACGTGTTGTTAGCCGCAATGTATTTGATGTTGTACTTGGCTGCAAACTCAAGCAATACCTGGTTCACGTGGTTTTCCTCGTCCAAATGGTGACGGTTCAACTCAATGTAAAAATCATCGCCAAACTCACCGTGCCACCATTTCACAGCCTCTTCGGCCTGTTTGCTACCCACGTTCAGTATCAGGTAGGGTATCTCGCCCGTTAGTGAACCCGAAAGTGCTATCAGGTTTTCTTTGTACTGTTTCAGTACGTCTTTATCTATACGGGGTACATAGTAAAACCCGTCTTTAAAACCAATAGAGCTAAGTTTAGCAAGATTGGTATAACCGTCTTTGTTTTTGGCCAGCAATACTTGCGTAATACTGTGGTCTTTGGTGGTTTTATCCCTGTGGTCGCGAGCCAAATACAACTCACAGCCCACAATGGGCTTGATTCCGTTTTTAATGGCCGTTCCCACAAAATCAAACGCACTGTACATATTACCCAAATCGGTAACAGCAATGGCAGGCTGTTTGTCTTCTACTGCTTTTTTCACCAGTTGCTTTATCTCGCTGGTGGCTTGCAGCACACTAAACTGGCTGTGTACGTGCAAGTGGACAAAAGAAACATCGTGCAGGTTGTGTTCACCTGCGGGTATAATTGGTTTGGATGGGGTTGCGGGCTTCTCGTGGCTGTCTTCAAAATTACCCAGCTGAGCCAAAATGCTTCCCTTCACATCCTCCAAATGCACCATAATGTCGGTGGCTACCCGCACACCGTCGCGGCGTATCACCCCTAACTCCAGCAGTTTAAAGAAACTGCGTGCAGATACTTCAACGTCGGCAATGGCGTTGTGGGCACTGTCAAACCCACGTCCAAATAGCTTTTGGTGCAGTTCTTCAAGTTTGGGGTATTTAAAACCTCCCCTGCCGCCCGGTAGGGCACAATACTCAATGGTTTCTGTAACGGTATCTATTACTTTCTTTTGGGTAAGTTTCTCAGCAAATCCCTTGCGCAAAAACTCACACCCCATCACGTTGATATCAAACTCAATGTTGTGGCCTACCAAATAGGTGCTTTTATCAACCGCCTCTTCAAACTCACGCAATACGTCGTTTAGGGGGATACCGTCATTGGCTGCCTTTTCGGTAGAGATACCGTGTATTTTAAAAGCCTCGTAAGGCACGTCAAATCCTTCGGGGATGATAAGATGACTTTTGGCTTCTATTAAATAGCCTTTATCATCGTGCAACTGCCACGCAATTTGTATGGCACGGGGCCAATTATCAAAATCGGTAAGCGGGGCGTTTTTATCACGGGGAAGGCCGGTGGTTTCGGTATCAAATATTAGGAACATGGGAGCGATTTGCTGTTTAAGGTTGTCTATCAAGTCAACGGACGACCGTCAACAGTCAACTGTATTTTAACCGTGGACTGTTGACCACCGACTATGGACTCAACACGACTTCAAAATTAAATTACAATGAGGGCAAAACATTGTTTGTTGAAAAGTCGCATATTTGCCCGCGCAGCGTATGAAGAAGATATGGAAATATTTACAAAGTTACTTTAAAGAAGAGGTAAAACCTGCTTATTTTATCTGTGTAGCTTTATTGGTTGCCGTAGGGGTATATATTGAATATACCTATGATATCGAGAAAAACTACGTGCATATTTACTACGGAAACTCCCCCAAATATGTGTTGGCAAGCGCCATTATGTACGGCGTTCCGTTTGTGGGCAGCTACCTGTTATACATTATTTTTTATAAACGGTACGATTTGCTTAAAAACCGTGGCTTTTTAGGGCTGCTGTTTTTTGCATTGATTGTGTATAGTTTCCGCAGCGGATGGTTTGGCTACCGCATTTGGGTGCAGAATTATACCTCGCCCGAAAATTTTTACTACGCCCAACGCACCTTTAACCAAATTGCCCAAGGTCTGCTAATTTTTATACCTGTGCTGCTTTATTGGTGGTTTGTGAACAGAAAGGAAATGACTTTGTACGGTTTCAAAATTAAAGGGGTGGATTTGAAGCCCTACCTGTGGATGCTGCTTTTTATGATACCGTTGATTATCTGGGCGAGCTTCCAGAATGATTTTCTGGATATGTACCCCGTTTACCAACGTATTATCCCCGAAGGGTTTAGCACTACGATGGGAGTTTTAAAGGTGTTTTTGTTTGAAACCTGCTACGGGTTTGATTTTGTAATGACTGAATTCTTTTTCCGGGGCTTTTTGATACTTGCTTTTGCTAAATATGTAGGGCGCGGTTGTGTACTGCCAATGGTAGCCTTTTATGTGTTTATACACTTTGGCAAACCGTTGGGTGAAACCCTTAGTTCTTTTGGCGGAGGATTAATATTAGGGGTTATCGCATACGAAACTAAAAGTATTGTGGGAGGTATCATTGCTCACTTAGGCGTGGCGTGGATGATGGAAACGGGCGGCACCTTCGGGCGGGAGTTGAATTTGGGGGAATAAGTAAGTGCTGTATAAACACAAAAAGCTGCAAAGAAATTCCTTGCAGCTTTTTTATTTATTACCAGTTATTTGTTTAACTGATTACAAACGTAATAGTATCTAATTTATTAATTACGTCGTTCAGAGGCTCTTCAATATGTTGATTAAACAATCCTTTCACAGCATTCACGTGGTCGTTATGCTCCTTTTCCATATTGGCTTTGATTTGATCGACATTATTGTCTTTCGCATCAGTATTTACACTTTGAAACGATTCGATTTTATCCCCTTTAAATGGGTCATTCTTATTTGACGACTCAAAAGAGTCACTCCATTTAATGGTAGCCGAGTGCTTATAATACCCTCCCGCCTTATTAGAACGGTAAGCCCTGTGTGTGCTGTATTTGAACTCACTTATTTTACCTAACCTGCCTTTTTTAAGTTCCTCTACATAAGTCTTCAATTGTTTTGACACTTTTTCGACGTATTTTTTTAAATCATTCAAATCCGCACTGTTTGCATAGTTTTTATTACCTTGCGCCAACATAGCGTTTTGCCAAAAAATTTGTTCTTTCAGCAATACTATGCGCATTGTTGCGCAAGTGGCATACAACATCACTTTCGACCTTGCTATATAATCACAGCTTTCTAATTCCGTACTTGAAATCCTTTGTTGTATCACCTCGGCAACACCGTGCATTTCTTCCTGTCTGTTCTTTAAATCCAGCCTAATTTCCTCCATGTTCAGGCTTTCTTTATTATTGTATGATTTAACTTTCTCTGAGTATATATCGCGCAGCCAACCCCTTGTTGTTAGCAGTTTGTCTTCAAGATTTTCATAACGAATTTCTTTGAGCAGTTGCATCAGTTCATTTTTAACTTTTGTTAACTCCTGCCTTAAAGCCGCATCTTTATCCTCAGGGAAAAACTTATTGTACAATTCGCCTGCAGCCATTTTTGCCAATGCTTTACCAAACTCTTTTGCCAAAAACAAAGCGATGGCATTTTTAAGCATCATGGGTTTGGGCTTATAATTTCCATATTTCAAGGCGTTGTTTTTAATCGTACCCTCGGCAATCACCAAATCATCATAAATCACTAAATACTCTGCGTAATTCGTTGTTGCTTTTAATACAGGACAGCCGGCATAAATACCTGCGGAAGCTTTGGTGGTTGCCCCAAAAGCATAACTGATTATCTGCTCATCCGGGTTGAGTATTTTTGTGAAATTATCCATAGCACAAGTTTTCCTCTTTTCTGAGTCTGCAGTCTTAACTGAAAACTCTGCCTCGTTAAAAGATACCTGCATTTCATCTGCATTTAGTTCAGACAATACCTCCTGCGAAGTATCTGCTGTTCCAATCGAATGGTTAATTGAGTTTAAGCGGCTCCCCACTTGTGTAGCGTGTTGAGAATCCCCTTTGATAATAACTTGCATAAAATGTGTTTATTAGCTTTTGAGCAATTAAAAATTGTTTACACTGCAATTAATACATTGTATTTGATTTTAGTGTGGCCTAAGCATCCTATTAGAATAATTACTGCCCCTTATGGTGCAAAACAGCTTTTTTTCACAGTCAAAAATGACTGAAATTCAGAAAGAAACAAAAGAATTCAGTATTATGGCTTGTTAATAAGTCTTTTCCTATTTCTTATTTTCCCCTCATAAGCTACCGTCAAAGCATCTTTCAACAAATCAGGCGGTACAGTGCTTAACTCTACGAACGTGGCACCGGCAAGTCCCCATTTATTGGGCACTGGATAAATAACAGCCTTATTGTAACCGGTAAACACCGATTGTTCTTCGGGTGAAAGCATCAGGCAAGCACGATTGTTTGCAATATCTAACGTGGCAAATATTTTTTTATGTACCCTAAACGATGCTTTTTCAAAATGGGGAAGTTCAACTGCATCAGGCAGTGCTAATGACCATTGTCTCAGTTCTTCAGGGGTTACCATATATCAAAGATAACCAACAGGGCATGATTTATGCGGGCACAATTCTTAAATTTGAGATATGATTGCTGATTTCAGAAAAGTTGATTTGGACACGCTAAAAGGCCTCCCCTCAGAAAAAACACCGCTATGGGGCAGTATGACGCTACAACACATGGTAGAACACCTTACCGATACTTTCAGAATCGGCAACGGAACTATGACGGTAGATACTCTGACCCCCGAAGACAAAGTTGAAAAACTAAAACGGATTGCCTTGTTCAGCGATCGTGAGTTTCAGCAAAACTTTAAATCGCCCATTTTACCTCCCGAACCTATCCCCTATCGCACGGCAAACATGGATGACGCGGTGAATACACTGAAAAAAGAGATTGAAAAGTTTGAGCAGCATTACTCAACTGATAAAGCAAGAAAAGAAAACCACCCTGTTTTTGGTGCATTAACTTACGATGAATGGGAAGCATACCACAACAAGCACTTTACCCACCATTTCAAACAATTCGGATTGATATAATCTCTTCTTTTACAAAGAGACAGTCTTCGGCTGACAAAGCAATCTGTTTGTAAATATCCCTTAGTCCCTCCTTACCAACCCACTAACCACTCAAGGAGGGAACGCTCCGCACACGGCCAGTGTGCTGGCATTCCCCCTACAAAGGGGGAACACAAGGGGGTGTCGGGCAGTTTTGTTACAGCCGCACCCTTCGACAGGCTCAGGATCGCTGGCGCACTTGCCCTGTCATGCTGAGTGATAACGAAGCATCCTATATCACCTTGTTAACACATTTGTAATAAGGTTCTTCCCTACGGTCAGAATGACAAATTAAACGTATCACCCTATATCAAAAAAGGGCAGCCTCTATAAAGAGACTGCCTTTTTATTTATAAACTCTTAAACAGAATTAGTTACCTGTTTTAACCAGCTTTTGGGTAAATACCCCGCTGTTGCTTTGTACTTGCACCATATACACACCATCGGCCATGCCTTGCAGGCTTACTTTGTGAGCTACAAACTCAGCAGCCGAAAGTTGACGGTTGTACACCATTCTGCCGTTATAGTCAAAAACGTTAACGGTAGCATTGTCTGCGCTCGGTAAGTTAATATCCAACCAAAACTCCCCTGTATTGGGGTTGGGGAATACTGTTACCGCAGGGTTGTTAGCGGTTTCTTCAACGCCCAATGTATATCCGGTAGTAAAGTTTTGTATGATCGATGAGCCCCAATCGGTACCAAAGTTTTTAACTACTTGTCCGTTGCTGGCCCTTCTGATAAACAACTGTCCGGTACCTGCATTGGGATTAGCCCAAAAGCCCAAACCATCACCGCCTGCATCTAGCATTTCAAACGTATAGCAGCCGTTCACAAGGTTCAAGGTATCTTGATACAAGGTAGCGTTTGCCAACCCTGATTTTGAGTACACTGTGTTTCCGTAGTGGTCTTTAATGGTATAGCTGCTTTCATTACCGCGGTTGTTGGTACGCAACCACACAATAATTTGGTTAGGGTACACAGGGGTATTTGCAAACTTGGTATTACGTTGGTTGTTAAACGTTACTTCATCCGCCTTGCCGTTTACTTTGACAATCACCATTTCAAAATCAGTAGTAGGAGTACTTACTGTATAGTTAATGTTGGTGCCCATTTTAATCTCGGCTGTTTGGTGCGGAGCAAGACTACCGTTCCAAACGTAGGTATTGCGCGTACCGCCCTTAGGCCCGAATGAGAACTCGATATTTTTAATGGTATCACCGCCGTTGTTTTTAACTTTTACTAACGGATAATCGCACACCGGGTTGATACGGGCATAGCGCAACGTATTATTGGGTGCCATCACTTCTTCAAGCGAGGCATCGGTGTCAAAGTTATTCTCTTTGTACAAAAACAAAGCTCCCGATATAATGTACGATTGATTGCTATTCCCTTGATTGGTATAACTTTCCATGTCCAAATCAATAGTAGCATTACTGTTGGCAGTAATGTATGAGGTTACATCGTAATCATAAGGCCATACTTCAGCACCGGGGCACCAGTTGCTACGGTCGTACACCCAAGTACCTCCTTGCGGATAAATAGGGTTTTTACCGCAGTTGTCGCGCCAAATCACTTTTTGGTAGCGGGTTTGTCCGCCTACTTTCAAATAGTGTTCTTTTTGGCAAAACTCTGCACAATTATCAGCCCCGCCAAAACCATGTCCGGTTTGTATAATGCGTACTACAGCTTGCTTCATTTGGGCATCAATGGCCACGTTGCGAGCCACTAAAAAGTTCTCAATCGAGGGGTTAGCACCATAAGCCGAAGCGCCGTTCCACAACGGTATCACTTTGTAACATTCGCGCGCGGGTGTACCTTCTATAAACTCAAAATCAAGGGTAATGGTAAACCCGTCTTGATAACCGCTGTAGTGAGCACGTATTTCAACGCTGTCTTTCAATAAGCTGGCGTAGTCGGTTACATCAAACGTATAAGTGTATTGCCACGTAATAGGCACGCCACCGTTGTATGGTGTAATAACACGACCTAACTCAAAGTTATCAATTACTTCAAATACCTCGTAATAGTTGTAGTTTTTGCGTTTTAACTGAGCATCATACCCAACATACACCGAGTCTATTTTTTTTCCTGTAGTATCAAATATTGGCTTGTAATAATCTCCGGCCCACCCGAAAATACTTTGGGTAATAGTAAATGGGGTTAGCGAGTCGCCGTAAATATCAATCTTAAGAGTATCATTCGCAGTACTGTCGGTAGTTTTAGTAACTGCATTGAAGGTGTATTTATAAGTAACCGTTGTGCTATACCTTAATGAATCTTTAGCAACACCGACCACCTTAAAATTTGGAGTTTGCTTAAGGATACTGTCCATTTTGCCAGTTCGGTGCCTCAATTGTACTTGGGTAGTGTAATCCCACTCGCTGCAACCGCCCGTGGGGCAACCCAACGTGTAGTGCATCAAAATGCGGTTAAATGTTTTAGAAGCATCTGGGAATTTTACCTTACGGTCGAAATTACCGTACCAATTCATGTGTACCTTGTCGTGGCTTTTTACTTTAATAGTATCGCCGGGTGCAGCTTTAAGCATCGAAACGCAAAGGATAGCATAGCTGAGTAATAAAATCTTACGCATATTATGTGAAGGTTAAGAGATAGCAATATTACGGTTTTTAATTGCTATGAAGAAATAGTTATGACCTATAAAACTCCCGTTGCTTATTTTGTGTTTATCCTGCTAAATTTGTGTAGTAATTAAACTCATATTGGCTGTAATAATGCAACGTAATACTTATTTGTACATTGGTATAATGCTGTTGGCTTTGGGTGCTTGTAAAAACAACACACAAAGTACACAAGCTGCGGATTCTACAACTAATGATTCTGCACCTTCGGCACCGGCTATGGTACAGCATAATTTCCCCGAAACACCGGTTAGAGACAGTAAAGACACTACATTTAAGATTAACGGTAAAACATACGGGGTAAAATTGCAAAAAAACACTGTTGATACCAGTTTGGTAGTGTTTACCCGAAAAGCCATGGGTAAAATGATAAAGGATGTGTATTATGATTTTGAATACTTTTTAACACCCAAAGGCCCTGATTACAAAGGCGGGGAGATAAAAGTAACCAAACACAATTTTAGGGAAGAATTTAACGACGATTTTTTTAATTACGCGGTATTATACGATATGAACTTTGAAGGGTACAACGAAGTAAACAAAGAGTATGAGTTTACTTTTATGATTAATAAACCCGATACCGAAAACACCTTTAAAATTTATTTCTTTATCAACAATAAAGGAGAAACCCACTACGAAGTTGAGGATATTGTTGCTTAAAAAGTTTCAGTTTAATTTAATATTGTTATTGTGCCTTTCTTGTTGTGGATACTGTTGTCCCATCCTGTGTAGCGCACAATCCATATAAATACATTATCAGCAGGGCCGGTACGGGCAAAATCACCTGTCCATTGTTCGTTTTTATCAAAACTTTCAAACACCTTTTCGCCCCAACGGTTATATACCTGCATGTGGTATTCTTTCACAAACACATCCACCTGCCCCCAACTGTCGTTTAATTTATCGCTATTAGGTGTAAAGCTGGTAGGAACGTGCAGCAATGGTTTTTGTATTAAGTATATTTCGTTCGACTCTGAAATAGCGTTGTTTCCTTGGCTTTCATGAGCCACCACTTTATACCAATATCCACCCCAGTCATAATCAAAATCTTCGTCGTTGTAGTTTAATACCGCAGGTGCACCCTGATAAATGGTTTTCTTAGGGTCTATGCGATCGTCCCAACGGATAAGTTCATAATTATCAGCCCCTACTTCCCACTCTTTGTATTCGTCCCAACGCAATGTATGCAGGTAAGGCTCGCTGTGGCCGCGCAATACAATATTACAAGCCTTGTTGCTGTTGCGGCTGATGTGACCGCATTTATCAGTTACTTGTATTTGGTAACAAAACGATTCATTGTTCACCTTCACTTTATCATCAATAAAAGTGGTATCAGTAGTTACATTGGTTGAACCGTAAAACTCAAACTTATCCAAGTGACTGCCTGAAGTACGTGGAGAACGATACACTAAATACGATTCAAAATCATCCTCTTTGGTATCAAACCAAACCAACTTCACATTTTCGTTATCCACCACTGTTGCAGTAATAAGTTCTGTTGACTTTATAGGAGCATTAAACTGATCTTTTGTACAAATGGTGTATGAACTTTGCCCTTTTTTGTCACAAATATTTACGGTGTAAATGGTGTAACAATAGTTGCGGTTACGATAGTCTGACACGTTTTTATCAATGTATTCAAACGGGTCGCCTTTTTTAAAGGGCCCCAATAACGACTGATTGCCTTGGGGGTCGGTTTTTTGAATCATTACGTGCGAAAAATAAGGGCTTAGGGTATCTACCCCGCTCCATCTTAGCTTAATACTGGTAGTAGTGGCAGGCACCACACACAATACATCAGGAGGGTCTAACAAAGGAGGAGCCTGCACCAATATTTTTATGGTGGCCGAGTCGGTTTTCATATCCGGACACCCTTTGTCGTGCAACTTAAACCTCATGTAAATAGTATCACCCGTAACATGCTCGCAGTCGGTTATCCACCTAAACGAAAGCGGTACTTGCCGCAATGCTCGCTGGGTAGTGTTTATCTGTGGTTTAGCTCCGGGAAAATTGGGGTCGTTAAATGCACCCAAATCCGACTCAAAATATAGTGTATCATAACGGTCGGGGTCGGTACCATATACTGTAAACTCAAGCGTATCCTTTGCTACCACCGAGTAAAAAGCATCGTTCATAACGGGCGCCCGGTTCAGGTTCTCAAAATCAAGTTTCAGTATCGCGTTATTACAGTTATTGCTGTTATTGGTACGTGAGTGTGCATTAACAGTGGTTGGAAACAAACTATTGCCGCCGCAGCCTGCGCAAACCGATTGGTAAATAATCCCTTTACGGTCAAAGCGACTGGTACCGCCATCTACGTGCTCACCCTGTGCAGGGTTAAAACGTACACCCCCGAAAAATGTACCGTATAAAATAGTATCTAGATTTTGCGAAAACACGGCAATATAAAAGTCTGACCCATCTGTGGTTCTTTGATACGCATCATTGGTAATAGTCATTTGCGAGGTATTACCACCATGACCTGCCGGAGCATCGTTCACTGTGCCCCCCCATCCGCTTACAAATATTCGTTCACATTCATCCACCAAAAACGCCGAAGGCGAAATTTGAGGTCTTACGAAACCATGCCCATACACCATTGAACGGCTACGGGTTTTAAGATCAGGGGTGTATTTGCAAATAAATTGTCCCCCGTCAGCATGGGTGTATATCGGCTGAGTCACCGGCCACACCCCTTCGGTTTGTCCGGTAACATACGGATTGTCGTATTTATCTACTTTAACAAAGTACGCTTGGTCGTAAAGGTTTGTACCCACGTATGTTGCATTTAGCAACTGTACACCGTCAGACGAAATTTTTGCCAAAAAACCATCCCCATTACCACCGGGAGGATTGGTAGTTTCGCCCATACCTGCCGCAATACTGGTTATAACAGAAGTAGTAGCACCGGCTACATACACATCTCCTCTACTGTCTAAATCTATTCCATTACACACATCAAAACCGGGACTACCTAAATAGGTACTCCAAGAAAGTGCGGTAACATTCTCATTCATTTTAAATACACATCCGTCCTGCTGGCCTGCCAACGTGGTTTGAAATCCTGATTGTATGGGAAATCCAATATTAGATTGCGTGCTGGTAGCCACATAAATATTGTCTTGCTTATCTACAATTACCTCACCCCTATACTGGTCGCCGTAATTGTATGCCAATGGGGTGCCGGCAGGGTTTGCGTTGCCGTTCAATCCATCAACGCGCGAACCGCCGATAAATGTTGAACCTACCATGCTTCTGCCGTCAGCACTTAGAACGAATACAAAAATATCAGCCTGCCCGTTGAAACTATTATCAAAAGCGTTTGCCGCTACCGGAAAATCATCTGAAAACGTAGTACCAAATACCACCAGCTCATTCCTGCTGTTTACCACCATACTGTGGGGCTCTTCGTTGTGTGTACCGCCTAAATACGTGGCGTAAATTAATGATGTCCCATCGCTGCTAACTTTATACACAGTGGCATCGCGTGCTAAATCTTCGTTAGTACCTTCAACACCGTTTCTAAAAACACGTTGAAAAGCTCCTGGAGTAACCGGAAAACTACCGTTAGAGCCCCCAAAATTAGGGTCACCGTATGCATAAGCAGCACCGCCACTATATGCGTTTCCGTTATTATCCCAAGTACCGGTGAAGCCCCAGTTATCGCCCAATGCTCCTGAATAGGTACTAAATACCAGTTCCGGGTCTATTACAAAACTCTTTTTACGGTTGTATTTTTCTTTGATATCAAACGTCAGCAGGTTATCCTTTAATGAATACTCAGTTTTTACAAACTTCACAGCTGTATCATTTAACTGATAGCAGATGGGAGCCATTTCATAAATCTCACCCACAGAGGTTTGCAAATGCAGTTGACCGCCTGAAAGGTGCATATCGTCAAGCCCTTCGTAACGCATTTTAATTACGTTAGGATTGGCGCCGGGTTTTACAATTAAATTATACTTAAGTGAATGGTTACGTAACGAATATATCTCCAAATCGATACCGGGATATATTTCCTGCATGGTTATCTTGTGATGACCGGCCACCCCTGTTGCCCATTTTGAAGGGTCATTCCCTAAATAATAGTTGTAATATGTTGGGCTGGTTTGCTCGTTTTTATAGGTTGGCGTAGCATTGCTTCCTTCAAAAATCACTCTGAAATAGTGCATTTGAACAGGCTTATCGTAAAAATGCTTATCGTGCATTTCTTTAAAGGGAGCAGGGTCGGCTAGTATGTAATGTAGCTTTCCATTTTCAACGTACAGATGCCCTCCGGGTATGTCGGCCCTATATTTCACTGTATTTTTCCACTGTCCCCTATTTTCAATAAAGGTTATCTGCGCTTGTGTAGTTGTAACACAACACACAACCGCTAAAACAGCCCAAATACATTTATAGAAACTTTGTTTCAATCAATTAGTATTAAAAAATACGACTTTGCCCTTACTTCAATAGAGTGCTTTTTGTAACCAAATGTTGCACGTACTTTTGTAAACGCAAATCCAAAGCCAAAAGTTGTAGCTAAAGGATTGTCATTCAACAAATTTATATTATAAAGATACTGATTTGAAGATTATATTTTTCGGAACTCCTGATTTTGCGGTTGCATCGTTGCAAAAAATCATGGAAGCGGGGTTTGAAGTAGCGGCAGTGGTGACTGCTCCGGATAAACAAGCCGGGCGGGGATTAAAGTTGCAGCAATCGGCTGTGAAACAGTTTGCGGTAGAACATAACTTACCCGTATTACAGCCGGAGAAGCTTAAAAACCCTGATTTTATTGAAGAACTAAGGGCTTATAATGTCGACTTGTTTGTAATAATTGCCTTTAGGATGTTACCCGAAGCCGTTTGGAATATGCCTCCCTTGGGTTCTATCAACCTGCACGGCTCGTTATTGCCTCAATACCGCGGTGCCGCACCGATAAACTGGGCGGTAATTAATGGCGAGAAAGAAACGGGAGTAACTACCTTTTTCTTAAAACACCAAATTGACACGGGCAGTATAATTTTACGCGACAAGATTGAAATTGCTGAAACCGACACTGCTGGCACGGTGCATGATAAGTTAATGGTAGTTGGGGCTGAATTGATGGTGCGTACATTAACCGCTATTGAAAGCAACAGCTATACGCTGGAAGAACAAGACTTGAGCGTTGAAACCAAACACGCCCCTAAAATTTTTAAAGACGATTGTTTGATTGATTTTTCAAAACCTACCGAGGCGGTTTATAATTTCATTCGTGGGCTATCGCCTTATCCCACTGCGTGGACAAAGTTAGGCGCACAAACTCTAAAAGTGTTTTGGGCGGATAAAGAAATTGACGAATCGACCGCAATAAGCGGTACCCTGCTTTCTGACAACAAGAAGTATATAAAAGTAGCTTGTGCCGATGGCTGGCTGAGTTTAAAAGACATCCAACTGGAAGGTAAGAAAAGGATGGGCGTTGAGGAGTTTTTGCGGGGTTTTGATATATCGACCATTACCAAATTGGGGTGAGCTATCTTTCGTCATGGTAACCATAGTTGCACACTCGCTTTTTGTAAGGATGAGGGTGCAATCAACGATAAAGTATCTAAGAAATTTACTTCTTCTTCCGTCTGGTGGCCACTAAAGCATCCACTACTATGGCTTCAAACAATAGCTCTTTTACTAACTCCTCGTTTATTTCACTTAACGCTTTAAAAAGTACGATGCCTACTTCTTTTCTATCAGCCATATCCATTATACCGTTAAGATTGCTTAGTTGATTACCCTTGCAAAAACCAAGCTGCACGCCCTGTTTGTGAATAGATAAGGGCGAAGATGCCGGCCAAATAAAGCAAACCCTTGAGTTGATATAAAAATAGGGAACACCGTATGAAAGTTTCTCTGTAAACTTCGGTGAGGTTTCTAAAATAATATTTCGTAAGAATGCTGTTAGTCCCCGTTCATCAGCGGGAAGAAAAGAAATGTATTCCTCAACGGAATTCATAGTTTAATAACTTTCGCCCAACCACCAACGGTTTTTAGGTTTTATTTTTCGCAAACCGTATTTAACCACAGCATGAGTTTGTATGTACTCCATGGCTTCTTTCATATCATCCGTCACCAACATTAGTTTCTTATCCTGTACGTCGATGGTTTTTTCATCAGCCATAAAATCAACAAACTCCATAAACTTCGCCCAGTATTCTGTACCCATAAGTACCACAGGAAAGTTCTCTATCTTTTTGGTTTGAATTAGTGTAAGCACTTCGGCCATCTCATCCAAGGTACCGAAACCGCCGGGCAATACTACCAGTGCGTAGCTGTATTTAACCAAAAACACCTTGCGCACAAAAAAGTACTTAATACCTACCCACTTGTGCAGGTATTTGTTGGGGTACTGCTCAAACGGTAATTCAATATTACAACCAACGCTGCGACCGCCGTTTTCATAAGCCCCGCGGTTAGCTGCTTCCATAATGCCGGGACCTCCCCCCGTCATTACAGTAAAACCCAATTGGGCAAGGTTTTTTCCAACCTCAACGCCCAATTGGTAGTATTTATGATCTTCTTTAAATCGTGCTGAACCGAAAACAGTTACACAAGGGCCTACAAAGTGAAGCACTCTGAATCCCCTTACAAACTCTTTAAACACTTTAAAGGCCAGTCCTAAATCACTTAGGCGTTTCCGCGGGCCTTCCAGCAGCTCAAGTTCTTCTTTGCTGTGCGGTTTAGTATCCGTCATGTTTTATAAATTCCCCCTCAACTCCTGTTCGCGTTCAATGGCCTCAAACAATGCCTTAAAATTTCCCTTACCAAACGATTTTGCACCTTTACGCTGTATAATTTCATAAAACAACGTAGGACGGTCTTCTACCGGCTTGGTAAATATTTGCAACAAATACCCTTCGTCGTCGCGGTCAATCAAAATACCCAACTCAGCTAATGGTGCTAGGTCTTCGTCAATCTTACCTACGCGGTCAAGCACTGTTTCGTAGTAAGTAGCCGGTACTTTCAAAAATTCAACACCGCGGTTTTGCAAGTCGGTTACGGTTTCAATAATATTATTGGTAGCAATTGCTACGTGTTGCACACCTTGGCCTTTGTAAAAATCAAGGTATTCTTCAACCTGTGATTTCTTTTTGCCTTCAGCGGGTTCGTTAATAGGGAATTTGATACGTCCGTTACCGTTACTCATTACCTTACTCATCAAGGCCGAGTATTCAGTTGAAATGTCTTTATCGTCAAACGAAAGAATTTGTTGGAAACCCATGATACGGGCATAAAAATCAACCCAAGTGTTCATTTCGTTCCAACCCACATTACCTACACAATGGTCAACGTATAACAACCCTGTTTCAGTGGGATTGTAATTGGTTTTCCACTCCCTAAAGCCGGGCATAAACAAACCGTTGTAGTTTTTGCGTTCCACAAAAATGTGAACGGTATCACCATACGTATGGATACCCGCACGCACTACTTCACCGTGTTCGTCTTTTTCAACCACTGGCTCCATATAGCTTTTAGCACCGCGTTTGGTGGTTTCTTCCCATGCGCTGCGGGCATCGTCTACCCACAGAGCAAGTACTTTTACACCATCACCGTGCTTAAAAATATGCTCAGCAATAGCGCCGTCAGGCTGCAATGGGGTTGTAAACACAAAACGTAATTTGTTTTGTACTAACACATACGACGCACGGTCGCGCACACCCGTCTCAGGACCGGCGTAAGCATGGCTTTGGAAACCAAAGGCAGTTTTATAATAGTGAGCTGCTTGTTTAGCATTACCCACATAAAATTCTACGTAATCAGTACCGTTAAGAGGTAAAAAATCTACATCGGTAACGGTGTCTTGTAAGGCTGTTCTTTCCATTAAAATGAATGTTTAAACATGAGCAAAGGTAACTTTTTTGGGATTGCCCAACAAATTAACAATGCTGGGTTATTCTTCTGCAGGAGTAGTTTCATTCTGCTTCTCTTCTTCGCTGGGAGGTGCCTCCTCTGACTTCAGCTTTTTAAGTTCGGCTTCAAAATCAATTACTGTTTTTCCAAGCGGTTTAATCTCTATTTCATATTCATAGTTCACACCCGAATCGTAAATTTTAACTTTGTTTATCCCTACTGGAACACTCATAGAGGTGGGTTTGAATTCAGTTTTTGTGTACCCGCTTTCAGATGTAACAGTAACATAATAATTACTTAAAAATATGTTCTCGATGCTTAACTGACCAGACCGACCGATGGTGTCGTAATTCACGGTATGATTTTCACTGTACACATCCACTAAAACAGATTGTTCATAATCCATATATCCCGGCCTTGTAATCTTCAATTTATACTTACCGTATTGTATTTTATATCTCTTATCACTTTTTACCACATACCTTTTTCCATTGGCCTCCAATGTGGCTGTAAGAGGTAGATTAGTAAATTTTATGCGCCCTTTCTTTTTGTTTTTATAGAACTTGTTATTCTCGTATAGAAAATTGAATTGATTATCTGTATGTTCTATTTTCAACATAAAATCATTTTCCAACTTATCATATGACCACCAAAAATTATCCAAAAACGAAATTTTGGGTTTAAGGTATGATGACGATTGTGAATAAGGATTCCAAGAGTTAAACATTATTTGGTCAATTTCATCATTATAAAATCCGTTTGAGTTTATATCAATTCCTACATAAGTAAGTTTGTCTTTATCCTGTCCTATCAAATAGCCTGCATTTTGTATATAGTAATCATAATCCTCATTTACAGGAATTATACTTACCCCCGAAGAAACTTTATATACTAATAAGTAAGTATCTCCCAGTTTAAATCCATAATACTTATATATTGGTATTTCAACATCCCGTTCGGTGTATGTTTCCCAACGCCATGTTGTTGTCGGTACCGTCCTGTATTCATAGCTTGTATAATGCTCCGTGCGGTATTGTGTGGTATAAGATTTGGTAGAATAGTTATAGGTTTGGTATGAAACCTGCCTCGACTTTTGAACAGGAACAGACTCACTGCGATAAGAAGTGTGTGATACCCAACGTTGACGCTGAACGTTAATAATCTTAAGAATGCTTCTGTTGTAGTAAATATCTTTCGCAGACAGTTTTTCTTCACTTACTAAAGTATCCTCGCCTGTTGAAGACACAAGTGCTAAAGTATTCGAATCTTTTTGAACCAACACATAGTTTTGTCCTGCCCATTTTATTTGGGTACTTCCATTGGTAAAACTTATTTTTTCGCTTGCAATGTTTGGCCTTGTCCAGCCATACTCTTTAAAGATGTTTTGCTGAGGTTTATAAGCAACTGATTGATCCTTAATTTCATTCGTTCCAATTCCCCAACGTTTTATAGTTGGTGAGCATGAAGACAACAGTACGCTGCTAAAAAATAAAAATAGTAATGGTTTAAGGTAGAATTGTAGCATGTCGCAAAGATATTGCTACCACAACCTTATCGTAAGAAAAAACAAAAATATCGATGAAAAACTCTTTGTGGAAAGTGAGGAATAATCGCTTAAAACAAACCGTTTATCTCAGCTTCAATTTTGCGTAGTACTTCGCCAAAGTGCTCTTGGTTGTCAATAAAATTAAGATTGTCAACATCAAGCACCAACAGCTTGCCACCTGAATAGGTACTAATCCATGCCTCGTAACGTTCGTTAAGGCGTTTCAAGTAATCCAAACGGATAGCATCTTCGTAATCACGGCCACGGCGTTGTATTTGGTTTACCAAAGTAGGTATGCTGGCACGTAAGTATATAAGCAAATCGGGGCCTTTAATAAACTCGTTCAGTGTATTAAACAGGCGGGTGTAGTTTTCAAAATCACGGGTACTCATTAGCCCCATGGCGTGCAGGTTGGGGGCAAAGATGTAAGCATCTTCATACACGGTACGGTCTTGTATCACATTGCGACCCGTTTCGCGTATTTGCATAATAGAGTTAAAGCGGCTGTTAAGGAAATAGATTTGAAGGTTGAACGACCAACGGGGCATATCTTCATAAAAATCGCTGATATAAGGGTTGTCTTCAACATCCTCGTAGTGGGGTTCCCATCCGTAATGCCTTGCCAAAAGGGTAGTTAACGTTGTTTTACCCGAACCAATATTTCCTGCTATCGCTATATGCATACTTTCAAATTAAAGCCTAAAACACCCTATTGTGCAACTGTTATGGATAAATTCTTACGCTTCTTTATCAAGGTTGTGAAACTCAGCCGTGAGTACGGTGTACTTTTCGCTCCACGTTTTGTCTTCATTATAAATGAATAAACTGTCTTGTTCTACCTCATCGGGTGCTTTTTTAGCAAACTCAGTAACGCGTCGTATCACCGGACTATTCTCAAAACTGCTTATCAATACTTGCCTTACGGGATGCAAGCCCACCTTTTGTGCAGCACTCAATAGTTTTTCATATTCACCTTCAGGTACAATCACTCCCATTTTTCCCTGCGCGTCCAGCAGTTGCTCGCTATAGGCCATCAGTTCATCAAAGGTTAAAGTAACCGTACTGCGTGCATTTATTCTGTCCGGCCTTGTAGTAGGCGACGGTTCAAAATACGGGGGGTTACATAGTATGTATTCATAATGGATAATACCCAAGTTAGTGTACTCTTGCAGTGGCTCGTTGTATAAAGTAAGGCGATAGTCCCAGGTACTGTTTTCAAAATTTTCAGCGGCCCTCACAGCCATAATACTATCGGGTTCTACTGCATCAATTATCGCATGGGGGCATTGCTGTGCCATCATTAATGCCAGCACACCTGTGCCCGTACCTATGTCTAAAATATTCTGCGCATCAACCGGCTGGGCAAGACTGCCCATTAGCATAGCATCGGTACCAATCTTCATGGCACAATCCTGCTGGTTGATATTAAATTGCTTGAAACGGAAAATCTGACTCACGCCGCAAAGATATCGGGCATTTTACATTTAGCATTGAACATTTAAGTAATGTGATTGATAGATGCCAAAATAAAAAAGAAGCCCCATCCTCCCGGCGGGGCTTCCTAACCTAACTATGAACAAATCAGGGCTAAAACTTAGTCCTGAATCTTTTTAGCCATTTTGTCCACTACGTGTACGTAGTCAGGAGCTTCGGCATAAATACGATTTAAAAAGCTGAGGTATTTTCCTTCTAGGTCAAAGGCACTCTCTTGCCACAGCTTATAGTCTTTTACCGCATCTACCCAGCTTGCATATACAGCATAGGTAGGCTTGGTAAGATATTTCTTCAATTCTGACGGATTACCATATATAATTGTATCCTGTCCTTGCAAATACACCCCAATTGCAGTGGTTTCACGCTTTCCGGGGTAACGCATTCCAAAAAGGTTATTTGCATTGCGGCACAAATACGAGGTAAGGTGCAGCGATTCTAATTTTGCCTGTGCCAATACATGCTTCTCACAAATAATCCCTTGGTTTTTAATCTCAACTAGCAAATTTTCATCTGTTAAGGCGGGGATGGTATCTTTTGCCACCGGTGCAGCTTCTGTATCAGCTATCGCAACCGGAACTACATTTCGCTTAAATGATGGCATCATGGGAGCGTATGCCACTGCCACAGCAGCCGCTATCAACAATAAGGTGATAGTAAGCAGCTTCTTGTTTGTAATCAAATTCAAAATGGCAAAGTCTTGGCACTGGTCATTCCGGCAAATAACCCACCTACCGTTTTGGTCTTGGTAATGGATACTGAAATTCCTGGTGTTCATACTTTAAATATTAGTTAAACTTTATTTAAACCGCTATTAACTAACAATTAACATGCCAATTTAATAAAACACTACTAATCAGTGACTTAAAACAAACACAGCGATAATAGTAGTTAACGTAGATTTGATTTACACAGGCTACTGTATAGTTTATTGACTTTGACAGTTTTATAACTGTGGATAGCTGTTCATAAGTCAATTTTAGCCCCAATACGGTATGAAGGCTTGATAGTGCTATTATCTATACAGTTGTACAAACTATTTGACGGCACACTTATTATATATACCTGATAATATTGGTTACAAAAACCGTGCTTGGCATTTGAAAGCGACATTTTAAATTTGCGTACCTGCCTGAGTAGCTCAGTTGGTAAAGCTTCAGCTTCCCAATCTGAGGGTCGCGAGTTCGAACCTCGTTTCCATCGCAATCTTTTATTGCTTATTAAACTTTTAAAATCAAGCAAATTGTTTATAACTATTAAACCTCGGCTTATATCTTTGGCGGTTTACAAGTCAAAGTGTTGATATGCTAAAGTTTGACGGAAGCATTGCCTCTAAACTACCCAAACACGGAACCACTATTTTTACAGTGATGAGTGCGTTGGCAAAAGAATCGGGGGCCATTAACCTTTCTCAAGGTTTCCCTGATTTCACCTGTTCGCCGGTGCTGGTTGATTTGGTTACCACAGCCATGAAAAACCAACACAACCAATACGCTCCCATGCCGGGACTGCCATTGTTGCGCGAAAAGATTGCCGAAAAAACCAACGAATTGTACAGTGCGGATTATAACCCGGATACTGAAATAACCGTTACGCCCGGTGCCACGTTGGCATTGTGGGCAGCAATTACGGCAGTTGTGCGCGAGGGCGACGAAGTAATTATAATTGAACCCGCTTACGACAGCTATTTACCTGCTATATTAATAAACGGCGGCAGACCCGTGTTTGCTCCTATGAAATTCCCTGAGTACAGGGTGGATTGGGAATCGATAAAAAAGCTGATTACGTTTAAAACCCGTATGATTATTATTAATACGCCCCACAACCCTACGGGCTCAGTATTATCATCAGCGGATATGGAAAAGCTGCAAAAAATTACCGAAGGAACTGATATTGTGATATTGAGCGATGAGGTGTACGAACATATCATTTTTGACGGCATTGAACACCAAAGTGTAGCCCGCTACCCCAAACTAGCTGAGCGTAGTTTTATAGTATCCTCTTTCGGGAAGACTTTTCACACCACGGGCTGGAAGATTGGCTATTGCATGGCTCCTGCCAACCTGATGGCTGAATTTAGAAAGATATACCAGTTTATGGCCTTTAGCACCAATACGCCTATGCAACATGCCATAGCTACCTTTTTAGATAATAAAGATGCTTGGCTTGAACTTTCAGCGTTCTACATGCAAAAGCGCGATTATTTTGCGGGATTGTTAAAAGGCAGTAAGTTTAAACTGCTCCCCTGCAACGGTTCGTACTTTCAATTAGCGGGCTACGAAAAACTTTCAAAAGAAAAAGATACAGAGTTTGCCATAAGGCTCACCAAAGAGTACAAGGTGGCTTCGATACCGGTTTCGGTATTCTACTCACACGGCGAAGACAATAAAGTGGTACGTTTTTGTTTTGCCAAAGAAAACGAAACCTTAGAAAAAGCGGCAGAAATTTTGTGCAATATCAGTAAATGGTAAAAAAGGACATCTTAAACGTATCTGTTGTGCAGGCCGACCTGCACTGGGAAAACACGGAAGCCAATTTGGCAATGTTTGATGATATGTTGGCGGCAGCCCCAGCCTCGGATATGTTTATACTACCCGAAATGTTTACTACGGGTTTTAGCATGAAGCCCGAAAAGTTTGCGCCGGATACATTTGAACGCGGATTATTATGGATGAAGGGTATTGCTGCAAAAAAAAATGCAGCAATTGTAGGTAGCCTTATGGCACCCGACAGAAGCGGATACTTCAATCGCCTGCTGTTTGTGAAGCCTGACGGCACTTACAGCCAATATGATAAAAAACATTTGTTTGGTTTAGGTAGCGAAACTGAACACTACAAAGCGGGTGACCAACTTTTGTTGGTGGATTATTTGGGCTGGAAAATATGCCCTTTGATTTGCTACGACTTACGTTTTCCGGTGTGGAGCCGAAACACACACAACTACGATGTGCTTATTTATGTGGCCAATTGGCCGCAACGCCGTGCACACCATTGGCGTGCCTTGCTGCCTGCACGCGCTGTTGAAAATCAAACCTATGTATTGGCAAGCAACCGTGTTGGTACAGATGGCAATAACTTTGAGCATAGCGGAGACAGCATGATTATTGATTTTAACGGAAGTATCATACAAGAAGCTGTAAACGAGCCTAAGATATTATCACACCAACTATCAAAAGCTGAGTTGCTTAACTTTAGAGCAGCATTGCCTTTTCTTGCCGATGCTGATAAATTTCGCCTGTAATTTAAAGCCTGAGCATTTTTCACGTCCTTCAACTTTCTAATCCTCTTTGGCAAAAGATGTCCATCTCTTGTTAAAAAATCACTTTTAACTAAACTATTTTACTCAAAAGTTAAAATAAAATGAAACTTTTATCATTTTAGTTAAAACAAAATGCTTAAAAATTAAAATAAAAAAGTGACTTTGCTCATGTGAAATAATTTAGAATCAATACAAACTAAATATTAAAACGCTTATTATCAATTTAATAACAACAAAAAGAGAAGCGATTAATGAAATAACAAACGGATAAACAAAATAAAAAGTATAAAATATTAGTAAAAAGTTTTAGAAATTCGTGACACGGTTTGCGATAGTTAAAATCCATCTGGGAGGTTTTTAACGTAAATGTCACAAATCGAGCATCAATTTCACTCGCGTTTTTTTAAAACTTTTTACACATGAATGGAATTTACAAACTACGCACAAGGGTGCACCGCCTTCTAACTATTCTTTTGGCCGGCACACTATCTTTACAACTTAGTGCCCAAGCAGGTGTAACACTTAACGCAAATTTCAGCCAAGACAAAACTCGAGGATGCTTACCACTAATTATTCAGTTTACTGATAACTCCACCGGCACAGGCTTATCACACGTGTGGGATTTTGGCAATGGCAATACCTCGGCACTAAAAAACCCGGGTGCCATATATACACAAGCCGGTAACTATACAGTAAAACTTATTGTAACCGATAAAAACGGAGCAAAGGATACAGTAATTAAACATTTGGCTGTACAAGCTTTTGCCAATCCAGATGTGGCTTTTGAAGCAAATACAACAAACGGATGCACCGGACAAGAGTTTAGCTTTACGGATACCGCTATACATTCTTCGGCACCAATCACGAGCTATTTGTGGAATTTTGGCGACGGTTCACAATCAACCGAAAGAAACCCTAAACATGCTTTTCTATCAGAAGGAAAATTTTCAGTTAGCCTAATTATTACAGATAGCAACGGGTGCAAAAACTTTCTTAATAAAGCAGCTTATATAAAAACTACACTGCCTGCCAAAGTTGCATTCACATCAAACTCAAAAGGCGGTTGCACGGCTCCTTTACATGTAGCATTTAAAAACAACACACCCCAACAAACAGGCTTAAACTATAATTATTTGTGGAAGTTTGGTAGTGGTGACAGTTCAGTAGCCGAAAATCCATCAATCACTTACCATAATAAAGGTAATTACGATGTAAGTCTAACGGTTACGGATGACAATCAATGCGCAACAACATTGCTCGCTCCTACTTATGTAAGCATTGGTGCTACTAAAGCCAACTTTACCCTTGAAAATAAAAGAGGTTGCCTGCCTCATACGGTATATTTAAAAAATACGGGCACAGGCATCCCTGCAAACGCTACGATAAAATGGTTTTGGGGAAATGGAGATTCTGCAATAGGCACTGATACCGCATACACTTATACAACGGCAGGAAAATTTAGCATAAAACTGGTTATTTCTTCTCCCGAAGGTTGTAACGACACTTTGGTTAAAACAGACAGTATTGAAGTGCTAACCAGCACTTCAGTATTATTTGCACATACAAACCCCGTAAGTTGCAATACCCCTCATACCATCTCATTCAGTTCGGCCAACACAATTGCACAAAGCTGGTTTTGGGATTTTGGAGACGGAACCACCTCTACTCAAAAAAATCCTGTTAAACGTTACGACAGTTCAGGGGTGTTCAACGTAAAACTTGTAATTACTGATGCTAACGGTTGTAAAGGAAGTAGCGAAAAACTACGCTTGGCTCGCATTAAACCAGTAAAAGCTTCATTTAGCCCTTCTGCACTAAGCGGTTGTGCTCCACTTACTACAACGTTTTCTAATAACAGTAGTGCCAACTACGGAATAAAAAGCTATGCATGGGATTTGGGCAACGGCATCACAAGCAATGCAAAAAACATCACTACTACCTACACCACTGAGGGCATCTATTACCCCCGTTTGATTGTTGAAGAAAACAGCGGTTGCATTGATACTTTTGTATTTGATGCTATTAAAGTGGGTAAAAAAACTAATCCTGATTTTAAGGCCAACAAGGTAAGCGGATGCAGAAAAGAAATGGGGGCGGTGAAGTTTACCAACCTAACCGATATTACCAATCAACATGTTGACAGCTTTTTATGGAATTTCGGCGGTTTCACATCAAAAGAAACGCACCCCTTTGCTGATTACAAAGCAAACCCGGGCCAGCACACAGTCACCCTTATTTCAATATCAAACGGCTGTGCAGATACAATTACCAAACAAAGCTATATAACCGTTAAGGCCCCCATAGCCGGTTTCAGTATCACTGAAGACCCTTGCTTGCTTGATACCACCGTGTTTAAAAATGCATCCTATGGCGGCCACATTTTCGATTGGTATGTTGATGGAATTTTGGTTAATAAAACAAAAAGCTTCAAACAATACTTACAACCCGGCAAACACTACCTTGATTTATTGGTAAAAGATACTGCCACAGGTTGTAGCGATACCAAAGCACACGTTTTTATTATAAACAAGCCGTTAACCCCGGGCTTCACAAAATCAGCAGATTCATTGTGTGCAAATACCCCAGTGTTACTAACAGATACAACCAACGGTGCCGACAGCAGCTTTTGGAAAATAGGTAACCAACCGGCAGTAAAAGGTAAATTCATTACTCCTGAGTTTGCTTTGCCCAGTTTACAACACATTACGTTAACAGTACACGGCGCATACGGCTGCAAGTACACTGCCTCTCAGCCCCAAGCAATAAAAGTATTGGGTCCAGATTATACCCCAATCATCACTCCAAACCAAGGTTGCTTTCCGTTAGATGCTCAATTAATAAAAATAGGAAAATCAGAACACGGAGTTGCCTCAGCCACCTGGAGCGATAACTACAACACAATAAACTCATTAGCTGATACTCTTCCGTTTACCTTTAAAACCGCAATGCCAAAAATGAACACTAACGGCATTGCAGTTTACCTTACCGTGAAAGACAATTTGGGCTGCACAGTTACAAAAACTGCACACATTAAAATGTCACAGCCCGTTGCAAAAGTACTACCTAACAAAACCCTAAACTGTGATAATACAGTGGTAGAGTTTGCGCACGACTCGGCAGCATCAATGCACAGCGGAAAACTTAGTTACAATTGGGTATATAATGATAGAACCGTGTACTCTGTTACCCGCTTTTCTCAACAATACCATCAAAACTCTATAGCAAAAATCACCTTAACTGTTACCGAGCAAGGGTTGGGCTGCACAGATTCGGCAACAGTATTTATCCCTGTAGGTATTAAGAAAATAAAAGCAGGTTTTGTAGCCGATAAAACAGCTACCACTTGCCCCCCTTTGGTAACCGGTTTTGCTGATGCCAGCATTGCTGAGAACACAACCATCACAACAGCAAAATGGTGGTTTGGCGATGGAGCCACATCCGTATTGCCCGCCCCGTCTAAAACCTATTTTTATCCCGGGCAATACACTATCACTTACAAAGTAACTGATGCACAAGGTTGTTCAGACTCGGTTACAGAGCCTTCCAAAATAAAAATTGGCGGCCCCACAGGCACATATACTATCGACCGTTATAACGGCTGTGTACCCTTTACAGCCAACTTTACAGCCAACAGCCAAAATGCAAAAACTGTTAACTGGGATTTAGGTAACGGCCAACTGAGCATTGGAGCCTCTGCTTCGGGTTCATTTACCCTTGCGGGTACTTACAAACCTTCTTTGGTTTTAGAAGATACTTTCGGGTGCTTGGTTGTGTACCCTGTTAAAGACCCTATTGTAGGTCATAATCCTCCTGCACCTGATTTTACCATTAACGGCAAGTGTGCTTACGATAAATTTACTTTCAACAACATAACGGATACCAACCAATTGCATACTGATTTTGAGTGGATTTTTACCGAAAAAGAAACATATAATAGTTTTAATGCTGAACGTACGTTTAGCAACACAGGCAAGCACAATGTGCAACTGAAAGCCATTGCAACCAATGGATGTATTGCCACAAAAAACCACACAGTTGAAATAATGCACCTGAATGCTGATTTTCAAATCAGCAATACGCAAATATGCAGCAACAGCGCTTTAACTACAACCGATAACTCCCATGCCCAAGCAGGGGTAAAAAACCGTCGATGGATTTGGGGTGACGGACAAACGGATACAGCACAAAACCTTACTCATATTTATACAAACCCCGGAAACTACAATGTTTCATTAGTTATTGAAGACAATAACGGCTGCTTTGATACTACATCAACCCCAAAAAATATAGTAGTTTTTGACACTCTTACCCCAAAAGCTCCTCTTGTTTACAGGGTTACCGTTCAGCAAAACAACTCAGTTAAACTTGAGTTTGCTCCCTACAACAACATAAACTTCTCAGCTTATCAAATTTACCGCAGCACACTTGGCGAACCTGAACAACTGTTCACAACCATTACAAATATTACAGATACCACCTTCACCGATAACAAAGTGAACACCCTTTCACAGTCATACACCTATAAAATACACACTCTAACAGCTTGCGGAAAACTATCACAAAGCAGCAGCCACACCACTGTATTGTTGCAAACCGTTGCCGATACAAACGTTGTTACCGTTAGCTGGAGTGCTTACCAAGGCTGGGATTCTGTACGTGATTACCAAATATTCCGTAAAGAGGCCAACGAAACAGTGTATAAAAAAATTGAAACCGTGCCTGCCTTTATGACATCCTACACCGATACAAAAACTTATTGCGGAAACACCTATACCTACATTGTATATGCTCAAAAGTTCACCGGTGAACTTTTATCAAGTTCAAATTATACTTCTGCAACCCCTATATACATTGAAGATGTGTATCCCGCCAAAATTGTGCGTGCCACAGTAGAGGATGATAAAAACATTTTGGTTGAGTTTGCCCCAAACTATCTTCAAAAAACACCTGTTGAATATTACATGATTGAAAAATCTGCTGATGGCAAAAACTATACACAGGTGTTTAAAGCTCCTGTGGGAGTATGGAGTTTTACTGATGAAACTGTAAACGTTCACAACCAAAGCTACTACTACCGCACCCGTACAACCGATATTTGCGATGCTGTGAGTGCCCCCGGCAATATTGGAAAAACAATTTTATTGAATGCAAAAGCCGATGATAACGACAATGTAAATGTGCAATGGAATAACTACCAACAATGGAACGAAGGAATAAGCCACTATGAGGTTGAACAAATGAGCAGCAGCAACGATTTTGTAACAGTGGCCACCAATAACTCAACCGATACATTGTTTACAGATAACACCAACCTGTTTAATCATTTACCCCGTATTGCGTATCGGGTAAAAGCAATAAGCAACGAAGGCGTTGTTAGTTACTCAAACATTGCGGATGCAAATGGTCGCTCAAGCTTGTTTGTTCCCTCAGCATTCACCCCCAATAGCGATGAACATAATAACATTTTTAAAGTAGTGGGGGCTTATATAAAAGCGTTTGAAATAAACATTTACAATCGTTACGGCGAAAAAATATTTACAGGCAATAGCCTGGATGAAAGCTGGGATGGTTCTTATAAAGGAGAACCCGTGCAGGAAGGCGCATACGTGTACGTAATAAACGCTTTGGGTATTGATACTAAACATCATAACCTAAGCGGCACAATAACGGTTTTGCGCTAAGTATTTCTTATCTTTGGCTGACTTGTAAATTCCATATATAGTTAGTTAGCTGCAACTGTCCCCCAGGTCAGTTGCGAACCCCAAAAGCTGCCGGGAGGCGGCTTTTGGTTTTTTAATACCACAACTTCAAATTACTCAACTGCATTTTTTCATACAGGTGTAATAGGTAAAGTACTTATTTTGTACCTTATCAAAAAAACAACCATGCAAAACCTGTTATTACTGCACGGCGCACTTGGGTTTTCAGATCAATTTGAAAACCTGATACCCCTATTAAAAGACTCATACAACGTTTATACTTTCAACTTTGGCGGGCACGGTAAAAAAGAAATGCCCAACTCACTAAGCATTGACTACTTTGCCAAAGAAACCGCGGCATTTATAAACGCATCCATCGGCGGCGAAACGCATATTTTTGGCCATTCAATGGGTGGCTACGTAGCCATGTTTATGGCAAGACATAACATGACTCTAATTGGGAAAATTTTGACTTTGGGCACAAAACTGAATTGGACACCTGAGATTGCTGCCAAAGAATCAAAACTTCTAAACACTGAAAAGATAAAAGAAAAGGTGCCTGCCTTTGCCCAAAGTCTTGCAGCCATGCACGGTGATAATTGGGAATTGCTTTGCAAAAAAACAGCGGAAATGATGCTTGATTTAGGTAATGCACCCGCCCTTACCCAAGATGATTTTGCGCAGATAGAAAACCAAATTCAATTGGGATTGGGCGATAAAGACAACATGGTGAGCATTGAGGAAACCATTATTGCCTACAGGCTTCTTAAAAACGGACGACTTGCTGTATTACCCAACACCCTGCACCCTTACAACAAAGTTGATGTTAACAGGCTTGCTTCCGAGATAAAGGCATTTATATAGCCCGGCTATTGATAAAATATTCTGACAGTTTGTGATGCTGCAAATGTTGTTTGCATATTTGTAGTATGGATGATACGCAACGAAAATTTGAGAACTACCACATTGTATTATGGTTGGTAAAAGACCTTTGTTGGGCCATGGAGTTTAAAACATTAGGTGTTATTATGATTGCCCCCACCATTGCGCTTGCCATCTACATAGCCTACCGTAGTTTTGAAAACAAGTTTGAGTTTATGCACAATCTTGCGGTGTGCTTTTGGATAACCGCCAACGCTACTTGGATGACAGGTGAGTTTTTTGATTTTGCAGAACCCGCAAAAAAGGTTGCCGCCGTTTGTTTTGTTATCGGAATAATTTTGATACTATCGGCCTACATACGTAAAAAGTTAACGCCTGTATCAAACGCATAGCCATCAATTTGATGGCGGGCGTCGTTTTTTTGTACCAAACTCAGTGGCGGTTTTAATTACACCCTCGCCAAACCTCGATTTTATTTTATCCATTGCCTTATACAATTCAGGCAAATCAGCGTTATCAAACAAGTTTACTTGCCCCTGCCCGTGGGTTAAGTTGCCAAACTTTACCCCAATCAAACGTACCATCCTTCCTTTGTGATAGGCCTTCGCAAAAATCTCACGCACCTTTTGCAACAACTTATTATCAGCATTGGTAAACTCAATCACACCTTGCTGCATATGTGTTTCAAAGTTCTCGTACCGTATCTTCACGGCAACACTGCTGGTAATCATATTTTCCTTTCGCAACCTGTATGTTAGCTCAGCAACCATTGCAGAAAGCACTGTGTCTAAAAATGTAGTGTCGTTAGTATCTGTATGAAATGTATTTTCAGTACTAATGGATTTTCGCTCATGGTAGGGCTCTACGGGGCTGTTATCAATACCGTTGGCACGCTTCCATATATACTTACCATATTCACCAAAGCGCTCTTCCAAAAAGTCTTTGTTCAATGCTGCCAATTGACCAATGGTAACAATCCCCATCTTATTCAACGACTCTTCCATCTTTTTTCCCAACATGGGAATTTTTCCCACTTTGAGAGGCTTCAAAAAATCCTGAACTGCATCAGCCGGAACATACAATTCACCATTGGGTTTAGCTTGGTTAGTAGCCATTTTAGCAATGCACTTATTCACTGATAAGCCAAAGGAAATGGGCAACCCTGTATTTTTAATCACTGCTTGCCTTAACTCCTGCGACCACTTAAAGCAGCCGAAAAACCGGTCTAATCCACTAATATCCACATAAAACTCATCAATAGAGGCTTTTTGCATTAACGGTGCACGTTCAGCAATTATTTGGGTAACCATTTTAGAAAAACGCCCATATTCTCCCATACTACCCTTTACTACAATTGCAGAAGGACAAAGCTTTAATGCTTGCCTGACGGGCATGGCTGACCTCACACCAAACTTACGTGCTTCGTAACTGCACGATGAAACCACTCCCCTATCGCTATAGCCGCCCACAATCACCGGTTTACCGATTAACGCAGGGTTCAACAACCTCTCTACCGATACGAAAAACGAATCTAAGTCAATGTGTAATATGTGCCTGTTAGTATCCAAAACCTTGTTACAAAGGTAGCAATTACCAAAATGGGAAAAGTTGAATATATCTGCATCAAAAGGGTGATTATATCTAATAGTGAATATTCAGTCCATTAACAGTTAACTGTTTGGTATGATATAAATTTAAATGTCGCATTGAACTTGTTAAAAATTGAATTTTAGACATTTACAAATGTTTCAAGAGTATTATACAAATTATGATTATTTGAGCAAAAACTAAGTTAACAACATTTTAACCAAAACATTCAGCTTCATTTTATAGTATGGCATAATATTGGCAGGTATTTGTAAAAAATAGTATATATCGTGTATAAGCACAACTTGTTTAATTGCTATATTTTACCGCTCAAAGCCCTGTAAAAAAGAAAATTAAAAAAATTAAAACAAGTTAGTTTGCTTCAACACTGTATGATAACCTATAAATGAGCCTGTAATTATATGTGCAGTTGTGTCAAAAAAAATTGAGCTTTTGCAAATTTTGCAAAAGCAATTTTTCGCACTGTTTAACTGCAACTTACAGCATATTTTAAATATTATCCTATAACCTTTAAACAAAACGTATAATAAATTTGTATTAATTAATATAATTATTAGCTTTGCGATATAAATTATGAACACACCATCAGAGCGTTTTAAGGCCGTTCGTAAAGAGCTCGGTCTTACACAAAATGAATTTGCCCGCGAGTTGGGAATATCACAAGTTGCGGTATATAAACTTGAAGAAGGGCAAATAAAAAGCATAAGTCAAGAAGTAACACAGATTTTAGAAGAGAAATTCGGAATAAATAAAATTTGGTTACACTTTGGCGAAGGCATGATGTATCTTGATGATACTACTAATATGTACTCGGTTTACAACAAACTTGAGTACTTATCTAAACTGGTTGAAAACGTACTTAGTCGCTTAGGTGGCTCAGCTCCCGTTCTGTCTGAAAAGCGTGGTCGTGGCCGTCCCCGCAAATTATCTACAATCAGCGGATTTGAATCAAACACAGACGGAGCTGCTAAACGAGGCCCCGGCCGTCCCCGTAAAAACCCAGTAAGTGCTACATCAGATGAGCGTCGCGGCCCTGGTCGTCCTCGCAAAAACCCTGTTGAAGCCAAAGAAACTACTGAAAAACGTGGCCCTGGTCGTCCACGTAAAACCCCTGTAAATAACACTGCAGGCGAGAAACGTGGTCCCGGACGTCCACGTAAAAATGCGGCCCCTATAGCCGTTGCAAAACGTACTCCCGGTCGCCCACGCATCAAACCTATTGAAGAAACAACCCTAAAACGTACTCCCGGTCGTCCTCGCAAAAGCCCTATAAGCTCATCAGGCGAGTTAAAACGTACCCCGGGACGCCCACGCAAAAGCCCGGTTACAGAAACCCAAGGCGAAAAACGTGGTCCCGGACGCCCACGCAAGACACTTCCAGAAGTGATTGCAGTTGTTAAACGTGCTCCCGGACGTCCAGCGAAAACTGTTGCTACTGTTGAAGCTAAGCGCAGTCCTGGTCGCCCTAAAAGCACAACGCCAACGGTTACTGCCGAGGTAAAACGTGGTCCCGGACGTCCAAAAAAATCGTAATTTCTATTCCAGTATTTTAATAAATAAACCGGTGCTCACATTATTTTAAAGTGGGCATCGGTTTTTTATTTCCACGCAAAACATTACCTATCAACTTGTTAACAACAAATAAACTTAAAAAACTTCCTGTAGTTTTTCATAAGTTGTGTGTTTTTATCTTTTCATTTAATTGTAATTCAAATACCATTTTTTCTAAAAACAATTTCATTTATTGGTTTTGAGAATTATTTAATATTTGTTAGTCACAATTACAGTTGCTTTTATCGATTATGACCCTTTGTGTGTATTATTTCGTTTATTTGCTTTTAGGAACTAGAAAAAGTAGATAATGAAAACGCGTACTACATTGTTAATGGCCTCTGTGTTTGTTTTTGCACAATGTGCCTCAAAAAAAACAACCCAAAGCCCCAAAATGCCCCCCCCGGCTGACGGAGGAAATAAATCAAAAACAGCATCGATTAAAGAAAAAACTAAAAACTGTACTAAAAGCGAAGGTTTATTTACCCTATACAAGGATACAGTTACCGGAAACGCATACATGGTAGTTAAGAAGGCGCAGTTAGGTAAAGAATTTATCTACTTTAACTATGCTGAAAACGGATTGGTACTAACGGGACATTTTAGAGGCGCTTATCGCGATAATGAAGTATTTAGCCTGCGTAAAGTTTACGACCGTATTGAGTTTGTGAAAGAAAATACAGGATTTTACTTCGATTCAACAAATGCTATCAGCAAATCGGCCACCGCAAACATTTCCCCCTCAATTTTATTAAGTGAAAAAATTGTAGCCGAGGACACTGCGAAGGGTGAATACTTATTGGAAGCCGATGCAATATTCCTAACCGAAGGTCTAAGTAAAATAAAACCTACCCAGCTGCCCACACCTATGTCTGCTTTTATGTTCAATATGGGTGGTTTAAGCAAAACCAAAACAAAATACTCTTCGATACGTAACTATCCTGAGAATACCGACATTGTTGTAGACTATGTATTTGATAATCCATCTCCAGTAATTGGGGGGGGGCCAGAGGTTACCGATGCCCGCAGCGTTACTGTCACGTTGCAACACAGTTTTATTGAGGTACCGACAAACAACTTTACTCCACGTTATGACGACCCCCGCGTAGGATATTTTACACACGAGGTTAACGATATGACCACAGAAAGTGTTACTCCTTTCCGCGACGTAATACACCGCTGGCACCTTGAAAAGAAAAACCCTGAACTCACTATTGACGAGCCTGTAACACCTATTACTTGGTGGATTGAGAATACAACACCTGTTGAATACCGCGAAACAATAAAACAAGCGGGATTGAAATGGAACCAAGCGTTTGAAAAAGCCGGTTTTAAAAATGCCGTTAGGGTAGAGATACAACCGGATACAGCCACTTGGGATGCTGGTGATATTCGTTACAATGTGTTGCGTTGGACATCTTCGCCCAACCCTCCGTTTGGCGGATATGGCCCCAGTTTTGTAAACCCACGTACCGGACAAATTTTGGGTGCTGATATTATGCTTGAGTACATTTATATCACCAACCGTTTGAAGCAAAATGATGTATTTGGAACCATTGGCCTTGAAGGTATGTTGAACGAAATGAACGACAACCACGATAAAAACGTAGGCCATTACTGCGAAGCAGGCCACTACTTGCACCAAACTACACTTTTCGGGTTGTACGGCATGATGGTGAACAACGCAACCCAAGCTGATAAAGATGAGTTTATCAAACAATCGTTGCACTACCTTATTCTGCACGAAATGGGGCACACATTGGGCCTTAATCACAACATGAAGGCTTCGCAAATGCTTAGCCCCGCAGAATTGGCTGATAAAAACACCGTTGAAACCTTTGGTTTGATTGGCTCAGTAATGGATTACCCCGCTACCAACTTTAGGTTGGACGGTAAAAAACAAACCAACTACTTTACTACTAAACCCGGACCTTACGACGATTGGGCGATAGAATTTGGTTATTCAACTGCCGAAAAAGATGCTGATGCAGAGAAAAGACGCCTTGAAAAGATACTTTCTCGCAGCACCGAGCCTAAATTGATTTTTGGTAACGATGCTGACGATATGCGCAGCCCCGGAAAAGCCATTGACCCGCGCGTGAATGTAAACGACCTTAGTAACGATGCTATTGGCTACATGACTGAGCGTATGCAAATAGCGAACAAAGTAATGGGTGAAATTAAAAACAAGTTTAGCGTTGCCGGTCAATCGTACCAGCAATTACGCACCGCTTATCTAGTACTTTCGTCAGAATATGCAGGCGCAGCATCTGTTATCTCACGCTACATTGGTGGTGTTTATGTAGACCGCGCTATGGTAGGGCAACAAGGGGCAACACAACCTTATACCCCTGTTAAATACGAAGACCAAAAAAGAGCCATGAAAACCTTGGCTGAAAACGTATTTGCTCCAAATGCCTTAAAAGCATCTGATAACCTATACCAGTACTTGCAAGAGCAACGCAGGGGCTTTAACTTCTTCTCTTCTACAGAAGACCCGAAAATACACGACAGGGCTTTGGCAATACAAACTACTGCCCTCACCCACATACTACACCCAACCGTAATGGAACGCCTTACTGACAGCCGCATGTATGGCAATAAGTATAGCGTAAACGAAATGCTGACCGATTTGAATGATGCTATTTTTAAAGAAGACTTAGGTGGCAATGTAAACACCATCCGCCAAAACCTTCAAATAGCATACACCAAAAAACTGATTACCATATTTGATAAAACATCAGTGTATGATAATATCAGCAAATCAGCTGCTTTAGCTGCTATACAAAGCATACTATCACAAATGCGTGTTGCCAAATTAAAGGGCGATGCCGAAACCAAAGCCCACCGCGAACATGTGATATTTATTATTGAAAAAGCCCTCAAGGCTGAATAATTTTTACGCTGAAGCTAAATAAATTAAGCCCTGCCCATAATAAGGCAGGGCTTTTTTAATGAACATGGCAGTATGTTTGAAGTTATATAAATATATCTGCTACACAAAGTATATGACCCACCGCCGAGACTTCATAAAAACCACTGCCGTATTAGCAGCAGGAATAACCATAGCACCCGGTTTTGCTTGCAAAACCACACAAGCAATTACCGCAAAAGTAGCACCTACAACCTACCCTACAGCCGATGGATATGTGCAAGAGAAACTTCCTTATGCTTTTGATGCCCTTGAGCCGCACATTGATGCCCTCACTATGGAAATACATTATACCAAGCATCATACCGCCTACCTGAAAAAGCTGAACGAGTTTAAATTTGCCCACCAAAGTATGATGGGTAAGTCGTTAGAAGAACTGTTGCAAAGTGTTTCAACATTGCCCGAAGATGTGCGCACCGTTGTTAGAAACAATGGCGGCGGCCACTGGAACCACACCTTCTTTTGGAAGATTTTAACTCCTGCCACAGGACAACAACCAAAAGGAGCTTTGTTGGAAGCCATTACAAAAAGGTGGGGCAGTTTAGATAACTTTAAAACAGAATTTGAAAAAGCCGGTGCCGGACGTTTTGGCTCAGGTTGGATTTGGCTGATAAAAACCAACAAAGGATTGGAAATTACCACTACCCCCAACCAAGACAACCCATTGATGGACATTGCTGAAACCCGAGGAATACCCGTATTGGCCTTGGATGTATGGGAACACGCCTATTATCTGAAATACCAAAACAAACGTGCTGATTACCTAAAAAGCTTTTGGAATGTGGTAAATTGGGAACAAGCTGAAAGTTTTTTTGGCAAATAAAATTTGATTTCTGATTTGAAAATTGAATTTGAATATTATCTTTGCACTCCCAAAAACAAACGGCGGTTGTAGCTCATTTGGTTAGAGCGCTTGATTGTGGTTCAAGAGGTAGTCGGTTCGATCCCGTCCATCCGCCCAAAAAATTAGAAGCCTTCGCATTAGCGAAGGCTTTTTTATTTTACCCTTGCCAAGCCTCAAAAACATTATTTTTATCTTGATGAAATCTGCTGCATATTGGATTGAAAAATTAGGGCTTGAAAGCCACGTGGAAGGCGGTGCATTTAAAGAAGTGTTCCGCTCTCCGCTCCTGTTGCAAAATTTACCGCCTGCCTTCAAAGGGCCGCGCAACGCAAGTACCTCTATTTACTTTCTACTGCAAAACGGACAGTTTTCGGCTTTTCACCGCATAGCTGCTGACGAAGGCTGGCATTTTTATGAAGGCTCTACTCTTACAGTTTATGAAATCGAAGAAAACGGCAATCTCACAACCCACCGTTTGGGAAGGGATTACGATAAGGGTGAGCGGTTTCAAACAACTATCAAAGCGGGAAGTTGGTTTGCCTCGCGGGTTGAGGGTGAAGGCTACGCTTTAGTAGGCTGCACCGTTGCCCCGGGTTTTGATTTTGCTGATTTTGAGTTAGCTGACTATGATATTCTTTCGGCCAAGTATCCGCAACACGATGATTTAATAAAAGAATTGACCCGTTAACATTTTTTCCATTTGAATGTTTTAACTAATAATGGATAATGAATCGGCATACAGTGCTTTCAAAAATTATATCGGTGAACGTATTACACTAACCCAAGCAGAATGGGAATTGGTGCAAAACAGCTTTTCAGTTCTTACCCTGCCAAAAGGTTTTTTACTTTTAGAAGAAGGTAAAATTTGCAATCACCTGTACTTTCTTCACAGCGGCTTGTTACGTTTTTTTTATTGGAACGACGGGGAGGATATCACCAAATTTTTCACGTTCGGTAGTCAAGTGTTTACCTCACAACAAAGCTTCTCATTTCGCCAGCCAGCCAAAGAAAACATTGAGACTATTGAAGAAACTGAACTTTTGTCCATTTCATTTGAAACGTTACAAGTTCTGTATGAAAAAATACCTTCATGGTCAAAACTTACCCGAATAATCGTTCAAGAAGTGCAGCAGTTTACTGAAGACTTGATGATAGAGTTTCAAACTCAAACTGCTGAACAACGATATGTAGCTTTGTTAGAAAGAGAACCTTCTTTAGTAAGCCGCATACCTATAAAGTTGTTAGCAAGCTATCTGGGGATAGCCCCTGAATCATTAAGCCGTATTCGAAAAAAAATCACCGCAACCAATAAACTAACATAGGTTAAGTAATCGCCTTTTTGTAATGGGTAGTTTTGTGTAATGAGACCCTTAAAACTACTATTACTATTACATTTTATGGCTTTTCAATCCTACTTAGCAAACGGCCAAACCGAAATATCAGCTTTAAATGATAATTTTACTGATACTTCTTCCTTAAAAAATTGGCAAGCATTTCATCAAAGCGAAGGCTGGCCTGACCATTCTTTAAAAACAACCATTGATACCTCGCAAGGTGGTGGTTTTGTCATTGAACCCTCATCGGGCTTTTGGTACGGAGAAGTTCATAGCGGCCCATACTACTACAAAAGTGTCAGTGGGAATTTTACTATATACACCAAAGTGAAGGCCGAAGGACGCAACAGTACTACACCGATACGCCAATTTTCATTAGCCGGCCTAATGTTGCGTTCGCCAAGACCTACCGATGCCGCCCCATTTGATAAAAAGAAAGAAAACTGGCTATTTATCTCCACGGGATATGCAAAGGGAAAACACCAACCCCAATTTGAAACAAAATATACCGTAAACAGTAAAAGCAAACTAATTATATACCCTGTAGCCCAAAGCGGGTGGGTAGAAATTGCAATCACACGGGTAGGCAACAAGTTTATACAGGCCTATAAAAACCCCGGAGCAAATTGGAAAATCTTACGGGTTATTGAACATCCTCAAATGACCGATACGCTACAGGCCGGAATGCTTGCTTATACTGATTTTGAACACATTAAACGATTTTATCTTTTTAATAAGAAAAAGCTGAACACCTATGTCTTTCTAAATGGAAAGCCCGACTTGAAGGCTCAATTTGATTGCATATTGTTTTCGCGCCCCGATGAGAAAATCGCCGCATTACTTACAAATTGGGAACAGAATGAAGCTGCCATTGTTGAATATATGAACTTGCCGAAATAATGCTTAGAGCCGATTTCATAAAAACTGCGGCATTCGCAGCTACTGGATTATATTTAAAAACTGACAGTATGATTGATAAAGAATTGTATATAAACCCTGCTATTGTTACCCGTCAATTTGGGAAAATAAAAGTACACGGTATCAGTACAGGAATGTTGAAGGTAAAAAAATCACACTATAACCCTAGTTTAGGACCAGTACAAATTTTGCTTGACTCACGATGGACAACTTGGTTACCTGTTTATACTTGGGTGATTGAACACCCCGAAGGTATATTTTTGATAGATACCGGAGAGAATACACGCGTGATGGAAGAAGACTACTTTGATTGCGGAGGTTCTCAAGGTTGGGTAAGTAAAAAAATAATCCGTTTTGGCATTGCCGGAGAACAGGAGTTGCCCCATCAACTAAAAACTCTGGGTATCACCCCCGATGACATAAACAAAGTAGTACTTACACACTTGCACATTGATCACACCGATGGCTTAAAGTTTTTTCCGAAATCAGAGATTATTATCTCCAACGATGAATTCAAAAAACCTTTTGGAGCCGTACCTTGTACATTCCCATCCTCTTTCACGCCGAATCTTATTAATACAACGCAAGAGAAACACCACAATTTTGAAGGATGTTACCCGCTTACTAAAGCAGGAGATTTACTATTAGTTCCCACACCGGGACATACACATGCACATCAATCAGTGCTTCTAACAACGGATGAGATAGATATACTTTTTGCAGGCGATGTAAGTTTTGATGATGAGCAGCTAAAAACGGCTAAGGTAGCCGGCATTTGTGTCAACAAAAAGAAAGCTAAAGAAACACTACTCACTATACAAAACTATTGTAAAACAAGACCCACCATTTACCTGCCTACCCACGATATAAATGCAGGAAACAGACTTTTGAACTGTGAATGCAGTTGAGCAAAGTTGTAACCGGTAAAAAATATTTTGGTAGACATCTAAAGTCTATTTACATCCCTCATCGTTACTCCGCTGCCATAAAAATACTACCTTTGTACCATGCAAAACGACAAATTGCAAACGGTTGAATTAGAAGTGCACGGCATGACCTGCAATAGCTGCGCTATGAGTGTGCAAAAGGTATTGGAACGTGGCGGGGCTAAAGATGTAGTGGTTAGCTATGCTACCAACGAAGCCAAGTTTTTAAAAGATACGAATGTGTCAGTAGATGCCCTGATAAACAATATAGAAGGACTAGGGTACACCGTAGTAAAAGACAAAGCAACCGCTTCTGAAAAAAAAAACGCCTGAGCTTATTCTCGCTTGAGGTCAAATTCATAATTTCTTTACTGTTTTCTATTCCCTTAGTATTGCACATGGCTGTGTCGTGGCATTTTTTGCACGACCCAAGGGTGCAGTTTATTCTGTGCCTGCCTGTAATGGCAATCGGCATCATCCACTTTGGAAAAAGTGCCTATCACTCTACACGAGTTGGTGCGCCCAACATGGATGTACTGATATTTTTAGGTTCTTTCTCGGCATTTGTGTACAGTGTTTGGGGTTCTGTTGTTTTTGAAGGCCTGCCCGAACAAAAAAACTACCTGTTTTTTGAAACCGCCGCAACCATCATCACACTTGTATTACTCGGCAACCTTATTGAAAAGCGTGCAGTTACCCGAACCACTACTGCCATTGAAGAGTTGAACAAATTGCAACCTGCCAAAGTGAAAAAGGTGGTTCACAACCTGCTCACCAATCACACAGAAATACAGACTACCGACCTTAAAAATATTAAAGTAGGGGATTTGATTGAGGCCACCACAGGCGATAGCATTGCAGTAGATGGAACTGTAATAAACGGCGACGGTGAAATTGACGAATCGGCCATTACGGGGGAAAGTATGCCCGTATTTAAAGACAAAGACAAGCCTGTAGTCAGCGGCACTGTGGTTAATCACGGTAAAATACATTACAAGGCAACAGCGGTGGGTAGCGATACCCTTTTAGCAAAAATTACCCAAGCCGTAAAAGATGCACAAACACATAAACCACCCATACAGAAATTCAGTGATAAAGTAAGTTTGGTATTTGTACCCGTAGTACTGGGATTAGCTCTGCTAACCTTCCTGCTCTCCTATTTTGCTTTTGGTGTAGATGCCACAGGCTCTCTGCTGCGCTCTATTGCCGTGCTGGTAATTTCTTGTCCCTGCGCTATGGGATTGGTAACACCCACAGCGGTAATGGTAGGCTTGGGTCGTGCGGCGCAAAACCAGATATTGATAAAAGGTGCCGGCACTATTGAAGAACTGGGCAAAGTAAAAACCGTAGTGTTTGATAAAACAGGAACACTTACCACCGGACGTTTCCGAGTAAAAAACTTTACCACTTACAACTACGCTGATTTTGTTGCAAAATCAGTGATATACAGTTTAGAAAGTGTAAGCAACCACCCCATTGCCAAATCGATTGTAGAAGACTACAAAGATTGGAACTGGCGCAAAATGGAGTTTATGAAGGTGGAAGAAATTAAAGGCAAAGGCATTATGGCCGAAGATGCCACGGGTATTGTGTACCGTTTGGGCAGCCGTGATTTTGTAGATGACAATACGGGCGATATAAAACACGAGGCCGATATATTTCTTAGCTACAACAAAATGGTGGTGGCTTCTTTTGATATTGAAGACCAAGTACGCCCCGAAGCCAAAACGGTAACAGACTTTTTAAACAGCAAAGGCATCCGCACACTAATGTTGAGCGGAGATAATGAAAAGAAATGCAGCTTTGTTGCCGAACGTTTGGGACTAAAAGAGTTTTACCACAGTCAACTGCCGGAGGATAAACTAAGCAAACTGAAAGAGCTTTCGCAACAAGGCAAGCTGGCCATGGTTGGCGACGGGATTAATGATGCCCCCGCCCTTACACAGGCTGATATCGGTATCACGCTATCAAATGCTACGGATGCCGCCCGCCAAAGTGCCAACATAATACTTATTGGCAACCAACTGGATAAACTGGTGGCAGCCTACCACATTGGTACAAAAACCTACAGCACCATTAAGCAAAACTTGCTGTGGGCATTGGCCTATAACGTAGTGGCGATACCATTGGCAGCTATGGGCTACCTAAGCCCCATGCTGGGTGCATTAAGCATGGCTTTTAGTGATGTGGTAGTAATTGGCAACTCGCTTCGCCTGAAGTGGCGTAAGATTGGGTAAAAGTATTTCCTTCATCGAATTTCAAACAAAAAAACTTTTCCTCCTCAGCATTTTAATTATAATGCACTATGTCTATTTTTAAAAAGCTATTTGGGAAACCAACAGTTACAAAAGAAGAACAGCATAATAGGGAGAAATTTACCTATGAGTTTGCCATGAATATGGGGCAATATATTCAGCTTTCTTCTGTTGAAGAAACGAAAGATATGTTTAATCCCAGTCATGAACTATGGAACAGATATGCAGATCTTTACAAACAATGGTTAACTATAGAATCGGGCTGGGATAGAAGAACGTTGTTATATAAGTTTTTTGATACCATAGTTACATTAGAGGATGAGTGGGAAATAGCTGAACGTTTTTTAGTAGACAGGTATGCCGACAAAGCGTTGCCGTTTGTTGAAAAAGGTTTAGCCAATTTAGAAGGCAAAGACGAATTTGTGAGAAGCCAAACGTACACAACCGCTTCAAGAGTTTATTTAGCATTACGCAATACCGACAAGGCTTTAGAAATGGGTGAAAAAGCGGTTGCTGAACTAAAAAATCATAACGCTGCTTGGGCTGCCTATGCGGATGCATTGCATTGCAAAAGTAAACACCATGAGGCTCATGAAATTTACAACCGGTTGCTAAATCAGAATGTTGAGTCTGGCATTACATCAACCCGAATTGAGTTTATATTAGGTACTTGGGGTGCAGTAAACTCACCCATTTTTGCGTTTGAATTTCTAACAGATTATGACCTCACACACGGCTTGTGGGAATGGGCTTCAACAGAATATTATTATAGCCCTCAATTTAGAATGGAACACGCTTTTAGGTTATTGAAATCAGGTGAGCAATCAAAAGCCATTGTAAAAACTTTAGTACTTAGCCAAGAAATGCCTTGGTACAAAGATGCCGTTCTCAATGCTCACAATATGCTAATCCAAAGTGGCCTTTCACAAAAAATGGAAAACGAAGTTGTACGGTTGGAAAAAATTATCAAAGACAACAACTGGTCGTTGTCTGACTTAAAATATTCAAGAAATATCGACGAGTAATTTTCTTCCTATTTTTGACACGGAAATAAAGGATAAATCACCCTTGAAAATAAAACTATTGTGGATAGGCAAAACTGCCGATAAGTATTTGGAAGAAGGCATTAGCATTTATGCAGGCCGACTGAAACACTATTGCCGTTTTGAGACCCAAACCTTGCCCGATATAAAAAATGCCAAGAACCTGAGCAAAGAGGAACTGAAAGAGAAAGAAGGTAAACTGATTTTAGAAACATTAGGACAAGGGGATATTTTGGTACTGTTGGACGAAAACGGTAAACAATATACATCGCCGCAACTGGCTGATTTTGTTCAGAAACTATTGAACAGGGGTGCCCAGCAAATTGTATTTGTAATCGGCGGGGCTTATGGTTTTAGCGAAGAAGTTTACAACCGTGCCGACGCCAAAGTTTCACTATCACCTCTTACCTTCTCACATCAAATGGTACGCCTTATTTTTGCTGAACAGCTGTATCGCGCCTTTACGATATTAAAGGGAGAACCGTATCACCACGTTTAATCTGTAATTCACTTGATAGAAATAAAAAAAGGGGCGTAAAGCCCCTTTTGTATATCTAGAAGTAATGAACTTACTTATTTTACTGCATTAACAACCGCTTTAAAAGCTTCAGGGTTGTTCATTGCTAAATCGGCAAGTGCTTTACGGTTAAGACCGATGTTTTTATCGTGTACTTTACCCATAAATACCGAGTAGCTCATACCTTCTTGACGGGTAGCAGCGTTAATACGCTGAATCCACAAAGCACGGAAATTGCGCTTTTTGGTTTTACGGTCGCGGTAGGCATATTGCAAACCCTTCTCTACAGTGGTTTTGGCAACTGTCCATACATTTTTGCGAGCGCCCCAGTAGCCTTTGGCTAACTCAAGGACTTTTTTTCTTCTTTTGCGCGAGGCAACGGAGTTGACTGAACGTGGCATAGTATTTATTTTTTGGTAGTTAGCGCCCCGATTAAAATCGGAGACTTAAGGCTAAATCCCGGTGTTAAAAAATTGGTTTAAAATTATTTACCAATGGTAAGCATTAGCTCAACATTGTTCATATCGGCTTTGCAAACGTAAGCTGCATAAGTAAGGTTACGTTTTTGCTTGGTACCTTTTTTAGTAAGGATGTGACGTTTGAACGAGTGGTTCATCCTTATTTTTCCGCTACCGGTTACCCTGAAACGCTTCTTGGCACCCGATACTGTTTTCATCTTTGGCATTGCTATATCTGTTTAAATCGTTGTTTAATATTTAATATTTCTGCAACCAGCTCTCTGTTTCCTATGGTTTTAACCGAAAACAAACAACTGAAAACTACTTTTTAGGCTTAGGAGCAATCATCATTATCATCTTTTTACCTTCAAGTTTTGGCATCATCTCTACTTTACCATACTCGGCCAAACTCTCGGCAAATTGTAACAACAATACTTCGCCACGTTCTTTGTAAACAATGGCACGTCCCCTGTAAAATACATAGGCACGTACTTTAGCACCTTCGCTCAAAAATTTGATGGCATGTTTTAATTTAAAATCAACATCATGCTCATCTGTATTGGGACCGAACCTAATCTCCTTCACTACCGATTTCACGGAGTTGGCCTTCATTTCTTTTTGTTTTTTCTTTTGCTCGTAAAGGAATTTTTTATAATCCACTATACGGCAAACAGGCGGAGTAGCATTGGGTGATATTTCAACCAAGTCTATCTCTAGTTCGCGTGCAATTTCTAACGCTTTTCGGGTAGGGTAAACACCCTGCTCAATGTTCTCACCAACCAACCTTACTTCGGGGGCTGTGATACGTTCGTTAATCCTGTGTTCAGGTTCAAGCCTCCTTGGAGTCCTGAAGTTTCGGGGGCCATTACCACCCGGTTTGTTAGGTAAGCTAATATATACCTCCGTTAATTTTAGTTTTCGTCAATCAATTGGTTAAAGTAGGCTACAAAATCCTGCAACGAGAACGATCCAACATCACCCATGCCATGCCTACGGACAGACACTTTACTTTCTCCTTCTTCTTTCTCCCCTACTACCAACATCACAGGTATCTTCCCTACTTCTGCGTCGCGGATTTTCTTACCGATTTTCTCAGCCCGTCCGTCAACGAAGCCGCGAATATCGTACTTTTTAAGATAATTTAAAACACTTTCAGCATAATTTTGAAACTTATCACTTATCGGCAACACTGCAACTTGCTCCGGACTGAGCCAAAGCGGGAAGTTACCGGCGCAATGTTCGGTCAAAATAGCAAAGAAACGTTCCAACGAACCAAACGGTGCGCGGTGTATCATCACGGGGCGATGTTTTTGGTTATCCTCACCTATGTACTCCAATTTAAAGCGCTCAGGCAGGTTGTAATCCACCTGTATGGTTCCCAATTGCCATTGGCGACCCAAGGCATCCTTCACCATAAAGTCGAGCTTAGGGCCGTAAAAAGCAGCCTCACCGTATTCGGTAACCGTAACCAGTCCTTTTTCGGCAGCAGCCTCAATAATTGCATTTTCAGCCTTTTCCCAGTTCTCTTCAGTACCAATGTATTTGCTTCGGTCTTCTTTATCGCGCAACGATATTTGGGCAGTAAACTTCTCAAAACCAAGTTTGGCAAAAACGTGCATTACTAAGTCAATCACATTTTTAAACTCATCCTTTACTTGGTCGGGACGGCAGAAAATGTGGGCATCATCTTGGGTAAATCCGCGCACACGGGTCAAACCGTTCAACTCGCCGCTTTGCTCGTAACGGTACACAGTACCAAACTCAGCAAAACGCAAAGGCAAATCTTTGTATGAGTGGGGTTTGAATTTATAAATCTCGCAATGGTGCGGGCAGTTCATTGGTTTTAGCAAAAATTCCTCATCCACATCGGGGGTTTTGATGGGCTGAAATGAATCTTTACCATATTTTTCGTAGTGACCGCTGGTTACATACAACTCTTTTTTACCGATATGTGGAGTAATAACGGGTAGGTATCCCCTATCGGTTTGCGAAGTCTGCATAAACTTAGTCAGCCTTTCGCGTATCAACGCTCCTTTAGGTAACCACAACGGTAAACCGGGGCCTACATTCTCGCTAAAAGTAAACAACTCAAGTTCTTTACCCAACTTGCGGTGGTCGCGGCGTTTTGCCTCTTCCAACAAGTGCAGGTATTCATCCAACTCGCTTTGCTTGGGGAATGTAATACCGTATATTCGGGTAAGTTGTTGGTTGCGTTCATCACCGCGCCAGTAAGCTCCTGCTATATTCAGCAGTTTAACTGCCTTTATAAACCCTGTTGATGGGATGTGGAAACCGCGGCACAAATCGGTAAAGCTGCCTTGGGTGCAAAATGTTATTTCTCCATCGGGCAAATCCTGTAACAAATCAAGTTTAAGGTTATCACCCTTTTTAGTAAAATAGTCTATAGCATCGGCCTTGCTGATATCGCTCATCACGTAAGCATTGTCTTGCTTGGCCAACTCCTTCATCTTTTCTTCTAACTTTGTTAATACCTCAGCATTAACAGGCTCACCACCAAAATCAATATCGTAGTAGAAACCGTTTTCTATGGCAGGACCAATACCAAATTTAGCTTTGGGGAAAATGCTTTGCACTGCTTCAGCCAATAAGTGCGCCGATGAGTGCCAGAAAGCTTCTTTACCGTCCGTATCTTTCCACGTAAATAGTTTTATCGAAGCATCTGTTGTTATTGGTGTTGATGCTTCGGTGCGTTTTCCGTTTACTTCTGCTGCCAGCACGTTGCGCGCCAGCCCTTCGCTAATAGACTTAGCTACCTCCATGGGTGATACGCCCTCGGCGTATTCCCTAACGGCTCCATCCGGGAATGTAATTTTTATCATCGCTGTTATTTACGTGTTTTCTTTTTCAACTCAGCCAAAGCTTCTTTGGCTGCAACATAATCGCCATCCATTGATACTACCTGTTCGTAATCTTTTATCGCATTAGGATAGTCTCCTTTGCTTTCATACGTTAATGCACGCAGGTAATATCCTCGCACATAATCAGGTTTCATTACCAATGCTTTATCGAAGGCTTCAATGGCTTTTTCAAACTGGTTAAGGTTCAGGTTTATCAACCCAATGCCCGAATACGGGCGGTAATCATCAGGGTCGATAGCCAATACCTTTTCATAATCGGCTCTTGCTTTATCATACGCGTTCATATCAAACGCCGACATATCATAATACACCAACGCCCTTGCATAATAGGCCTCGGCACTTAGTTCTTTTATACGTATTGCATTGGTAAAGTACTCTTCGGCAAGTTTCAGATTGGTTTTGCCTCCTTTTACCGAAAACAAACTACCAAGTTGCACATACGCCTCGTAGTAATCATTATCCAACGATACTGATTTTTTGTACTGAATAATCCCCCGCACAGTATCCTTCATCCCCACATAGTTGCGTCCTTTATAATAGTATGCAGCGGCACTGTTCGGGTCAATCTCAAGCAACTTATCAAAAGTAGTATTACTCTCGCTATACTGAAACAATATCATTTGCAGCTCGCCAAGCTTAAGCAAAGCCTCGGTAAAATCAGGTTTAAGCTCTACCGCTTTGTTAAACGATGCCATTGCACCCGTTACGCTGTCGTTAGCAAAATACACCTCGCCCAATGCAAACCTGTATAGGGCATTTTCAGGCTCCATACTCACTGCTTTTTTAATATCCAGCAAAGCTTTTACGGGGTTTTCTTCCTTTGCCCATTGCACTGCCCTACGATAATACAATTCAGGATTATTGGGAGAGCCGGCAATGTCTTCGTTCAATTGGGCAATCACTTCCGAGCCTTTGCCATACTTCTCCGCAAGGCTGTCTTCCAGCGATTTTGTTGCGTCTTCGCCACCGGCTTTGTTCTTACAAGCCGAAAACGATACTGCCATCAGCAATGCTGCCAACAACAGTTTTGGGGTGATATATTTTATACTTTTTATCAAGTGTGTTGCGTTTGTTGCAAGGTGTGCAAAAATATTGAGTAATAGCATTTGTACCAACTTTATTATTAACGATTGCAATTGTTAACGTTTTTTTGACGCAGAAGGTGGAAGGTTTTTAGAAACAAAAATGTTCCCTATGTCACTTGCTTTTAAAAAGTTCCCGACTCAGGATAGTTGCTCCAATGGGTATTTGGTTTCAATGTCGGTTTATATAAGTTTGCATTACCGCTTGTAATAACGTCAGCTATCATTTGCCATGTTTCATAACTGCTCGGTTTGTTATTATCTTCATCTCCATTCATTGATTCAGAATGAAAGTCATTTGAAAAACGTTGGTAATCTATGTGATACCATTCATCTAATACTAATATCTTATCTAGGTTACTTGGTATTGATTTATACAACTCTTGGTCGGTAGCACAAAAAATAGTTTTGTGTTTATACGCTATCACCCTTGCTACAGCCTCTACACCTATTGCATTTGCATCATAATCGCTAATATTTACACCTGCATCTTTATAATCAGCTTTAGTATAAACCAGCGGGATTTTCTGTCCTCTTATTGTCCAATGTTTTGCATCTTCTTTTAAAACATCAACATCAATGGTTTCCTCAACTTCATCATCGTTTAGTAAACCTATTTGATAATCATTACATACATAATTATTATACCTATCCAAATTGGTTAAACAATTACCAAAGTACGTTATCGACAAAAAGATATTTCCTGCTCTCGGATTAAAACCAACTCTTTCTATAGCTATTGCCCAAGTCTCTTCTTTCCCTTTAAATACATTTAATCTGCTTCCAATTAGATAAGAGTATATATCATTAAACCACACAAAACGCTTATACCCTCCATCATGTGAATTGTCAAGTGCATCTAGAATTTCAGTCTTTAAACTCATTATTGCAAATGTAGCGCAGTTTTTAAATTGATACTGATAGTGTTCTTTCACCAATCATATTGAGGCACTACCTCTTATTGCAATCACAAAGGCTAAGGGGTTGAAAACCCTCTTTATTCCAATTACCTTTTTGCGAAGGACTTAAGTCCTTCGCAAAAAGGTAATTACAAAAGTGACAGGTTTTAACCTGTCATAGCAAAAGACCATCATCTCAACAAATCCTAAAATCAATAAATCAACAATTCTGCAATTCTTTACCTTTGCCTATCATGGAACAACTAAAGGCACAAATAAAAGAGTTAGCAGCCAAGTATAGCTCCGACAATATAGGCAACCGTCGTCATTTACACAGTCACCCCGAGCTTTCGTACCAAGAATACGAAACCGCAAAGTTTGTGGAAGCAAAACTGACAGAGTACGGCATTACCCGCTTCGAGCGTAAGGCTGAAACAGGTGTGATTGCTATTATTGAAGGTCGTAACCCGCAAAGCAAAACCATTGCCTTGCGCGGCGATATGGATGCCTTGCCCATTGTTGAAGCCAACGATGTTCCCTACAAATCGCAAAACGAAGGGGTAATGCACGCCTGCGGACACGATGTGCACACCTCATCGCTATTGGGTACTGCCCGTATACTAAACCAACTGAAAGACCAACTGGAAGGCACAATAAAGCTGGTGTTTCAGCCCGGTGAGGAAAAAATACCCGGCGGTGCATCGTTACTGATAAAAGAAGGGGTGCTTGAAGCTCCCAAAGTGCAAAAGATGATTGGCCAGCACGTAATGCCCCAAATTGAAGCCGGAAAAATCGGTTTCCGTAGCGGGTTGTACATGGCCAGTGCCGATGAATTGTATGTAACCGTAAAAGGCAAAGGCGGACACGGTGCGCAACCCCAACAAAATATAGACCCTGTGCTGATTGCCAGCCACATTATTGTGGCTTTGCAACAAATTATCAGCCGCAACAGCAGCCCCCTTGACCCTTGTGTGTTGAGTTTTGGCAAGGTGATAGCCAACGGGGCTACTAATATTATCCCCAACGAGGTAAAAATAGAAGGCACTTTCCGCGCACTGAACGAGGAATGGCGTGCCGAAGCCCATCGCCGTATGGTGAAAATGGCCGAAGGCATTGCAGAAAGCATGGGCGGAAGCTGTGTGTTTGATATACACAAAGGGTATCCGTTTTTGAGGAACGACGAAGCCCTTACTGCCGCAGCCCGCAGCTATGCCGAAGAATTTGTGGGCAAAGAAAACATTGTGGATTTGGACATTTGGATGGCCTCGGAAGATTTTGCTTATTACAGTCAAGTAGTGCCCAGTTGTTTTTACCGCTTGGGTACGGGCAATAAAGCAAAAGGTATTACTTCATCGGTACACACCCCTACTTTTGATGTTGACGAAACAGCCCTTGAACTTGGCGTAGGCTTAATGACTTGGATGGCTGTGAAAGAATTGACTAACAACTAATATTTTTATACAATCTTACGCAAACAAAAGCCTTCAGGACTTAAGTCCTGAAGGCTTTTGTAATTTTAACAGATATGGACTTCAGTCCGTATCTCCCATAATTTAAAAAGTCTTTTCAAAATAATTTGTTAGACGAGTCTAAATTTATATTTTTGCACACAGAAAACAAAACCATGAAAACAAAGTATACACTCATAGGTATTTTAATGCTGTTGACCATCAGCTTTACCGCCTGTGAAAAACTAATCCCGCCCCCGCCCGCCGAGGATGAATTGCTAGACGGGCCGGTGGAAGGATTAACCACTGCCGAACACGCCCGCTTTTTGGCCGGCGATGTGGCCTTTAACAACGAGGTATTTACAGCCCAAACCGGCCTAGGCCCCTTTTTTGTAGCCACCTCTTGCGCAAGCTGCCATGCGGGCGACGGTAAAGGGCATCCTTTTACAACTCTTACCCGTTTTGGGCAATCGGACACATTGGGTAATACCTTTTTAGATAAAGGCGGGCCACAGTTGCAAAACAGAGCCATCCCCGGTTATCACCCTGAAAAACTACCCGCTGGTGCTACCTTTTCTAACTTTATGCCGCCTGCAAATACCGGTCTCGGCTTTTTGGCCGCCCTTACAGATGCCCAGTTGCTGGCCATAGCCGACCCAAACGATTTAAACGGCGACGGAATATCGGGCAGACCTAATTACATTGATGCACCAAGCTATTTCACACCCCAATCGTTTCACATACCTATGAACGGCAGGTACATTGGCCGTTTCGGTAAAAAAGCTGCTGCTATTGATTTGTTACATCAAACCGTTAACGCCTATAATCAAGATATGGGGATTACGTCAACGTTTAATCCCATCGACCAATATACCCAACAAACTGCCGACCCTGAGGTTTCTGACAACGTAGTGCACGATGTAGTGTTTTACTTGCGAACGCTAAAAGCACCTATACAACGTACACCAAACAATACCGATATAGTAAACGGCAGGGTGTTGTTTGCTTCGGTGGGTTGCGCACAATGCCATACCCCGCAATGGACTACGCCGGCATCGGATATTGAAGCGTTATCAAACAAAACGTTTTACCCCTATACCGATTTGTTGTTACACGATATGGGACCTGCCCTTGACGATAACTATACAGAAGGTATTGCCACCACATCCGAGTGGCGCACCCCTCCCCTATGGGGCATCGGGCTTTCGCCCAACTCGCAGGGTGGAAATTATTTTCTTATGCACGACGGCAGGGCACGCACTATTAATGAGGCTATATTGTTACACGGCGGTGAAGCCACAGGCAGCACCACCCAATACAAGCAACTAACCGAGGCTGAAAAAGCATTACTAATCAAGTTCATCGAATCCTTATAAAAAGATGGACCGTAAAGAATTTATAAAGCTTTGTGGAGTGGGCTGTTTAGGCTTGGCTACCATGTCTTTACTGCAAAGCTGCGGAGGTATGAAGTACTACACCGCTGCCTTAGAAAACGGAGCATTAAAAATCCCTTTGTCGGCCTTTGAAGGAGGTGAGAAAAAACATTTGCCCCATGTAATTGCCCAAAACGACCAATTGCAATACCCTGTTTGTGTGTATCGCTTTGGAGAAAAAGAATACAGTGCACTGCTGATGCAATGCACTCATCAAGGGGCAGAATTGCAAGTATTTGGCGACAGACTTCAATGTCCTGCACACGGCAGCGAATTTACAGCCAAAGGCGAGGTACAAAACGGCCCCGCCGACCAACATTTAAGAACTTTTGAGGTATTGATTGAAAACGAATACATACGCGTACTTTTAAAATGAACAAATTACTGATAGCCGCATTGATGGTAACAGCCACCACTATTGCCCGTGCGCAAATGGATAGCTCACTCTTAAAAAGGGTTCCTACCGATACATCAAAACAAACCGGGATGAATATGGACGCTGTTTACAACCGTCCCTTTTTGCAAGTGAACAAAGTACCTGTATCGCTGGGTGGCTATGTTGAGGCTCAGTACCAATACATTGGCACGGATGGCGTAACGGATGGTCACAGTTTTAGTTTACCCCGTATGACACTGTTTGTAGCGTCATCTCTACACCGTAGGATTAAATTTTTATCGGAAATAGAACTGGAAGAAGGCGGAAAGGAATTATCAATTGAGTTTGCAGCAATGGACATCAGTTTTACCCCTTTATTAAACCTGCGAGGCGGAGTAATAATGAATCCCATTGGGGCATTTAACCAAAACCACGACGGCCCTAAGTGGGAGTTTACCGACCGTCCTATCGCTATGACCCAGATGTTGCCCGCAACGTGGAGCAATGTTGGGTTTGGATTGTATGGTAAACAGTACCGCAAAAACTGGGCATTTGGATATGAAGCCTACCTTACCAACGGTTTTAACAACGACATTATCAGCAATACTGAGAATAAAACATTTTTACCCGCATCAAAAGCTAGTAAAGAACGTTTTGAAGAAAGCAGCAACGGTAAACCATTGCTAACGGTTAAAGGAGCCGTTCGTTACTCAAAAATCGGAGAGATTGGTCTATCCTACATGGGTGGCGTTTATAATAAGTTTGAAGAGGATGGTTTGCGTTTAGATAAACAACGTCGCTTAAACGTATTTGCCATAGACTTTAACACTACCTTACCTAAACTAAACACCTACATTGTTGGTGAATGGGCGTGGATAAACGTGGATGTACCCGAAACATACAGCCAACAATACGGAAACAGGCAACAAGGCGGTTTTATTGATTTTGTGCAACCGGTGTATAAAAAGAAAATGTTTGGGTTTGACAAGCCGGTTTGGAGTGTGGCGCTTAGGTTGGAATATGTAGATTGGAACGTTGGCAAGTTTAAAGAAACCAACACCAACATAGCCGAAGATTTGTGGGGCATAGTACCGGGCATTAGTTTCAGGCCTGTGCAGCAAACTGTTTTACGCCTTAACTACCGTTATATGCAACAACGCGATATTTTGGGCAACCCTCCTGCTAATACAGGCGGCATACAAGTGGGTATATCGTCTTATTTCTAAGCCTTTTACTCCATCCGTTTACTCAAAATCCAGTTTTTCATCATGGCATCATCCAGTATTTTGCCAATTACCCTGTATTTTGAGTTCTTCAACGGGTTATGGCTATCCAGTTCTTGCGCCATTACACCTTCTTGCGGCAAATAGTAATTAGAGTGTACAAAACGGATTACTTTACCATCGTTATAGATAAAGCCCGTATGGTTATCAAGTCCTACCACATATAACCCCTCACCTGCTTGTTGAATATATGCTTCAACCTCAGATACAGGACGGTTGATAATGTGTTTCAATTTCTTGGTCATCCCTTTTATCATCGTTTCAGAGGGAACACAAGCCCACTTTACCCTTGGGATATTAAACCCTGCATCTTCAAGCACAGTAGTTACAAAATACCCACAGGCAATCGTTCCTTCTTTGGGGGTTCTGGTAGTTCCTTCAAATTCCCATGCTGTCCCGTACCAATGCCCGAAATAATCTTTAATAATTAACGTAGATAGTGTATCGTGTGCGGCTTTTAGTAGCGAGTCTTTTTGACTTTCTGATGCTGATTTGTATGCTGTATTGAACTCCGCTTTTAACTCTTTCACAAAACTCTTCAATGTGTCATACGATTCAAATCGACTCACCTCTTGTGCCTTGTTGCTTCCGCAAGCACAAAACAACAACAGCAGTGTCAACAATTTAAGGTTCAGGCTGTTTAAATTAAAACCCATCGGTAGTAATGTAACGATAAATCCTATCATTCTATTTCAACACAAAAAAGCCCGAAAGTTTGTTTCAACTTTCGGGCTTTGAAATTATGTACACCTATCAATTACTTAGAAGCAATGTATTTCTCTAATTCGTCTGCATAAGAGCTAAAGCTGAAAGCATCGCCTACTGCAAAAAAGTTAGCTTTATCGTAGCTCATATCGTAGGCATATTTTGCTACATCCAGTTTATAACTGTCAAATGAAAAGGTTAGCAATAACTGTTTCACTTGTTGGGCGGTATAGTGGTTACTCTTTAAAGCATTTTTAGCGGTTAACACCTTTTTGCTGTCAAACGTAACATTCTTAAGACGCTTCACCAGGTCATCAGCTTGTTGTTGAGTGGCAAATAAAATTTGTGGTTGCTGAGGGGTTGGACACACATTAGGCAAGGGTTGTGGGTTGACAGGAGGAATTTGACCAATAGCCTCGCGTTGGGTAATACGCAACACCCCATAAGCATCAACGGTTGCAAACAATCGGGTATTGGCCTCAAAGTTCACAGCACCGTTATAAGTAGTTTGCCATGCACTGCCGTTAGCTGTAGTTGTCATGTAACGTACGCTCACCATTTGCAAGCCGGCGCTCATGTTTTCAAGAAAAAACTGGCTGCCGTAAAAGTTCAGGCTTTGTGCACCAATAGTAATGGTGTAGTTATTTGTTGCAGGAAAGGTAAGATGCAGCGCAGCTGTAGCTGAGTTTGCGGGGTAGTACACCTGATTGTTTTGTTGGTGATTGTGTGTTCCCCTTCCCCATTGTGCAAAAGCAGCAGTGAAAAACAAAATAAGCGCGAGAGTTGTGTAGATTTTTTTCATAATTGTGTTCTCCTTTCCTCTTAGCGGCTGCTAAGATTTTGTATAGTATAGAATACACTTTTTGTGCCAATCCGTAAATCACAGGCTAAAACCCTTACTACACAAGGGGGAACAAATCAATCATATTTCCTCAAAAAAATATTTACCGAGTGTTTTTTTAAATATTTTTGAACTGATGAAAAAGCTGTACAAAAAGATATTCCTATACTTTCTGCTTTTCTTGGCCGTTATCACAGCATTTATTGCTTGGGCTAATCATCATGTGGAATCAAAAGCAAAAAACCACCTTTACAAAACCGCTGCGGAGGTTCCCGCAACCAACGTGGGATTGGTATTAGGCACTTCACGCAAACTTATAAACGGACACAATAATTTATACTTTGAATACCGCATAAAAGCGGCTGTAGAACTGTTTAAATCAGGCAAAGTGAAACACCTGCTGGTAAGCGGTGATAATCATATAAAAGGGTACGATGAACCCGAAGACATGAGGCAGGCTCTTATTGCCGCCGGAGTACCGGATAGTTGCATCACATTGGATTATGCAGGTTTCAGAACCTTAGACTCCATCATCCGTTGCTGGAAAGTGTTCGGGCAAACAAATTTTGTTGTGATATCACAAGAGTTTCATAACGAAAGAGCCGTCTTTCTAGCTTCTTGCTACGGGCTAAATATTTCTGCCTACAACGCTCAAAACGTTGATAATTACTACGGGTTGCGTACCCAAATACGGGAGTATTTTGCCCGTGTAAAGGCTATTTTAGATGTTTATGTTCTGAAAAAGAAACCTAAGTTTTTAGGAGAGCCTGTACAAATCAAACTGTAAAATCAGCTTACAATTCCTTTAGCAATATTCTTCTCAAAGTATTTGCAAAAGCTGCTCATACCGCATATTTCACATTTGGGCTTGCGGGCTACACAAACATACCTACCGTGTAAAATAAGCCAATGATGGGCCGTTGCAATGTGTTTTTCGGGTATATACTTCACCAGTTGCTTCTCGGTTTCAAGTGGGGTTTTGGCATTGGTTGTTAATCCAATTCTTGCAGATACTCTGAAAACGTGTGTATCAACAGCCATTGCGGGCATGTTGTAAATCACACTGGCTATTACATTGGCTGTTTTACGCCCCACTCCGGGCAACTTTTGCAACTCTTTAATATCAGCAGGTATTTCGCCGCCAAAATCATTCAGCAGCATATTAGCCATGCCAATCAGGTGCTTGGTTTTGTTATTGGGATAACTGATAGATTTGATATAGGGAAACAACTCATCAAAGTTGGTTGCAGCAAGAGCTTCAGGATTTGGAAATGCTGCAAATAAGGCCGGGGTAACAATGTTTACCCTTTTATCGGTGCATTGGGCAGATAAAATAACCGCTACCAACAATTCAAACGGGTTGGTATAATGCAATTCGGTTTCTACTTGCGGGTGGTTCTCGAGCTGAAATTCGATGAATTTTTTAAATCGTTCGCTTTTTTGCACAAAGCAAAATAAGGGAATTTTAAGAGATTGGCCTAATACGGATTACACACAGCTTGCAGGGCAAATAAAAAACTTGCCTAAAACTATATAGGGTAGATACGCTATTCCGCGTGGTGCTCGGGGGCCGAGTGATAACTTGCCGAGTAATCCATCACCATGTTTATGGTAGTGGCATCCGGCTCAAACTGATCAACATCCAGTCGTTCTTTAGTTTCTTTCAACTTCTGGAACTCTGCCCTCAAAGCAACATCGGTAATTAGTTGTTCGGTAAGTACTGCGGCCTTGTCAGCATTCATCTCGCCATACAAAAACAGCAGTAAATCATTAGTAGTAAAGTTAGAGTTCATAGGCGTAAAACCTGTTTGTACACTCTAACGAATTTATTTTAAAAATATTTCAATGCAAACTAATTTCTTTTTCAAGCATCATTTTACGCAGGTTGTTCAATGCATATCGCATACGTCCCAGCGCGGTATTTATGCTCACTTGGGTTAAGTCGGCAATTTCTTTAAAACTTAAATCCCCATAGTGGCGCAATACCAATACTTGTTTTTGTTCTTCAGGCAAAAGGTTAATAAGCTGCCTCAATTGCTTTTCAGTTTGACGGCGAATGATTTGCTCCTCGCGGTTTTCATCAGCCAACTCAATGTACCTGAAAATGTCTTCACCTTCGCTATCGGTAATTGTGGGGGTACGCTTTGCCTTACGGAAATAATCAATGGCAAGGTTGCGGGCAATACGAACTACCCAAGGAAGGAATTTACCTTCTTCGTTGTACTTCTCATGCTTAAGCATCTGTATTACCTTAATAAAGGTTTCCTGAAAAAGGTCTTCAGCAATGTAACGGTCATTTACGATAAGGTAAATGGTAGTAAAGATTTTACGCTTGTGACGCTTAATAAGCATCTCTAAACAGGGTTCGTTTCCACTAACGTAGAGCTGAACCAACTCATGGTCGCTGATTTGTTGGATTTTCATAAAACCTCCTTTAAACCTGATTAAGTATTTAAAAAACTTGTGCCTTTGCGGGCAATAAACAAAGTAGAGGTTTTATTCTATAGGCGTAATGAGAGTTTAGGTTTAACTATTGTTTATGTAAATTTAGTGAAAAATAGTTTTAAAAATGCAAGCACTGATAAAAATTTTTATCGAAAAACTTGTTTAAGTGCAACTTTTCTCAAATGAGTTTCGTCTGAAAGTGCATTTTACTAAGGCGAAAGTGCATTTGTAAGAAGAATAAAATATTTTTTAGAAGCCTTCTGTTTTACGGCTTAATAGAACATACCCACAATGGCCGCGGTGAGCAAACAGGCAATTGTACCGCCCAATAATGCCCTTAGCCCCAGTTGAGACAATAAAGTCCGTTTATCGGGAGCTAAAGAACCTATACCTCCAATTTGAATGCCGATAGAAGCAAAATTTGAGAACCCGCAAAGAGCGTACGTAGTGATAACGATGGTTTTGGTATCAACTATTACCCCTGCGTTTTTAAGGTTGCCAAAACTGGTGTAGGCATAAAACTCGTTAAGAATGGTTTTCTCACCCAATAATTGCCCTACGGTAAATATATCGTTGTTGTTTACCCCGATAAGCCATGCAACAGGCGAAAACAGATGGCCCAACAAAAACTGAAATGAAAGCTCTTTGTACATTCCGCCCGTTCCGGCGGCAATGGCTTCGTTCAGTCCGGTCAAATCCCCTACCCCAATCAGTATTGAGTTTAATAAGTATATCAACGCCGTGAATACCAAAAGCATAGCTCCTACGTTTACGGCAAGTTTCAATCCTTCGGTAGTACCAATCGAAATAGACTCTAATATGTTGGTTCCCAGCTTTTCGTTATTCACTTTAAGGCTGCTGTCAAATTCTTCGGTTTCAGGCACAATAAGCTTGGCGGCCACAATGGCTGCCGGAGCCGACATTAGTGATGCTGTAAGTAAGTGTGTGGCAAAAAACCGCTGCATTTCAGGATTGTCTCCACCCAAAAAACCAATAAACGCCGACATAACTCCACCTGCAATGGTTGCCATGCCCCCCGTCATAAGGCACAGTATTTCACTGCGCGTCATTTTGGGGATATAGGGTTTTATCACCAAAGGGGCTTCGGTTTGGCCTACAAAAACGTTGGCTGCTGCGGCAAGGCTTTCGGCACCTGATAATCGCATGGTTTTTTTCATTACCCACGCAATTCCGTAAACTACTTTTTGCAGAATGCCTAAATAATATAATAATGAGGTAAGGGCTGAGAAAAAAACAACGGTAGGCAGGATTTTAAACGCGAAAAGAATTCCGTAGTTCTCGGTATCCGTTACCAATTCACCAAACAAAAACTCGGAGCCTTTATTGGTAAACTCAAGTACTTTAACAAACCCGTTACCTATAGTATTGAAAAACGCCCAAAAGAAATCAACTTTAAGAACCAATATTGCAAATACAACCTGCAATAACAGACCCGCAATTACTAACCGCCAATTTATTTTTTTGCGGTTGCTGCTAAACACCCAACCTACTGCAACTAAAAATGCTACACCTAATAACCCGCGTAAAATGCTAATTAGTGAAAGTTCAGGCATTGGTTAATAGGTTAAAATAAGTACATAATGGTATTACCTGCGCTTTCGAATTTCGTCCCTAATGCGTGCCGCTCGCTCGTAGTCTTCAACTTCTTCGGCTTCTTCCAGCATCGATTCAAGTTCACTCATTGTATAGTTTGAGTAATCGTTTTGGCCGGGTGCACGTTTTAATACAGGTTCTTCTTGAGGCGGAGATGCCGGACGAGCTGGACCATCTTCCTCTTCCTCTTCACCTTGCAGGCTAATCCCTGCCATTTCCATAATATGCTCAAAAGTGGTAACAGGGCAATTAAAGCGTACCGCCAAGGCAATAGCATCGCTGGTGCGTGCGTCAATTTCGTGCCGCTCATTACCCATCCTGCAAATTATTTTCGAATAGAATACCCCTTCGATAAGGTTATAGATAACTACTTCTTCTACCTCAATATTAAATGTACGGCAAAACGAGATAAAAAGGTCGTGAGTCATTGGCCTGAAAGGCACAATTTTTTCAATCTCAATCGCAATAGCTTGCGCTTCAAAACTGCCGATGATAATTGGCAGCTTTCTATCGCCTTGCGTTTCACCCAAAATAAGGGTGTATGAGCCGTGCGTTTGCCCTGACGTAAGTCCTACTATTTCAAGCCGTATTTTTTGCATCAGCAGTGGGGCTTCTAAGTCTCTTTTAGTTAGATGTGGCTTTAAGCTTTTTAGCAGCTTCAATCAGCTTGGGCACAACCTCAAAGGCGTCGCCCACAATACCGTAATCGGCAGCTTTAAAAAACGGAGCTTCAGGGTCTTTGTTAACAGCCACAATTACTTTGCTTGAGCTAACACCGGCCAAGTGCTGTATTGCACCTGAAATACCCACGGCAATGTACAAGTTGGGTTTAATGGTTATTCCTGTTTGGCCTACGTGTTCTTCGTGCGGCCTCCAGTGCATATCGCTCACCGGTTTTGAACATGCAGTAGCAGCTCCTAAAGTGGCAGCAAGTTCTTCAATCATGCCCCAATTTTCGGGACCTTTCATCCCGCGTCCGGCAGAAACCACCAGTTCAGCCTCAGTTAAGGGTATTTTACCGGTTACACGATTTACCTCAACCGTTTGAGTTTTCCATGCATCAGCTCCCAACTGGGCATCGTGGTTTATCACAGCAGCTTCGCCACCGTAGTTATTAATCTGATATGAGTTAGGGGTAATGGCCAATACTTTAGTAGCAGTGGTTACTGCCACATCAGCAAATGCCTTGCCTGAAAACACACCTTTGCGCACCACAAAACCGTTTGATGTGGTTGGCAACGCAACAACACCCGATGCAATACCGGCATCAAGTTTCACAGCAACACGTGGGGCAACTGATTTGCCTGTGTAGGTGTTTGATATAATAACAGCTTGTGCGCTTTCTTTTTTAGCTACTTCTGCAATAGCCGCGCTATAAGCTTCGGGGGTAAATTTATCAAGGTTAATAGCATATACCGCTTCGGCACCGTTATTACCTAATGCCTTCAAATCGGCTTCGGCAACATTGCCTATTGATACGGCAATGGTTTTGGTTCCTAATAATGTAGCGGTTTCTTTGGCATACGAAACTGCCTCAAGAGTAGATTTTTTAAACTTTCCGTCAACGCTCTCAGCAAATACCAGTACTGACATATCTTATCTTTTCTGATTAATAAAGGTACAACTTTTTTTCAATTTCCGTATTAGATAACCTTTGCCTCGTTGTGCAATAACGCTATCAATTCGCCTGCATTTTCAGCAGCAATCATTTTGCAACCTGCTTTGGCTGCCGGCAACTCAAACGCATTAAACGCCGTTGCGGCTTTGTTTGCGCTTGGCTCAACAACTGCCAAAGGTTTTGTACGTGCAGCCATAATACCACGCATGTTTGGAATACGAGGCTCGGTTAACTCTTTTTGGGCGCTTGCTACTATTGGCAATGCCACTTTTACGGTTTCTTTACCACCATCAATATCTCGCACAAGGGTTGCTTCACCACCTGCAACATCAATTTTGGTTACTACGTTCACGCTGGGCATTCCCAACATTTCAGCCAACAAACCACACACCAAACCACCGTTATAATCAATGCTTTCACGTCCGGTTAGTATCAAATCAAAACCTTTGTCTTTTGCATAAGCTGCTATTTCAGCTGCAACAAAAAAAGCATCGGTTGGATTGGCATTAATACGTACCGCATCGTGTGCACCAATGGCCAAAGCCTTACGTATGTTTGCCTCAGCATCAGCAAGACCTACGGTAATTGCTGTAACCGTTCCTCCACCGGCCTCAGTAATCTCAAGGGCACGGGTAAGAGCCAGTTCATCGTAAGGGTTGATAATAAACTGCACGCCGGCAGTATTAAATTTGGTATTATTATCGGTGAAGGTGATTTTTGTGGTCGTATCTGGAACAACACTAATACAAACTAAAATTTTCATTCAAACAGTATTATTTAACTTGGGTTAGTTTAGTTGGGTCCTGTTTTTTTAAAAGGACTGCAAAGGTATTGAAAAAAGATGGAAAACAAGCGGGTAATACAACTGAAACAGTTTTTGGCTGATACGCCGAACGATGCGTTTTTAAACTATGCGTTAGCCATAGAATATGTGGGCATGGGTAACGACGTTGAGGCTAAAATTATTTTTGAAAACTTATACAACACACAACCTGACTACACGGCCACTTACTACCATTTAGGCAAGTTGTATGAGCGTGAAGGAAGAAAAGACGATGCAGAAGCCATTTATCGCAAAGGGATAACCGCCACCATGAAAAAGCGGGAACAACACGCAATGGCCGAGCTGCAAAATGCGCTTGCCAATTTGTGGATTGATGATGAAGATTAGTTGGGAAACTTTCAGAAAGGTGTTACAACACCTCTTCTAAAATCTCAAGGGCAGCGCGAGCCATTTTGTTATCGCTATCCAACAAGGGATTAATTTCTGTAATCTCCAAAGCGATAGTTTTTGGGTCGCGTAGCAAGTTATACAGCAGCGTTTTAGCCTCGTACAAATTCAGCCCTTCGGGGTAAGGTGTGCCTGTACCCACAGAAACGCTTGGGTCTAAGCTGTCAACATCAAACGATACGTACAAAATATCACAGTCCTTTAGATACTCCAGTGTTTCTTTAGCCACTTTCTCAATACCTATTTCCTTTACTTCTTTTGGCGTATAAAACTCAATATTAAGGTTATCTATCACCTCCCACTCTTGGCGCTCAAGGTCGCGTATATCTATATATACGATGTCGCTTGGTAAAATTTTGGGACAAATGCCCTTGCTACCGGCGTATTTCAGTTCATTCCAATACTCCATAGTGGCTTCATCCTCCTCATTAATGGCATTTTCGCGGTTATCAATCCCTAACGAAACAGCCATTGGCATACCGTGCACATTTCCCGAAGGCGTTGTTAATGGTGAATGAATATCCGCGTGTGCATCAATCCAAATTACTCCCAGCCTTTTATCGTCGTAATAGTTTTTAATACCGGCAATACTTCCTGCGGCATTACTATGGTCGCCTGAAAAAATCAACGGAAACTCACCTTCACTCAACGTTTTTTCTACCTCAAGTGCTATTGAATTGATTATCTGTGATATAGAGTCGATATTTTTTGCATCTTCATACGCCGTATTGTGGCTCAACATGTAGTTAAGATCACCTACCCGCGCTGTTAAATATTTGTTAATTTTTTTTCGCCCTTTGTTCATATCGGCAAAGCGTAATGCCGTTGGACCTAGACTTGAACCGCGTGTACCTGCACCTAATTCTGAGGGAACCTCAATAACCTTAATTCTTCGTGTGCTCATTTAAAAAACTCCTTAGTTTTATAGTCAGCTTCGTTATACTTTTGCGCCTGTTTTTTATAAACAATTTGTACAGTAACTAAAAATACAACTGAAATAAATTAACACAATAATACGAAAAAATAGGGCAGCAAATGATTAAGAACAGATATATCGACCTTATTGAGCAAACTTTTTATTTCCCCCGTCACGGGTTTGATTTGAAAAACTTTGAGCTTACTTTTCACGATATTCCGTTGATGGAGATGATTGAGGAGTACGGAACCCCACTAAAATTTACGTACCTGCCCAAAGTAGGAATGCAGATTGAAAAATCGAACACATTATTTGAAAACGCAATTTCTAAATATAGTTATAATGCCGGCTATAAGTATTGCTACTGCACCAAAAGCTCACATTTTAATTTTATAATAGAGGAAGCTCTTAAACACAATGTGGGCCTTGAAACCTCTTCATCGTTTGATTTAGATATTATTAAGCACCTAAACCAAAAAGGGTTATTACCCAAAGACCGCGAAATAATTTGCAATGGCTACAAGACCGAAGAGTATGCCCGCAAAATTGTTGAAATGGCAGATCTTGGTTTTGTAAACCTTGTTGCAGTATTGGACAATCCCTCGGAGCTTGATTTGTATGATAAATACAATACGCCGCTAAACTTAGGGATACGTATTGCTACGGAAGAAGAGCCTAACTCTTCGTTTTATACCTCACGTTTGGGACTAAGCTCAAAAAAAGCGGTAGAGTTTTATGAATCTCGCATCAAACACAACCCGCGTTATTCATTAAAATTGATGCACTTTTTTGTAAATACCGGTATTAAAGACACCACGTATTATTGGAGTGAGTTATCGAGGTTGATAAACGTTTACTGCGAATTGAAAAAAGTAGCTCCTGAATTAGAGGGGCTGGATATAGGCGGCGGTATGCCAATTTATACAACATTGGGCGTTGAACACGATTATGCCTACATGATTGACCAAATTGTGATGTACATAAAAACAATTTGCGATGATTGTGGAGTTCCGGAACCTACAATTTACAGCGAATTTGGGCAATATACTGTTGGTGAAAGCGGAGGCACTATATACTCCATCATAGGCCAGAAAGAGCAAAACGATAAAGAGTTGTGGTACATGATTGACAGCTCATTTATCACTACCCTGCCCGATACTTGGGGCATAGGCCAAAAGTTTATTCTGCTGGCCATTAATATGTGGGATAAGCCGTTCCAACGTATTAACCTTGGAGGTATCACTTGCGACGGCCAGGATTATTATAATAGTGACACCCATACCAACCAGGTGTTTATGCCTGTGATTAATGAAGGTGAGAAACTGTACATGGGTTTCTTTCACACAGGAGCCTACCAAGAAAGTATTGGCGGCTACGGAGGTATACAACACTGTTTGATACCTGCGCCCAAGCATGTGATTGTTGATAAGGTTGACGGTAAGCTTACCTATCGCCTGTTTGCACCTGAGCAAACTGCTGAAAGCATGATGAAGGTATTGGGCTATTAATCTATTGATAAGCCCGCTTACTTATTTCACAACGCATACTATACTAAACACCCTGCTTTTGTTGTTTAAAAAGTATAAGGCAAAGCCTTTAGTTTTGTAATTAACCAAAAAAATGAAGACTATGGAAGAGAACAAATCATCGGGCAACAAGGCAATACTGATTGTGTTGTTGTTGCTATTGTTGGGCTCGCTGGCCGGCAATTTTTACTTGTACAAAGCAAGAGGTACCGGCGAAGTGATTATTCAAGAGAAAGAAGTGGTAATTGACAGTTTGGTGGATGCCCGCGTGAGTGTGGAAGGTGAATTAAAAGCGGCACAAGCCGAACTGGAGAGTTACAGGGGAAGCAATGAGGATCTGAACAAGCTGCTGGATGAAGCCAAAGAAAAACTGAAGCAGCGCGAAGGCCGAATTAAAGGCATGGTGAAAGACAAAAAATCAATGGATAAATTGATTGCTGACCTGAAAAAAGAGTTGGAAGAGATTAAAACCCTTAAAGACCAATACCTCGAACGGATTGATGAACTGGCTGCTGAAAACGAGCAATTGAAAAACACCCTTACTATGGTGAGCCAAAGCAAAGACTCGCTGCAAAGCCAGATTAACGATGCCTCGGCACTTAAAATTGAGTACGTAAAGGTAAACACATTTAAACTACGTCGCAGTGGCAAGCCTGTTGAAACAGGATTGGCTCGTCGTACTGAGAAGTTTGAAGTGTGCTTTAGTGTAATGGACAACAAACTTGCTAAACCGGGCGAACATACAGTTTACCTGCGTATTACCCAACCTGAAGGTGGTGTATTGGGAGAAAAAGGTAAATTTACCGTAAAAGGCAAAGGAATTGAAACCGGCTATACCGGTGCTGAAACCTTTGACTACACTAAAACCAAAAAGGATTTTTGCATGAACTTTACCGACGAGAAATATAAATTCCCGAAAGGAACTTATATGGTTGATATCTTTATTGACGGAGAACTGCATACCAGCGGTTACTACGAGTTGAAGTAATACTTCACTTCAAACAATATAAATAAGAAAGGCTTGCCAAATGGCAAGCCTTTCTTATTTATAAGCCAGACGTTATTTTATTCTTTCCACAAAAAAGAAAATAACACATAGGCCATTGCTGATATAGCCATATAAAAAGCAAAAAGCACAAGGCAATCACGAAGGATAATCTCGTTTGATAAACCGTCGATGGCTGCTTTTGATGCTTTTATAGTTACCAGCAACAAGGGTATAATTGAAGGTATACTAAGCACAGGCATTAGTAAATTACTATTCCCTGCTTTTGATGCAATAGCAGAAGTCATTGACATTACTGCCGAAAAGCCCAAACTACCTAACAACGTAACCAATAAAAACATCCCGATGTTATCAGCCATGTTGCCCATTAATAAGGTGTAGAACACAAAGCAAAGGCCGCACATCACCATCATCAGTAAGCTATTGTACAACGTTTTTGAAACTATAATAGCTTGCGGGCTGGCTAACTGATAGTAATACAACCAACGGCCCCTACCCTCTTGTATAAAACTTTTTGCAGCACTGCTAACTGAGGTAAACAAAATAATTATCCAAAAAATCGCATTCCACGTAGGCTTGTCAGAAATTTTTACCGAAAGATAGGTTACAAATACAGCCGCCACCACATACAGCAAAATACCGTTAAGAGCGTAGCGTTGTCGCCACTCCTGCCGCATATCTTTAGCCATCAAATGCTTAACTTCTGATAATAGTTGTGCCATAGCGCAAAGGTAGTTTCAAAAAAGCATCCTTGCCTAATTTGCATCAAAAGGGTTTTAGTTACTGATTTTGTTTAATTTTGACAGCTGAAAAAATAATGCGATGATATACGAATTTGAACCCCTTACACAAGACGAAAAAGAAATGATGCTGAAGGCTCCTGCACTTATTGCAGTATTGATTGCCGGTGCTGATAACACCATTGAGCAACAAGAGCTAAACCACGCAGTGAAATTGGTGAATATTAAAGCGTTTTCAGAAAAATTGGATTTGCAACCCTACTACCACGAGGTTGAGAACACCATACAACAAGATATTGAAGAAGCTATTGCAGCTTTGCCTCAATCATCGGCAGAAAGAAATGCTATCATTAATGATGAACTGGCTAAACTTAATACCGTATTACCACGTTTGAAACACAAGTTTGCTCACGATATTTACAATAGCTGGAAATCATTTGCACACAGCGTAGCCCGCTCATGGGGTGGTATTTTGGGCATCAACGCTGTAAGCGAGCACGAAAAACAATGGATTGATCTTCCGATGATTAACGAGCCAATGGCCGCTTAGTCATTTTATACTTTATTATAATTTTCACCTTTGCAGCATACCTGCAACTATACGGTAGCACCGTTGTGTGCTTAATTTATTGCTGATGAAAAAAATACTTGTTGCCAACAGGGGCGAAATTGCCATCCGTGTGATGAAAAGTGCCCGCGAAATGGGGATAAAAACGGTTGCCGTTTATAGCGAAGCCGACCGTAACGCATTACATGTGCGCTATGCCGATGAGGCGGTTTTTTTGGGGCCTCCCCCATCCAACCAATCCTACCTGTTGGGCGATAAAATTATTGAAGAAGCCAAACGCTTAGGGGTTGATGGTATTCACCCCGGTTATGGCTTTTTATCGGAAAATGCTGCCTTTGCCCGCAAGGTAAAAGAGGCAGGGCTTATCTTTATTGGCCCTTCGGCAGAATCAATGGAGATAATGGGTAGTAAAATTGGTGCCAAGCAAGCTGTGAAAAAGTTTGACGTGCCTATGGTACCCGGCATTGATTACGCCATCAGCGATGTGAACGAAGCCCGCAAAATTGCCGACAGCATTGGCTACCCTGTGATGATTAAAGCATCAGCAGGCGGTGGCGGTAAAGGTATGCGCACCGTTGAAAACTCAGAAGAGCTTGAACAACAAATGAACATGGCTATTAGCGAAGCTACCGCAAGCTTTGGTGATGGTGCAGTGTTCATTGAAAAGTTTGTAGGCTCACCCAAGCATATTGAGATACAATTATTGGGCGACCAACACGGCAATGTGGTGTATTTGTTTGAACGCGAATGCAGCATACAACGCCGCCATCAGAAATTGGTGGAAGAAGCCCCAAGTAGTTGCCTTACTCCGGAAGTACGCAAAAAAATGGGCGAGGCGGCAGTGAATGTTGCCAAAGCCTGTAATTATTTTAGTGCAGGTACTGTAGAGTTTTTGGTGGATGAACACCTTAACTTTTACTTTCTGGAAATGAATACCCGTTTGCAGGTAGAGCATCCCGTTACTGAGATGATTACCGGTCTTGATTTGGTAAAAGAACAAATTAAGGTGGCAATGGGAGAAAAACTTAGTTTCACCCAAGACGATTTAACTATTAAAGGACACGCTATTGAATTGCGTGTGTGTGCAGAAGATCCTGCCAATAACTTTTTGCCCGATATAGGCCGCCTTGAGCGTTACCGACTACCCGAGGGTGTAGGCGTGCGTGTAGACAACAGTTATGAAGAAGGGATGGAAATACCCATTTACTACGACCCTATGATTGCCAAGCTGGTAACCTACGGTGCTACACGCCAAGAAGCCATCGACCGTATGGTGCGTGCAATAAGGGATTATCAAGTATCAGGTATTGAAACCACCCTACCCTTTGGCACCTTTGCTATGCAACACCCTGCTTTTATTGAAGGTAAGTTTGATACCCACTTTATTGCCCAATACTTTACTCCTGAAAAACTAAATGTAGCCAGCGAAGAGGCTGATAAAATTGCCGCTTTAGCTGCTTATATGTTCAGCAGCAGTCAAAAAGGTAACCAAAGCGAGGGAGAAACAACCACCCAGCAAGGCGTATCAAACTGGAAACAAAACCGCAAAGTGGTTCGCTGATTTTATTACGTTACCTGTATGGTAAATCCATACGGAGTTTTAAAATATAAGTCCACAGAGTTGCCTCTATATTTTCGAGGCTCTGTAACCTCATAGCCATCGTTTTTCAACGCAGTGTAAATTTCCCTAACCTTCGCTTCATTGTGGATTAAAAACCCTATATGAAAGGTCAGAGGGTATGTTATCTCCCTTGCAGCTTGCTGCATAAGAGTAATTACCATTCCGTCATCGTCCTTTAGGGCAATAAACGTTGCGTCATCCGTAGTACCTTCTATACTCTTTAAACCAAAATATTTCTCTAACAACCTTCGGGCACCTTGTGCATCATTCACCGTAAGATTTATATGGTTAAGTTTCATTAGTGCTTTTATTCTTCTTTTAATAACAAAGCATATATAGCATAGTTTTCTTCGTCAAAACACACAAACTGCACGTTTTGTATAGCAATATTTTGCTCCAAAAACGCTCTAACGGTTTGCACGGCAATTTCAGCAGCGCGTTGCTTTGGAAAACGATAAATCCCTGTACTGATATTGGGGAACGCTATAGTTTCAACACCATTATCAATAGCAACTTGTAAGCTGTTTCGGTAGGCATTGGCAAGCAACGTCTCTTCATTGCTCTTTCCTCCGTTCCATACAGGCCCTACAGTGTGTATCACAAAGCGGGTAGGTAAATTACCCCCGGTAGTTATTACAGCCTCGCCCACCGCACACCCTCCTTGCCTGTTTCGGATAGCAATGCATTCCTCCAAAATTTTAGCGCCTCCGGCACGATGAATAGCTCCGTCTACCCCGCCGCCGCCTAACAAAGAAGTATTTGCGGCATTAACGATTGCATCGACGGCCATTTTAGTAATATCTTCTTTTAGTACTATTATTTTACTCATTTATAAACTATTACGCCTTAAAAACAAAAATAACATCACAATAAAAGTAATATCTTTGCCCCTGATTTTTACGAAATACAAAAGTGTTGAAAACAAACAATCTTCATCAATTTTAAAAAAACTTTTGGTGAGTTTGTTTTTCAAAATAAACGTCATATCTTTGCCGTCCTTAAAAAAATAAAGTAATAGCTGTGAATACGCTAAGTTATAAGACGGTTTCTGCTAACAATGCCACTGCCACCAAAGAGTGGGTTATAGTAGATGCTGAGAACAAAGTGCTGGGCCGCTTTGCATCAGAAGTGGCAAAAATTATCCGTGGCAAACACAAACCAAACTTCACCCCTCACGTGGATTGCGGTGATAATGTGATTGTGATTAACGCCGATAAAATTCGCCTTACAGGCAACAAATGGGAAGACAAAGAGTATGTTTCATACAGCGGTTATCCCGGTGGCCAAAGGTTCATTTCTGCCAAAGATTTGATGGCAAAAAAACCAACTGCCATTGTTGAAAAAGCAGTGCGCCGTATGTTGCCAAAAAATAAATTAGGCAATGCAATAGGTCTTAACCTGCATGTATATGCAGGCGCTGAGCACCCACACCAGGCACAACAACCTAAAGAAATTAAACTGTAATACATGAGCGTGATTAATAAAATTGGCCGTAGGAAAACTGCCGTAGCCCGTGTTTATCTGGCCCCCGGCACCGGCGCAATTACCATTAACAACAAGGATTTAAAAACATACTTCCCTGAGCTTACCTTGCAATATCAGGTAAACTTGCCTTTTGAGAAAACAGGTACTGCAGGGCAGTTTGACGCAAAAATAAATGTTCAAGGCGGCGGTATCAGCGGTCAAGCTGAAGCTGTTCGTTTGGGCATTTCGCGTGCTTTGGTTGAAATTGACGAAGCGCACAAACCTGCTTTGAAGAAAGACGGCCTGATGACACGCGATTCACGTATGGTTGAGCGTAAGAAGCCCGGCCAAAAGAAAGCAAGGAAAAGATTCCAATTCAGCAAGCGTTAATTTTATTTACAGCATACAATGTCTAACATCAATATACAAGATTTACTGGATGCAGGTGCACACTTTGGCCACCTTACCAAAAAGTGGAACCCAAAGATGGCACCCTTCATCTTCATGGAGCAAAATGGTATTCACCTTATCGATGTGAATAAAACCAAGGCAAAGCTTGAAGAAGCTGCGTCAGCCATGAAAAATATCATCAAATCAGGCCGTAAGGTGCTTTTTGTAGCTACTAAAAAACAAGCAAAAGAAATAGTAGCTGCTGAAGCGCAACGCATTAACATGCCTTATGTTACTGAGCGTTGGTTGGGAGGTATGATGACCAACTTTGCCACCGTGCGTAAGTCAATCAAAAAAATGCAAAGCATTGATAAACTTTCTAAAGACGGTACTTACGATACCATGTCGAAGAAAGAGCGTTTGATGCTTGATCGCGAAAAACTTAAACTACAAAAAGTTTTGGGTGGTATCGAGGATATGAACCGCTTGCCCGCAGCTCTTTTTGTTGTTGACGTAAAACGCGAACATATCGCTATAGCAGAAGCTATGCGTCTTAACATTCCTGTGTTTGGTATTGTTGATACCAACTCTGATCCTACTAACATCGATTTCCCAATTCCTGCAAACGATGATGCAGCAAAATCAATCATGTTGATTACCCGTGTAATTACTGATGCTATTGCTGAAGGTTTGCAAGAACGTAAACGCGAAAAAGACGAAGTAGAAGCTGAACGCGGCAAAGAAGAATCAGTACAAGCTACCGGTTCTGAAGAAGAAGTTTCAGCGGAATAATATTAGGGTAACACCTGTTCCCCATTTTTGCAAAAAATAAATTTTAACCCTTAAACAAAGGATAGGAATAGTATGGCTATTACAGCTGCTGACGTAAACAAACTGCGCCAAATGACCGGTGCAGGTATGATGGATTGCAAAAAAGCCCTTGAAGAAGCTAATGGCGATTTTGAAGGTGCTGTAGATATCCTTCGTAAAAAAGGACAAAAAGTATCGGCCAGCCGTGCCGGACGCGATGCTGCTGAAGGTGCTGTTGCAACTGCAATTACTGCCGACGGTAAAACAGGCGTAATGATTGCCCTTAACTGCGAAACTGATTTTGTGGCTAAGAACGAAGAGTATACTTCTACCGCTCAAAAATTTGCTGATTTGGCTCTTGCCAACCTTCCTGAAAACCTTGACGGCCTATTGGCTATCAAAATGGAAGATGGTCGCCCTATTTCAGAACACATTACTGATATGGTGGGTAAAATCGGCGAGAAAATTGAAATTTCTAGCTACGAGAAACTTACCGGTGAGGCTATTGTTAGCTATATCCACTTAAACAATAAATTAGGTGTATTGGTAGCACTTAACAAACCTGCCAGCGAGTCTGTGGCTCATGCAGGTAAAGATGTTACCATGCAGATTGCTGCAATGAACCCTGTAGCGTTGGACAAAGAAGATGTATCAACTGATACTTTGACCCGTGAAATGGAGATCGCCCGCGAGCAAGCTCGTGCTGAAGGCAAACCTGAAAATATGCTGGACAAAATTGCTGAAGGTAAACTTAACAAGTTTTACAAAGAAGCTACTTTGCTAAACCAAGAGTTTGTAAAGGATAACAGCAAAACCATCCGCCAAATGCTTGACGGAGTTGAAAAAGGCTTAACGGTTACCGCCTTTAAGCGAATAGAAATAGGAAAATAATTTTTTTTGAATAACTTTAATCCCGCTTCGGCGGGATTTTTTTTGACCCTACTGCAACAAACTAACCAAATGAGCAGCGAATTGAAATACAAAAGGATATTACTTAAACTTAGCGGCGAATCGCTGATGGGTAATCAAAGCTATGGTATCGACCCAAAAATTCTTGAACAATACGCAGATGAAATTTTAAACATAGTAAACCTTGGCGTTGAGGTGGCTATTGTAATTGGCGGAGGAAACATTTTTAGGGGCGTACAAGGTGTACAAGGCGGCTTGGTTGACCGCGCACAAGGCGATTATATGGGTATGCTTGCTACCGTTATTAATGCTATGGCCTTACAAGGGGCTGTTGAACGTACCGGTATTAAAACGCGTTTGCTTAGCGCTATTAAAATGGAGCAAATTTGCGAACCGTTTATCCGCCGTCGTGCTATGCGTCACTTAGAAAAAGGCCGTGTGGTAATTTTTGGAGCCGGAACCGGTAACCCTTACTTCACCACAGATACAGCAGCTTCACTGCGTGCCGTTGAAATAGAAGCCGATGTGGTACTAAAAGGTACCCGTGTGGATGGAATTTATACTGCCGACCCTGAAAAAGACCCTACTGCTACTCGTTACGAAGAAGTTTCATACAGCGAGGTATATGAGCGCGGGCTTAATGTAATGGACTTGACAGCCATTACACTTTGCCAAGAAAACAAACTACCCATCATTGTTTTTGATATGAACAAAAAAGACAATTTGATGAACCTTGTAAAAGGTGAAAAAGTGGGTACGCTGGTAAAAGCATAAACAGAGAAACAAATAATACTTACATCCGCAGGGTTAACTTTTAGCCTTGCGGATTTTTTATTTACGGTTTTATACTAAAAAAAGAAAGAGCGATTGCATTTTTTGCAATTACCAGTCATAGTATTGATTGTAGCTTGGCTGATATGAGTTCAAGGTTAATATTAATTATTTGCTTCTTTATTGGCTTTATACAAACAATAGCAGCACAATTCAGTAAGCCGGCATCAAATAGCATATTTGGCCAATTTACGTATGGTAACGGAAGTCATGAAATAATTTGCGGTTCATTAACATACATAAATAAAAAAGGCTTCTCAATAACCTTACAAGCCTCAAACGAAAGCCGAAACTCTAAAAACGTGCCTCCCGATTATGAACCGGGATGGCTGGTTATTTTTGGGGATGGAATTCCCAATGTAACCATTGCAACAAGTTTAGTAATGGTAGGTAAAGTGTTTGAGGAAAAATCAAGATTGCTACAGTTTGATTTACGCGGTGGTATTTGCTACGGTACAATTGAACGTCCGGTAAATTTTGTAAAAAAATCCAAATCCGCATTCATTTTTGGCTCAACAAGCTATTACGAATATGACATCCAAAAAAATCGTTTTATAGGGTTTGTAGTAAACCCCACCATGAATATCATTGTATCAAGATATATTGGCTTTTCAGCAGGTATGCGCAGCAACATTAATGCGCAAACAATAACCTTTGGTGCAGAGCTTGGTGTATCAATCGGCTCTTTAAGAAAACGGCTATGAGGAAATTTTTCCACCTTTAAAACTTTGTATTTTTGCTGCACCAATTTTCAATAACCCATTACTCCTACGTTTAATCAGGTGAGCCGCTTTCCTAAAATGATTAATTCATTACGAAAATTTACATTCTTGTGTTTTGCAATCCTGTTCTACTGCACAGCATATTCCCAATACGTTGATTTAGGAAGCTGGAACATTGTTAACATTAAGTACAACCACTCTGAAAAGACCAGTTTCTTTGGTGAAGGTCAATTACGCTCGCTAAAATTTTACGACCATTTTCATTACTACGAGTATAAAGGCGGAGTTAACTACAAAATCCGAAAATCGGTGCAACTTACTTTGGGTGCAGGCAGTTACCAAACCTATAAAGAAGGCGGGGATTTTGTTCTGCCAAAAAATAATGACGAATTCAGGCTTTGGCCGCAGATTACCCTTTTTCAAGATGTAGGCCCGATTAAGATTGAGCAACGCTACAGAGCAGAGATGCGATGGACCAGTAACGGCTACAGAAACCGTTTTAGATACCGGATGGGCATTTCTTATCCTTTTGGTAAAGATACAAAAGGCTACAAGCCGTTTCAGGTGAGTATCAGCAATGAATTATTTTTTACGGATAAGGAGCCTTATTTTGAGCGTAACAGGATACAAACAGCGCTGAATTATAAGTTGAACAAACACTTTGCCCTGCAAGCAGGTTATTTACATCAGTTTGATTACAAAATTAACGACGAAACAGGTAGGGACTTTTTGTTAATAGGTTTTTACTACGAGTTTGCCCGAAAATCACCCCGAAAAACGGAGCAAGACTTTGAACTTAAAGACAATTAAGCTGCCCTTCTTAGTCCAAAACAAATGTTTTGGTACCGATGATAAAGCCTTCGCAATATAACTCAACTTTGTAAGTGCCTTTTTCCCATTCGTTATTTCCGCGTGCGTAGTGGAAGGTAATTGTAGATTGGTCGTTTTTAAAGTTGATTCGTTGACGTTGGGTGTACATTGACTTTTCGCCTTGGTACTCAAACTGTCCGCCACCCGATGTTGAAGTAGATATTGTAGCTCCGTCAGGAGAAAGTATGCGCAAGTAAACTTCTTTGTCTCCGGGCTTGGCAGTTGGGTTATCCCCTACTTTAAACTGCACACGTACTTGGTCAACCCTTTTAGCACGGGTGGTTTCACGTTCACGTCCACTGGTCCGGTTTTGTATGCCGGTAACTGTGATTCCTTCGGCTTTTAACCTTGATGCAACGCTTAACTGGCTTTCCTTACGAATATTATCCATCGTAAGGTCTTCAATTTTATTTTTTGCCCTGTTCAGGTTGGTTTTAGTTTCCTCTAAGTTTTGGGCAAGCACTTCATTAGCCTGAGCTAACGAATCAATTTGTTGTGAGTATTTGCGTGTGTAAAAACGTAACGCATCCATTTCATCACGCACCTTCAAAAGTTCCGATGCAGAAATTTGATTGCTCCTCAACAATGATTTTATCTTATCTGCTTGGGCTTGCAACTCAGCATTTTTAATTTGTATCACTGAGTCAAGCTCGGCATTTTGCCCTTTATAAACCGCCAATTGAGATTCGGTTTGTTTCAAAATACTGTCCAACTCGCTACGGGCATTGTCAGTATTCACTAATTCCTCGGTAATTTTAACAATCTCTTTTTCCTTGTTAAAATACAAATACGCAAACACCCCGTTGCTGATAAGTAACAAAATTATAAGGGTGATATATATGGCTTTGCCTTTTGAGTTTTCCATCTGCGCTTTTTTGGTTTTCTGCAAAAATAGAATAATTAAATTTGTCGGCCTTAATACTTAACGTAATGGATGTAATAAAAATTTTCATGGATGGCCCGTTGGTTTTACAACCGAAGGTTTTTTACGATGAACGCGGCTATTTTTATGAAAGCTATAATGCCGATGCTTTTAAAAACGCGGGCATACCCGATGTGTTTGTGCAAGACAATCAATCGCTTTCGCAAAAAGGAGCATTGCGCGGTTTGCATTTTCAAGCACCGCCATTTGCACAAGGAAAGCTGGTTCGTGTAATAAAAGGAGCTGTGTACGACGTTATTGTAGATATACGTAAAAACTCGTCCACTTACGGACAACATTACGGCATTGAGCTTACGGAGGAGAATTTTACGATGTTTTGGGTGCCGCCGGGGTTTGCACATGGTTTTGTTACACTTAAGGATAATACCATTTTTACCTACAAGTGTACCAATGTTTACAATAAGGCTTCTGAAGGAGGCTTGCTATGGAGTGACCCTGCATTAGGTATTGACTGGAATATTGAGACCCCTATTGTATCTGACAAGGACAAGGTTTTGCCCAATTTTGAAAACTTAGTATCTCCCTTTTAATTTATATTGCAAAGATTTTATGAAAACAGAGGAGTCAATAGAGATTACCCCACGCATGTATGAACTGCTCTCACAACTTGAGCAGAAATACGAAACGATGGGGCAGAACATGGAGGCATATCTTGAGGGGTTGTTGTACGCTGATTATACCACGTATTGGGACTATATACAAACTGATGCGTTGCTGGCTTTGCAAACTCCGCGCACCAGCTTTCCGGATGAGATGGTGTTTATCATGTACCATCAAATTACCGAGTTATATTTTAAACTTGCTTTGCACGAAATTGAACAGATATGCAAACACCCTAACCTTACTTCGGCATTCTTTGCCCAACGTATGAAAAGGGTAAACGCATACTTTGATAACCTTACCGCTTCATTTAAGATTATGATTGACGGTATGGAACCTGAGCAGTTTCTTAAGTTCCGTATGTCGTTGCTGCCTGCAAGTGGCTTTCAATCATATCAATACCGCGCTATTGAAATTTGCGCTACCAACTTTTATAACCTTGTAGGTAAAGATTACCGCGACCGTTTTAATGGCGAGGCAGATGTGGATGCAATGTTTGATTACATCTACTGGAAATCGGGTGCTACTGAATTGGCCACCGGTAAAAAAACACTTACTCTTACTCAGTTTGAGCGTAAGTACACGCCCGCACTAAAACGTCTTGCAAAAGAATACAGCCATAAAAATCTATGGGAGCGTTTTAAACAGTTAACCGATAAAGATGATGAGTGTGTGAAAGAAATGCGCCACTTTGATTTGAATGTGAACGTTAACTGGCCAATGGTGCACATGCGATCAGCAGCGCGCTACTTGCAAAAACCCGAAGGTGAAATTGCTGCTACAGGCGGTACCAACTGGCAAAAATACCTTGCCCCCCGCTTACAAAAGCGTATTTTCTTCCCGCAATTGTGGAACAATGAAGAATTAGAAAACTGGGGCACCGGTAGTGTAAACTATTAATTCAACAACTTTTAAATGTATAAAATCCCGCCACTGAGCGGGATTTTTTCATTTCAGCCCATTACCCATTCTCCTTGAACCATAAAAAAGGCGCAGCAAATTGCTGCGCCCATAGCAACTGATAGCTCCAGTAAATCCCTTATTTTATTACCAACCTGCCAGCTGCCAGCGTTTCATTTGCAGTGCGTACTTTATACGCATACATACCGGTAGCAAGGTTTTGCAGGTTCAATGTGGTTTCATTATTAGTTAACTCTATTGCCGTAATTACACGCCCTATAACATCGTATAATTCGAACTGAATGCCTTTATAGCGGGTAACATCCTCAATTTTTATCACGGTGCTGCCTTCGGCGGGGTTGGGGTACACCACTAAACCAACTTTGTTAATGGTCTCTCCTACCGATGATTTTACAAACGATATTTGTTTAGTAACACTATCAGCCCCGCAAAAATTAGCCACCACCATTGTTACAGGGAATGTGCCGCTTTGATTAGGAATAAGATTAAGATTACGGTTGGGATTGGTTTGATTGTTACCAAATTTCCAAGTGTATGAATTACCAAACAGAGAAGTATCACTCAACCTAATCGTATCATTTTGTATGGTGTAGGTAAACCCTGCTTGGGGGCTGTTGATTATTGGTAATGATTTTTTAGACGAATCGGATGAGCTTCCGCAAACATTGGCAGCCCTTACCCAAATTGTGTGTGCAGCCCCCGGATTACTAAACGTAATCACCACCGAGGTATCGGTGCTGTTATCCGTAGTGCCTCCGCCAATTACTCCCCACGAGTATCCCAAAGCAGTGGGTACGCTGTTAATGGTAAATAATTGTTGTTTCATACACCCTGTATCAGGTCCTGTAATAACTCCGGGTTGTGCAGGTTTAGCAGGCAAAATGTTAATGTAATCTACTTTAGTGGTGGTATCATTATCTACTACCCCTTCAACAATTAGTTGAACGGTTTTAGCACCTGATGTGTTATACATAACTGTGTGAGGGCCTTTGCCTGTAGCGGTTGCTGGTGATGCTCCTGCTCCGAAATCCCAAGTGTAGGCATTGGTGCTGCCCACCGAAGTGTCAGTAAATATTATTGACGAACCGGGGCAAACTGAGGTAAGCGAAGCTTTGAAACCTGCAACGGGTATTAATGAACAGAAATTAGGATTCAATGCCTTCATTGTGGGTTTAGCACATACAGCGGCCGAAGTGTTCATATCCATCACGTAATTACCTCCTTCTAAATCACCAAAAGAACTGAGAACACGTTTAGTTTGTCCGTTGGTAATAGAGTAATGCATTATTTCGTTGCTGTTTATCACGTGCCCTAATTGATGACCATGACCTAGCTCATGCACTGCCACACTCTCAAAGTCGTATTGATTGAAGGAAGGTGATGATGTATTAAAATTCCAATTAGTACCATCATCAAAAACAATATCTAACTCCGCAACATACCAAAATGTTGTAGGGCCAATAACACAACCGCTCCACCAGCTTGAGCAACGTCCTAATACACCGTTGGGCAACTCGCTGCCAATATCAAAACGGATAACGTTTACGGCATCGCGGGCAATGGTGTTTACGGTGGTAGTGGAGCCGATATCCCAGTTAATTAATGTTCCGCAACGCCAGTTCTGAAACGACCTTAAAAACGATTGCTTGGCAGCTGTGTTTGAATTAAATCCGGTATAAAACTGCCAAGTGTACCCTGTTCCGTTAATACCCACATGAACGGGTTGGTACACAATATCGTTACCATCTTTCACATTCAATTGGGCAAAATTTATCACTAGGTTGGTGGCCGATTGGGTAGTACCGCTACCGTTGTTTACCTCAAATTTTCCGGTACCTGCTTTAGCAGTTATCTCTACTTTAATCTGTGTATCATTCCACGAAACATATTCAACATCCACCGGTTGCGTAGTGCCGCTACCACCGTTATCGGCATTTTTAAAAGCCACATAACTTGCACCGCGTGTAGTTCCGAAATTTGTTCCTGTTATAGTTAATACTGTTTTTGTACCGGCTGATGCACTATCAGGAGTAAAAGAAGTAATTGTTGGGGCTACGTTTATTACAGGATCACCGTTTTCTGAATATGTATCCAATACCACAGGCTGCTTGCCTGTAATAGTAGTTATTTTAGTGTACAAATCGTTTTTAATGTGGTATTTGGCAAAAGGGTCGGTAGCAGTAATGCCGTCAGCAGTAAACTCTGCAAAGCCCTGCGGGCCTGCATACGCTTCAAACTTATCAAATGTGCTTAAAGCACCGGCACCGTTTAAACGCACTTTGCTTGGGTTACAAAAAAACACCCCCCTATCACCGTTGTGCAACTCAAGCGTTGCACTAACCTCTTGCCTCAACAACCCCATCGTGCCCCCTTCGGTTACCACATAAAACACCCTTGCATTGTTTGCAAGGCTACCTTTAAACAGTTTATAGGCATACACTTTATGCACTGTATAAATATTATCACGCAAGGTATTCCAATAGCTGGTGCTGCTCAGCACACGGCCTTCAACAATGTGGGAAGATTGGTTCACGCGGTCGGCAAGCGGCACAGGATACAGCATACATTGCCCCCAAACGCTAACATTAATAAATAAAAGAGTAGTAAATAGTAAAATTTGTTTCATTACAGCACAATAATTGGTTAATGGCAAGATAATTATTTTTTAGACAAGAAATAAAAACGGAAGTGTGATTACACTATCTAAATAGATTGATTATTAAGGCGACTGCTACCAAAATGTAAACCATGGCAACAATACGGTTCATCCACATGGTAAACTTATCGGTAAGTTTGTTTTTAATCTTATGAGCACCCAATGCTATCATGCTTTCAGTAAAAAAAATACCACACAAAGCGCAGCCAAAAAACAATAGGTTTTGGTTTAGGCTATACCCCATTTCGCCGGTGGTATAGGTAGATATGGCAGCCCATGCAAAAAAGTTGGCAGGATTTAATGCATTTAATAAAAATCCTTTACCAAAATAATAAACCATACCCCCGAAACTTATGGGTGCTGAGGCAGCTGTTTTGTCGATTGGCTTTTTGGCATGAAACAACGTGTAGCCGCCCAACAACAATAAAAACGAAATTGCGGCAAGTTGTACCCAACGACTGCTCAAATCTCCTTCGGTGAATAAACTGGTGCCTAATAGTGCAAAAGAAATAAATAAAATATCAGAGGCAATTACCCCTGTAGCGATTGTGATACCAGTTTTATAACCACCTTTGATACTGTTTTGTATTAGAGCAAAGAATACCGCTCCCAGTCCCATGCTGAGCCCTAAACCGGTGGCAAAACCTTTAAAAACAATACTTATAGTGTGCACTCGTGCGGCGAAGATACAGAATGACGCTATACTTACGCAATACCTACCGTTTAAATGCTTTGGTACCACCCTGCTAAAAACGTTCACCTTACTGAGGCACAAGAATCTGTAGCTTATTTTAACTTATTAATTTTAAAATGTTTACATCTTTTTGGCGCGGGGTTTGTTGTATATACAAAAAAGTGATAGATATTTGTAAGTTAGTTTTATGGACAGCCGAAGGCAGGAAAAATTCGCGAAACTTATTCAGCGAGACTTGGGGGATATTTTCCTTCAGAAAACATCCTCATTATTTAAGGGTAATTTTATTACCATTAGTGGGGTAAAAGTATCGCCCGACTTGGGCTACGCCAAAATATATCTTAGCTTTTTTAAAACAGAAAAACCAAGCGATTTGTTGGATGTGGTGCAACTGCATGCCAAAGAAATAAGGCATGAACTTGCTGCCAAAATAAAAAATCAGGTGCGAAAAATACCTGAGCTTGAATTTTATGTTGACGACAGCTTGGATTATGTGGAACACATGGAAGGCGTTTTTAAAAAAATAAAAGACGAAGAGCAACGCACTATCGCCCATCAAAGCAAAGGATAACAGGTAAGGCAATGGATTGTCAACGGATTGAAACGGTATTAGCCAAAGTTTTTAACAGCAATACCAAGCAAAAACAAATGTTTTATTGGCTGCTCGACTTTTTCTTATTAAAAAGCTGGCACGTGCACCGAGAACTGAAAATATGGTCTCAGGCAAATAAACACCCCTCTCATATTCTTGATGCAGGCTCAGGTTATGGGCAATATTCTTATTACATGTCTAAACTAAGCCCGCAGTATAACATTACTGCGATGGACTTGCGCCAAAATGCCATTTGCGAGTGTAACCAGTTTTTTAGAAAACGCGGAATGACCAATATATTTTGTCGTAGCGGAAATTTGCTTGAGTTGAATCAGCCTAACTCGTTTGATTTGATTTTGGCAGTTGATGTGATGGAATACATAGAAGAGGACACCACCTTGTTTAAGTTGTTTTATGACGACCTTAAAGACAACGGTAACCTGCTGATATTTACACAAGCATCAAAACGCAACGAAAAACCTACTGAGTGTATGAGTACCGGTATGCACGGCGAAAAAGTGCGCGTAGGTTATGATATGGCCGAACTTAAAGAACGTTTGCGTAAAGTAGGCTTTAAGAAAGTTCGTGCACGTTACTCTTATGGCAAAGCAGGTAAGCTTTCATGGGCATTATCAATGAAGTTCCCCTTCAAACTGCTTAACATTTCACGTTTATTCTTTATACTGCTTCCGTTTTATTACGCAGTAATGCTGCCTGTGTGTTTGTTACTCAACTACCTTGATACACACGTGGGACACCTTAACGGTACCGGTTTATTGCTAAAAGCCTATAAATAAGATATATCCCACATTATTTTACAGGATATACTTTAGTGTTTTGTTTTGGTGTTTTAAATACTACCATACAAGCACCTAAAACCTTATTTTTGCCTCAAAGCCCATACGTTTGAACCTTTCTAACTTTATATCGCGCAGATACCTGTTTTCAAAAAACAATAAAAACGCCATTAATATTATTTCGGGTATTTCTGTAGCGGGCTTTGCTGTCGGCTCATTTGCCTTGGTAGTAGTACTCTCGGTATTTAACGGGTTCGAAAGTTTGGTAACATCGCTGTTTAATTCTTTTGACCCCGATATAAAAATCATAGCTACCGAAGGCAAAGTATTTAACCCTGATACTGCTAAACTTCCCCAACTGAAACAAATTGACGGAGTGCTGCACATTACCGAAGTATTGGAAGAAAAGGCGGTTTTGAAGTACAACGACAAACAAACAAAAGCCACCGTAAAAGGTGTAGGCGAAGGTTTTGAAAAGTACACAGGCATTGATACCATGATGGTTGACGGCAACCTTGTGCTAAAGGATAAAGAACAACAATATGCCGTATTAGGCTATGGAATAGCCCGTTACCTATCTATAAACGTAGATAATTTTTTCATTCCCCTCACTGTATTTACCGCCAAGCGAGGCGATGTCACTTCGCTTGACCCTGAAAACGCCCTTGTAAAAAAGCAGATAACCCCTGCGGGTGTTTTTAGTATTGAAGAAAACATTAACGATGAGTTTGTAATAGTACCCATTGAGTTTGCCCGACAGTTACTTGAATATAAAACTGAAATATCAGCCTACGAGGTGATATTGAAACCGGGCACTAATATGCAAAAGGTGCAACGGCAAATGCAGGAAGTTTTGGGCAACGGCTTTGTGGTTAAAAACCGCTACCAGCTGCAAGAAGTACTGTACAAAGTATTTAACACAGAGCGTTGGGCCACCTACTTTATCCTTACCTTTATATTGCTGGTAGCCGCGTTTAACGTAATCGGCTCGCTTACTATGCTGGTAATAGATAAAAAAGGAGATATATCAGTGCTAAAAAGCATAGGCGCCAGTGACGGATTGATACGCAGTATCTTTTTTAAAGAGGGCTTGCTGATTGCTCTTATCGGTGCTTTTGTGGGGATAGGTTTAGGCGTATTAGTATGCTGGTTGCAACAAACCTATGGGTTTATAACACTGGGCAATCAGGGTACGTTTGTAGTGAGTAATTACCCGGTAAAAATGAAAGCGTTTGATATACTACTGGTGTTTTTCACCACTATAATTTTAGGGGCTGTTACCTCCATGTATCCGGCTCTTAAATCATCAAAACAAGAAATGTATTTTGGAAAATAAACGGGTATGAAGTACTTAATAGCGGGACTGGGAAACGTGGGTGCCGAATATGAGTTTACAAGGCACAATATAGGCTTTGAGGTGTTGAATGAAATAGCAAAACGCCTTGAAGTACAATTTGAAGTAGGCAGGCACGCCTATGTAGCTGAAGCAAAGCACAAAGGCCGCACACTTTTATTAGTGAAGCCTACAACTTACATGAACTTGAGCGGTAAAGCGGTGGCCTATTGGAAGGCCGAGCTTAAAGTAGAGTTAAACAATATAATGGTGGTTACTGACGACCTTTCGCTGCCGTTTGGCAAAATGCGGATGCGCGGCAAGGGAAGCGACGGCGGCCACAACGGACTAAAAAACATTACCGAGGTATTGCAAAACCCCAACTATCCCCGTTTAAGGTTTGGTATCGGTGATAACTTTGCCAAAGGCCGTCAAATAGATTACGTGCTTGGCAAATGGAGCACCGAGGAACAAAAAGACCTTGATGCCCACATACAACGTGCTGCAGATGCCATTTTATCATACACTGCCGTTGGCATAGAGCGCACAATGAACGTTTATAACACTTAAAAACTTTATGGCTGCCCGATACATTCTTTTTCTGATTATCGTTCTTATTTCAGAAATATTGGGCACACTGGGCGGGTTTGGGTCATCAGTATTTATGGTGCCCCTTTCCCAATATTTTTTTAGCTTCCACATGGTATTAGCCCTCACAGGGTTGATGCACGTTTTTAGCAACGCCAGCAAAATGTTTCTTTTCTACAAACACATCCACTGGAAAACCACCCTGCTGATAGGCATACCCGGTGTATTGTTTGTGTTGTTAGGTGCATGGCTCACCACCATCATACGTTTCACTTGGGCAGAAGCCGTTTTGGGATTGCTGCTGATTGTGATTAGTGCCGGATTATGGATAAAACCCAACTGGAAACTTCCTCCAACGGTTACAAATACAATTACAGGCGGAAGCATTGCAGGTTTTTTAGCAGGATTTGTAGGAACGGGAGGCCCTATTCGCGGGTTGGTATTGGCCGGATTGAATCTTGAAAAAAGCGTTTTTGTGGGTACATCAGCCGCGGTGGATATGGGCATCGACCTTAGCCGCTCGGTTATTTACTTAGGCAACGGGTACTTGGAGAAAGAGATGTATTACCTGATACCTTTTCTTATCGTAGCCTCTTTCGTAGGCTCGTGGATTGGCAAACAATTACTGGACAAAATAAGCCAAGAGGTCTTTAAAAAAATCATACTGGGGCTCGTGTTTGCCATCGGCGTATCGCTGATAATAAAGTTCTGGCTCAATTAACTATCCCGCTGATTAATCGGCGTTTTTCTACACTCTGTCAATAATTAATGCCTTCTTAATATACATAACTGCTAATTTTGTTGCCGTTTTGCAAATATTCATTGCCGCATACTCCCTATTCTTAGCAGGCTTTGCCTTTTACTTTCTCTTATTGTATAACAGAAAAAAGGTAGAGAATTACTTGTGGCTAAAGTACGGCACTTACAAAGCCAACCAACTGTACGTGGGGCTTGAAAAATTTACCGGCTTTGTTACCATGATGCTGCTCCCCCTTACCGTACTCCCTTTTTTAAATGATTTTGATACAACAGCATTGGGCTTAGAATTTACCAACGTACCGCTTACACTTATGTGGTGGGGAATATTGGGAGGCTTGGTACTGATTGTAAACTTGATACGTGCCGGAAAACCTGCAAACTATGCCTTATATCCGCAAATTCGTTCCCCGTTATGGAGTATTAGCCTGTTGGCTTACTACCTGTTTGGTTGGGCACTTTATTTACTGGGATACGAGTTTCTGTTCAGAGGGGTTTTATTCTTTTCAGGAATAGAGATATTTCCGTTGTGGTTAAACATTACTATCAACTGCATACTGTATGCGTTGGCGCATTTGCCCAAAGGCAAACTTGAGATTATTGCCTCGCTACCCTTTGGAGTGGTGCTGTGCCTTGTTAGCTGGCACACCGGTAACTTTTGGGCGGCGTGGTTGATACACCTAACACTGGCAGTATCAAACAGTTTGGTAGCGATAAGAGCTAACCCGGCAATGACTGTGAATTTGAGAAAGTTATAACACGATATATTTTTGTGATAGGGGGTTTTTACCGATGAAGATTTTTATAACAGGAGCCACAGGGTACATAGGCAGGCAAGTGGCATTACACCTTGCCAACAAAGGGCACGTGCTGCATGCTATAGTGCGTAGCCCCCAAAAAACACAATTGCTGCAACACCCCAATATTATCTTATTTGAGGGTGATTTACACCAACCTGAACGGCTAAGCGCTGCTGCAACGGGTTGCGATGTATGCCTGCACGCGGCCGCATACGCAGCCATCTACACCAAACAAATTGAATTATTTGAAGAGATAAACATTAACGGCACCAAAAACGTGTTTAATGCCGCAAAAACAGCAGGTATCAAGCGTTTTATCCTTATCTCATCAGCGGGCATATACGGACCCAGCGAAGGAGATATACCCGTTACTGAAAACTCGGTGCGTAAGGTTACTTTCTTTAATGAATACGAGCGCACAAAAGCGATAGCCGATGATTGGGTGCTTGAACAAAACAGCCCTGAAATGACCACGCTGTCGCTAAACCTCACCCGTGTATATGGCCCCGGGCAGTTGACCGAAGCCAACGCAGGAACACGACTAATACAACAAGTAATACAAGGCTGGCGCATAATACCCGGCAACGGTAAAAGTGTTGGGAATTATGTTTTTATCGATGATGTGGTGCAAGCCTGCGAAAATGCATTAACATTAGGCAACGGTGGAAACCGCTATATAATTGGTGGTGAAAACCTTAGTTTCGATGAATATTTCGGGGCAGTGAAACAAGCTACCAATGCCCGCCAAAAGATGATATACACCCCTGTGTGGTTAATTATGGCAGTATCATACATAATGTTGCTGTTGGCTCACCTTGGTCGTACCCCGCTGATAACACCGCAATGGGCAAAGCGATATATGAAAAACTGGATATTAAACAGTGCCAAAGCCCAGGCTGAACTAAACCACACTCCCACTTCTTTTGAGGTAGGCGTGAAAAAAACGGTAGCATGGCTGCAAAATGGCAGCCCCTTAAACTAAAACTGTGAAACAACAAACAAACTATGTGCTTATAACTGGTGCCGGTGCCGGACTTGGCCGGTGCCTTGCGCTTGAAATGGCAAAACAAGGACACTCGCTTATTCTTTTATCGTTATTACAAAATGAGTTAAACAATGTTAAAGCTGAAATACTAACAAAGTACCCCTCTTTAACCATTGAAACCCTTGCTTTAGATGTGCTGCAACCCAATGCTGCCGATACTGTTGATGCTTGGCTAACCGAAAACAACATTGCACTTAAAGGATTGGTAAACAACGTAGGGATGGGCTATACAGCCAACTATGAAGCAACGGATACAGCCTTTTTCCAAAAACTGTTGCAGCTAAATATTGTGTTTACCCATAACCTTACCCATAAGGTTATACATCGACTAATAGAGAATGCTCCTGCATTTGTGCTTAATGTAGCCAGTATGGCAGCTTTTTTTCCGCTACCCTACAAAACCCTGTATTCAGCTTCAAAATCATTTGTTCTAACCTTTTCAAAGGCATTGCGTGCTGAAATGTGGGACAGTAAAGTGCACGTAAGTTGCTTGTGCCCCGGTCCTATGATTACCAACAATGAAGTACGCGAGCGGATAAAAAACATTGGTTGGCGTAAATACATTACCAACATATCCGAGCCTGAAGAAATTGCGCAAAAAGCGGTGAAAGGACTTGCGGCCAACAAAGCTGTGATTTTGCCCACCCTAAACGATAAAATAACTGTTGCCGTAAAGCGCATCATACCCGCACCCATATTATCATGGCTGCTACGGGTATTGTCTAAAAATACGTATTAAAAATACCAGCTACATTTACTTATGTGATCCTGAGACAGCCTTTTTAACTCACCCCTGACGACTAAATAATTGTACGATTACCCAACTTTTCCCCTCTCTAATTGCAATTAGAGAGGGGC
>OFDN01000072.1_pt1 | contig 103544 bp, 92 predicted proteins | sample 1520971 | NCBI WGS metagenome assembly OFDN01 (sample SAMEA94257418, study PRJEB24077) | hot springs metagenome | biome: Aquatic biome; feature: Geographical feature; material: Water | place: India | collected 2012-06-12 | depth 5 m
ATAATAAGCGACAGTTTATTGGCTACAGAAGCCACGGCCACTCCATTTTTTTGTGCAGTGATGGCCACAATATTAAATATGCTCACAAACATCACTCCCATGATCATGGCCCAACCAAACCAAGGGGTTTGTATATTTTCCATGTGTATAGGAAAAGCCCCATTTACGATACTCCCTGTAATCACACAAGTGATATAATTGAATACAATGGCTTGAAAAACATTCACCCCATATTTTTCACAAGCTTTAAAGGAAAGCGTGAGATAACTGGTTAACACTATACTTCCAATCAGATAGATCATTTTGTTCTCTTATTTTTTGGGTGGATAAACATATTGATCTGATCGGTCATACTTCTAAAAGAATGGAACATAGTAGGGTTTTTGATCATTGGAGCTGCCAGCCCGGAACCTACTTGTAAAGTTGTATTCGTAATGATACGAGCTTCGTCCCATTGATCTGCATCTATAAATGATTGTAACAACTTTGCTCCACCTTCAACTAAAATACTTTGAATACCGTTTTGATAACAGTAAACAAATAGTTGATCAATAAAAGACTGATCAGTATTGATTTTCACAAATCTAAGCTCCCCTTGTTGATCATTCTTTTGCTCATTGAAAATAATCACCGGATTACCATCACGAAACATGATAAGATTATCAGGTAATCGTAAATGTTTGTCAATAACCAATCGCAAAGGTGATCTACCTAACCAATACCTGTTTGTAAGTGAAGGGTTATCCTTGATCGCTGTTTCTGTACCAATTAAAATAGCAGCTTCTTCGCTTCTCCATCGATGAACAAGACGATTGGTTTGTTCATGGGTTATCAATAATCGATCCTCGGAAATGCCGGCGATAAAACCATCGCTGCTTTGCGCCCACTTCAGAATGATATAAGGACGTTTTTGTTGATGGAAACAAAAAAATCGATTGTTCAAATCCATTGCTTCTTTTTCCAATACACCAGTCAACACTTCAATACCGGCTTGTTGTAGTAACTGAATCCCTTTTCCATTTACCGCTTCAAAAGGATCACTACAGGCCACCACTACTTTACGGATCTTTTTTTCAATGATCAGGTGGCTACAGGGTGGTGTTTTACCAAAATGAGCACAAGGTTCTAAAGACACATAGAGTGTTGAGTCGGGTATGAGGTATTCATCTGCTTGGTTTACGGAACGAATACAATTGACTTCGGCATGAGGACCTCCATACATTTGATGCCAGCCTTCACCTATGACCCTGTTCTGGTACACGAGTACCGCCCCAACCATTGGATTCGGCGATACAAAGCCGGCACCATGGCGAGCCAACTCCAGACAACGAAACATGTACTCTTGATGAAGATCAGACATAAGGAATAGACAAAAATAGCCAAATGGTGCTTAACATTGCAGCATGACCATTGAATCGGCCAAAGATCAACTTATTCAGCAATTGGCTGCGCTGTATGAGCCAAGGGAAGCTGCCAGCATCACTCATATGGTGTTAGAGCATCTTACGGGTATGAATAAGACGGATAGGATGATTCATAAACATCAAGAACTTTCTGTTGAGCAAGAAGATCGTCTTTTGAGCATGGTCACTTCATTACTGAATAATAGACCTATTCAATATGTATTGGGGGAAGCCTGGTTTGGGGGAACGAAGTTTATCGTGAATGAACACACCCTCATACCCCGTCCGGAAACTGAAGAACTTATTGAATGGATCAAAGCTACTGCCAACCCCGAGCCTCAAAAAGTCTTAGATATTGGAACAGGTAGCGCTTGTATTCCCATCACTTTGAAAAAAGAGTTTCCACTTTGGCAGCTAACAGCAATTGATGTGAGTGATGATACGTTAGAAGTAGCCCAACAAAATGCTACGTTGAATCAGGTAGCTATTGAATTTATGAGGATGGATTTTTTGAATGAATCATTGTGGTCTAATCTACCAGACTACCATATCATTGTTAGCAATCCACCTTATATCAAAAAATCAGAAAAGGACAGCATGTCGGCGAACGTAGTAGATCACGAACCACATGTTGCTTTGTTTGTTCCGGATGAAGATGCATTGATTTTTTATCGGAAAATTGCATCATTTGGACTTTCACATCTAAAAAAGAATGGTCAACTATTCTTTGAAATCAATCAACTACTCGGAAAAGAAGTATGTACGTTATTAGAAGAAATGGGATATCAACCTATTTTAAGAAAGGATCTACATGGCAATGATCGCATGATCATGGCAACTTTAGTACAATAGATTACTGTCCGGAATTATCCACGGCCATTACCGGCGTTGCACCCAATTTTTTGATCACTTGCATGACTTTAATAGCTGTACCCAAATGCGAAGTGCTATCGCCATTGATGACTACAGAAGGTTTTTCTGTCTCCTTAGATAAAAAGGCTTTCAACTCAGGCTCTAGTTGTTCCAAACTTGTTCTTTGAGAACCGATATACAGATTCTGATCTTTATCAACGGTGATGACTACCGTTTGCTTAGACTTGGTATCGCTCTTGGCTTTAGGGTTAGAAACTTTGATCACATTTGGATTGGCAAGCGTGGAAACGATCAGAAAGAACAATAACAGAATGAACAGGATATCATTCAGTGCACCTGTATGCATTTCGGGATGTGTTCTTAATCTTTTTCTGATGTTCATATACTGACTTTACCGATGTTCAAATTAACGTGTAGGCTCCTGAAGAATGTCGATGAATTCTGCACTGGCAGCTTCCATTTTATTGGCTGTTTTATCGATCTGTGTACTCAGGAAATTATGTCCCACATAAGCAATCAATCCAATAATCAAACCTGTGGCTGAAGTGATCATCTTGGTATAGATACCACCGGCGATGGTATTCAGTGTATATTCTCCGGTAGAAGCAATGCCATAAAACAGTTGAACCATCCCTACAATGGTTCCCAAGAAACCAAACATAGGTGCAATACCAGCAATCAAAGACAAAATATTCAGGTTGCGCTCCATGCTATACATTTCGAGCTTACCTACGTTTTCCATGCTCTTTTCGATAGCATCCAACGGTTTGCCAATACGCTGAATTCCTTTATCGATCATCCTAGCAACCGGATTATTGGTATTCTTCGCAAGATTTCTGGCAGCCTGCACATTACCCGACATGATATTGTCACGGATAATATTCATGAAATTGGGTTCAATACGTGAAGCTTTGCGAATAGCCATGAGTCTTTCTACAAATACAAAAATGGCTGCTACCAGCAAGCCATACAGTGGATACATGATCCAACCGCCTTTCTGTAATAAACTCCACATGGATATTTTTTCCGCCGCTGCTGCTACTGTACCTGCTGCCTGTTGTAAACTATCAATCTGCAGAAAATAGAACATACCTGATGATTTGGGTTAGGCTAAAATTAGACCCTAACACAAAAGAAAGGTGTGCATGTGAATAAAATTAATTCTCTCGCGCTTTTTAGGAAAGCTTTTGCACATCAGTGAGGGCGAAGCGGTTGATTTCACGAGGCATTAACAATAGACCATAGTCCATAGTCCATGGACCATGGTCTATGGACTATGGTCTACTGACTAAGAACTCTCTTTCATCTTCATCATCGCCATGATCTGTTGCATGGTTCTGTCCATACCGTTGGCGCTGCCATCGAGGAAGATGACGTTTCCTTTGCCATATTCAGCAAAGTTTTTAACAGCTTCTGTCCACATGCTGAAGAGAATGACATTGGTATCCAGATTGGCTTGTTTCATTTGTTCTGCGGCCTGACTCATACCCCTTGCTACTTCTTGTCTGAACAATGCCACACCCTGACCACGGAGACGAGCCGCTTCTCTTTCGGCTTCAGCTGCAATTTTAATGGCATTACCTTCTGCCTCGGCAGCTTTGGTTTTGGTGATCAATAAAGCCTGACCTTCATTTTCGGCTGCGGCCTTGAGGTTATTACTCGCTACTACTTTACTCATACTCTCCATGATACGCGCATCAAAAGTGATATCATTGATTTGAAGATCCTGTAAATGATAACCCCAATCTTCGAGTGAAATATCAATCTGTTCTTTTACGAATTCCACGATTTCTCTACGGAGTAATAATATTTCAGCCTGACGTTTGGTAGCTACATAAGAACGAATACTACCTTCTACAGTTCTAATCAAAGCTTGCATCAGGTCTCGATCACTGATGAATTTGAAAGCCACATTTTTGATGGTTTCTTCATCCTGGTTCAATACAGAATACAGTAACATGCTTTTGAAATTCACATTTGCCTGGTCAATGGTTACTGCCTGGAACTCCAGTTCAACAGAACGGTTCTGGATACTCACTGTTTTGAATACCTGTTCAAGAATCGGTATTTTGATATTCAAACCGGGTCTCAGTATTCTTCTGTATTTACCAAACATGGTAAGTACAGCGATGGTACCCTGATTAACAGTTACCAGCGATAAAAATCCTAAAAGGATCACTACAATGATCCATCCGTAATTGGTAAGAAATTCCATGGTTCAGCAGTTTTGATTTCACAACTAATGTAATCAATTAGTAGTGCGTTTGGACGCTTTATTACATGGAAAAGGGTGATTTATTTTTTCCAGTGTAATTCGGTCAATATGGGAAAATGATCAGAAGGAAACTTACCGGAATAAGAATCCGTCAATACACCCCATCGTTTAGTATTGAAATGAGAGGAGATGAAAATATGATCGATGATATCATTGGTATTAAAGTTTCGACCGAAATTCTGAAAACTACCATTATTCACGTATGGATATTGTACCTCACGAAAGCTATCTTTTATGATTCCAGAGTTGGCAAGGGTTTGATACCATTCAGTGGTATGATCACCATTAAAGTCGCCAGTTAAGATGAGGGGATCCTTGCCACTGATAGATTGCATCTTTGACAACAATAATTTACTACTCTCCTTTCTTGCCATCATACCCTGATGATCAAAATGAACATTAAAGCAGAAAAAAGATTGTCCGCTTATTTTGTCTTTCAGCTGCACCCATGAGCAAATACGATTGATGCGTGCATCCCATCCAAAGCCGGGCTTATCGGGTGTTTCAGACAACCAGAAATCGCCGCTTTTGATCAACTGATATTTTTCTTTCTTATAAAAAATAGCTGAATACTCTCCCTTGGTTGCTCCATCATCTCTTCCAATACCATATCGTTCATACTGGGGCAACTGTTGTTGTATGTCATCTAGTTGGTGTTTCAATCCTTCCTGTGTACCGAAAACATCAAAATCATGAAAACGTATGAGAGAGGCTACATAAGCTTTTCTATCAACCCATAAATTACCCGAGTCACGTGGATTATCGTAGCGGATATTAAAGGTTCCGACGATGATAGATTGTGCATATAAATTGAAACAACTCGACAATGATAGCGCAGCAAACATTAAATATTTCTTCATAGAATGAAGTTACATCAAACTCAATGTTATCATAAGCCTGAAAAAAAACTAAGTAGTTAGGCGAAGAATATCAGATTTTCATCGGTGGCTTACAGATTACCTCCGAAACGCCCTAGACAACAAAAGTTCAATACAAAAAAAGGTTGCAGATTTGCAACCTTTACTGTGGAGAATACCGGATTCGAACCGGTGGCCTTCCCGATTACCATCGGGACGCTCTTCCAACTGATAATTTCAGGCATAAAAAAAAGGTTGCTGATTTGCAACCCTTCTTGTGGAGAATACCGGATTCGAACCGGTGGCCTCTTGCATGCCATGCAAGCGCTCTAGCCAACTGAGCTAATTCCCCTTATTTTTCTCACTTAATGATGAGGATTGCAAATGTAGGCGCTGAGCTGCTTCCAACAAAATTTTAATCTATATCCATCCCCGCTCCTTAAACATATCATACCCAATTTTCAAGGACTCTTTGATCTGACCCATGATCACCGGATCTTGTTTCTTGATATGAAAACAGCTTTTCCCTTTCAAACATTTCAGCAATTCCGGCTTGAAGACTTTTTTCATATCGGGGGCTGCATAAACGGGCATAAAATAAAATCCTACATATCCTTTTTGTACCAATATTCCGGCAAACCATACTTCCTCTTTTTTTCTGCCTTGTATTTCTACTGTTTTCTGACTGATCAGACATAACATACCTCCATATCCACCGATCATTTTCAGTTTCTTTTTCTCATAAGGCAACATCATCTTTTTGATGGCTTCAAAAATGGATACCATTTCGGGTTGTCCGGCAGACTTATCCGAATATTTGATGGTAGGTTCTTTCTTTGCTTTTTCAGGCTTTGTTTTCGTTACAGCTTTCACTTTTTTTGTAGCCGGTTTAACAGCTTTCTTAACTGCCTTTTTTGCTACTGCTTTTGCCATGATAAATAGTTATGCGTACAAATTAACTCGCCCTCTTTGCATTTGCAACACCCCCCATAAAAAAAAGTCCGGAAAGAAATTCCGAACTTTTTGACTTTTGACTTTTCACTTTTGACTTATTCTTACTCCCAAATCTCACCTTTCCCTTCCAACCACTCTTTCACTGCTTCAGTGGTCACAGATTTTGGACGTTCAATTGGCAGACTGAGTGCTCTGTCCCAGCATAAGCTGGCGAGTACACCCAATGCTCTGCTGACAGCAAAGAGTACGGTATAAAATTCGTATTCTACCAGTCCATAATGCACCAATAATGCACCACTATGTGCATCTACATTGGGCCATGGATTTTTTACTTTACCTAATGATTCAAGAATGGGAGGTACGGTTTCATATACTTTCCAAACTGTATTCACCAGTTTATCATCCGGCATGTGTTTTTTACCAAATTCCATTTGTGCAGTGAAGCGAGGATCGGTTTTACGCAATACTGCGTGACCATAACCAGGCACTACTTTACCACCTGCCAATGTTTTCTGTACGTAATCAGCGATCTGTTCTTTGGTAGGATCATCTGTTCCCAGTTGTTCTTGCATTTCAAAAATCCATTTGATCACTTCCTGATTGGCCAATCCATGTAATGGACCTGCCAAACCATTCATACCTGCTGCATAACTTAAGTAGGGATCGCTCAATGCTGACCCTACGAGGTGTGTAGTATGCGCAGATACATTCCCACCTTCATGATCAGCATGAATAGTCATGTATAAACGCATCAGTTCTTTGAAGCTTTCATTTTCATAACCCATCATGTGCGCCAGGTTACCTGCCCAATCCAACAAACCATTGGGTTGAATATGTTCGTTATTCTTGTATTTACGACGATAGATATAGGCCGCGATACGAGGCAAACGGGCAATCAGATCCATGGCATCATCGTAAACCGGATTCCAGTATTCTTTTTTATTGATACCCTTTGCGTATTCTTTTGCAAAATTACTTTCAGTCTGCAATGCCATCACACCCGTAACAAACATGGTCATAGGATGGGTATTGATAGGCAATGCATCAATCGTATGAAACACATGATTCGGCACATGACTTCTTCTCTGCCATACACTGGTAATGTGATTGGCATCTTCTTCCGTTGGCAATTCACCTACCAACATCAGATAAAATAAACCTTCCGGCAAGGGTTCTCCACCACCGGGTACTTTAGGAAGTTTCTCCTGTAATTCAGGAATAGAATAGCCTCTGAATCGGATACCTTCTTGAGCATCCAGTAAACTTGTTTCTGTTACTAAACCGGTAATACCTCTCATTCCCTGATAAGCTTGTGCAAGGGTTACTTCACCGATCTTTTTATTTCCGTGTGTTTTGAGGATGTCTTTTATCTCAGCATTCGCAGCATCTGCTTTTGCCTTGAAACGATCTTTAATAATTCCCATTTCGTAAAATTTTAGCTATGGCAAACGTTAAAAAAAATGATTAAATGTCTTGTTAGATTGCGTCTGGGAGCGCTAAAGGTAAAACAAGTTGCCATGCTCAACAAAACTTATGCCATGAAGGTTGTGTAAACTCCGTTAAAATCACTTTGGCGCCTTGCGGTATAGGAATATCACTACAAAAATAAATATCAAATTGGGAATCCATGCCGCCAGTAAGGGCGGAAGATCTCCTTTGGTGGAGAAAACGGTAGAGAACTTGTCTGTGAGGATAAATAATGCCGCGGTAACAAAGCCCACAGCAAGATGTACCCCACTTCCTCCCCTTACTTTTCTGCCGGCAACAATGGCACCAATTAGGGTAAGCAATAAAACCGTCATACAGGTGGCATCTCTTCTATAACGCTCTACCTTCAACCCATTCAATCCTTCAGATCCACGCAATTCTTCCAGTTCAATGAACCGATCGAGTTCGGGTGTGGTTAATTTATCTTTTGTGTATTTATCACGGCTCAAATCCAATGGTTTAAAATTGAAATCCATGATTTTCTCTTGAGTCGTCGTGATGTCCTCTTTCAAATCATAGACCTTTCGGAATAAAACACCTTCTAATTTCCATTTTCGGGTTGCCGTATCCCAAGTGATTTGATCGGCCCTTGTATTTTCTGTTACCTTATTGTTCTTCATCCGAAAAGAAAAAAACGGACCTCCTCGCTTTGTCAACGTATCATAAGCATAAATACCGGCAAATGTAAAAGAATCAATACGCAAATAGATATGACTACTGGTGCTGACCAACGCATTGTAGGTATTATTCTTATCGATGTAATTGGCTTCAAAACTACCCCTGATCTGATTGGCTCTTGGTACCACATATTGATTGGCAAACCAAAGCATACCCGCTAACAGAATACCTCCGATCCAGTAAGGTCTTAACCATCTGCTGTAACTAGTGCCGCTTGCCAGAATCGCAACGATCTCACTTCTGTTGGCCATTTTAGACGTAAAAAAGATCACAGCAATGAACACAAATAGTGGTAATAAAAGGGCTATAATATGCGGTATGAATCCATAATAATATTCTGTAATAATCTGTTGCACACTTAAACCCGAGCGAACAAAGTCATCCGTCTTTTCACTCACATCTATAACGATGGTGATCACCGCAAAAAGAAAAATGGAAAAAAAGAAAGTGGTCAGAAATTTCCGCAATATGTACCAGTCGAGTTTCTTCATATCAATAAATCAAAGATAACGACTCGTTAGAAGCTGCAAGCATTACATGGATATACAAGCTTATTTCTACCTGATTACAGTCTTTTTTTAACTTTTTCCAGCATTTCTCTTTTCCATGAACTGAAATCACCCGCCAGGATATGTTGTCTGGCTTCTCCTACCAACCAGAGATAAAAAGATAAATTCTGAATACTCGCCAATTGCATTCCCAAAATTTCTTCTGCTACAAATAGATGCCGTAAATAAGCCTTACTATAAAACTGACTCATTTCATTCGGCAGTCCCGGATCAATGGGTGAAAAATCACTAGCCCATTTTTTATTTCGAATATTGATCACACCTTCTGTGGTGAAAATCATTCCATTTCTTCCATTGCGTGTTGGCATCACACAATCAAACATATCAATACCTCTATCTATTCCTTCCAGAATATTCCATGGCGTTCCTACACCCATCAAATAACGAGGTTTATCAATAGGTAAATACTCGGTACACAACTCGGTAAACTCATACATCATTTCCTCAGGCTCACCCACACTGAGTCCACCTATGGCATTACCAACTGCATTTTTGGAAGCAACGTATTCGCAAGAAGCTTTGCGCAGATCTTTATAAGTACTACCCTGTACAATAGGAAATAAATTCTGCGTGTATCCATATTTATCGGGTGTTTCAGCTAATCTGGCAAAACATCGATCTAACCAACGATGCGTGAGTTCCATACTTTTTAGAGCATAGCCATACTCACTGGGGTAAGGCGGACATTCATCAAAAGCCATGATGATATCAGCACCGATGCTGCGTTGGATATCCATCACGGATTCAGGTGTGAACAAATGTCTGCTCCCATCAATGTGGGATTGAAACATCACACCTTCTTCTTTGATTTTACGATTCGCAGCTAAAGAGAACACCTGATAACCGCCACTATCGGTGAGGATGGGACGATCCCATCCATTGAACCGGTGCAATCCACCCGCTGCTTCCAATACTGCGGTACCCGGACGCAGGTATAGATGATAGGTATTTCCCAGAATAATCTGTGCAGATACATCGTGTTTCAGCTGTTGCTGTGTAACAGCTTTTACGGTACCCACCGTGCCTACCGGCATGAAAATGGGCGTCATGATCTCCCCATGATCAGTGGTGATTGTACCCGCTCTAGCCCTACTATTCTCTGCTGTTACCTGAAGATCAAATGTCAATGCCGCCATTTGGCAAAAATAGGAGGAAAATTTTTAGATGCAGATCGCAGATATCAGATGTAAAACAATATACCTATAGATCAAAATCTAACATCTGCCATCTGAGATCTGACATCCCAACATTGTTTTCCACATCTTCACAAGCCACTCAAACATAGACTGTTGAAGCACTATTTTTGCGAGATGACGATACCAACTCTGCTCTGGGACATTTGTTTCTATGCATTCTGTGGCATAATTGCCATTCAGTTGTTTTATTATCTCTATTTTTATCAGCGACTTGCTTTTTTCAAAATGCCCGATAGAACTGCCAATATGGAGCATCCGGTATCGGTGGTGATCTGTGCGAGAGACGAAGCACATAATCTGGTGAAAACATTACCGGGTGTTTTGGTACAGCAATACAGAACCACACATGAAGTGGTTTTGGTGAATGATAATTCTACCGATGACACTAAATACTTGGTAGATGAGTTCAAAAAGATGTTTAAAAACATCAACTATATTGAACTCACACAGGAAGCCAAGATGATTAGCGGTAAGAAATTTCCATTGTCGATGGGTATCAAAAGTGCGAAACACGAAATTCTTTTATTGACCGATGCAGATTGTGTTCCGGCTTCTGAATATTGGATCCAACGGATGCAGGAATGTTATAACGAAGGAACCGAGATTGTGTTAGGATATGGGGCTTATCATAAAAAACCGGGGCTTCTAAACAAACTGATTCGCTTTGAAACCTTTCATACTGCTATACAATACCTCTCTTATGCACTTGCAGGGATCCCTTACATGGGTGTTGGTAGAAACCTTAGCTACAAAAAAGATGTGTTTCTAAGAAACAAAGGATTCTCTTCCATTAATCAGATACCAAGTGGAGACGATGATTTGTTTATTAATCAAGTCGCAAGAAAAGACAATACCACTATTTGTATTGATCAGGAAGCGCATACGCTTAGTGAACCCAAAACACGTTGGAGTGATTGGATGACACAGAAATACCGTCATTATACCACCAGCAATTATTATAAATCCAATCACAAAGTTTTGTTGGGATTGTACTCATTTTCTTTATTCTGGCTGTACCCTTTATTGGCAGTATCCATCATTTTTTACAATTGGTGGATGGCATTGGCGGTATTTGGTGTTCGTTTTTTGATACAGGCTGTTGTTTTGTACAAGTCCATGAAAAAACTGAATGAAAAAGACCTATGGCCTTGGTTTTTATTTTTTGATATTTGGATGTTCTTTTATTTCATTTTTACCGTTCCCGCTATATGGAAAGCACCCCGCAAAAACTGGGATTGATCCTGAAATACTTCGATGATTTCACCCCGCATCAAATCAAACAGTTTGAAGCATTGGAGGAATTGTACAAAGAATGGAATGCTAAGATCAATGTGATCTCGCGCAAAGACATTGATAGTATCTATCTGCATCATGTACTACACTCTTTAAGCATAGCAGCCATTGCTGATTTTCAGCCGGGTACTGAAGTAGTGGATATTGGCTGTGGTGGCGGATTTCCCGGTGTGCCATTAGCTATCTTTTTCCCGGAAGTAAAATTTCATTTGGTAGATAGTATCGCCAAGAAATTAAAAGTGGTAGAAGCAGTTGCAGAAGGAGCCGGTATTAAAAATATCACGACACAACATACACGTGCTGAAGAGATCAAAAATAGAAAATTTGATTTTGCTGTTTCGCGTGCGGTGGCTCCCTTAAAAGAACTCTGGCAGTGGGCCGGACCTTTACTGAAGAAAGGACACAAGCAAGAAATGGCCAATGGATTGATTTGTTTAAAAGGTGGTGATCTGGCGCAGGAAATTTTTGAAAGTGGATTGAGACCGAAAATGATGCCGGTGGATAAGATCTTTCCGGAAGCGTATTTTGATGAGAAGTATATTTTGCATGTAACCAAATAATATATCTAAGTCAATAAGTTGAAATTTGACAAGTCGGCTTAGACAAAAACTCAAGGCACTACTTTAAAAATCAATGCGGCTGAATAAGACGAAAGTGTGTCTCTATTATTAGGATACATTTCTAAACAAATATTCACCTTATACGTACCCAGATCATCATTATCATGACCCATTAATTGCAAGTAATTGAGAATTTTACTTTTCCTGAAAACATCTTCATAAAAACTGCCATCGTCATTCTTTACTAGAAAACGAGTTTTACAATCGGGAGGTGCAGGATAATAAATTTTATACTCAATAGGCTTCCCTTTTTTTATTTCACCAGTTTCAATATCAATATTTGTAATATAAGACTGGAAGAAAATTTGTCCTTCTGAACTTGAAAACTCCCCTTTTGCAGTGTACCATCTTGAATAAAATAACCTTTCATTATCATCACATATAAATTTATACCGCTTTAAATTTCCATTAGGGTGATAATACAAATTCTCAAATATCTTTCTCCCATCGTGAAAAGTTTCGACTGATTTTAGTTTTTTTCCATCTTGATCAAAATATTTAAAAACGATACTATCGATTCCATAAGTAGTATCCTTAAAAACAATTTTATCTGCTACCCCATTAATAAAAATACTATCCGCAACATGATTATTGTTGGATTCTATTATCTGTACTTTGGTAATTTCTTTTCCTTTACATGAAATCAAATGAAATAATACCAAACTGCAAATGATAATCGTATTCAATATTTTCATTTAGACCTTTATTTTCAAATATTATCAAGTATACAACTCTATGGATGATACAATTGCTGTATCTTTTTTCTGTTTCCTACGATCCACACAATATCATCCCACTCCAATTGTGTGAAAGAAGATGGATTGAGGATACGTTCTCCTTTTCTTTCAATACCCACTACCAATCCATTGGTTTTCTCACGGATGCCGGATTCACGAATGGTCAATCCTTTCAAACGGGTATGTTCATCTACCACGATTTTTTCCAATTCCACCAACTCTTTTTCACTATCCGCATCTTCCACATAAGGCACCATAATTTTTCCGAACTCCAGCATTTGCTGATCGGTTCCAATGACGCCAATATTATCAAAGGGGAATATTTTTTCTGTTCGGGCAGGCGCGAACATCACATGATTACCTCTTTCGATGAAAGCGATATTAATACCATAAGTCTCTCGCCATTGTAATTCTTCCAATGTTTTTCCAATAAAACCGGCATGCGGACTGATTTTATAATGGGTCAAGTGCGCATCCCAAGGCGAAAGATGACTTTGTGTTTTGTTTTGTTCTAGCAACTCACGCTCATGCAGGTTTTGCAAAAAGCGATCTTCGAGTCGCTGATAAAATTTTTGTAACCGCTGACGAAAAACCACACCAATCACAATCATGGCTACCAGCGTTCCTCCTACCGTTATCCAAAAACTAAATAACTGACGAAGCATAAAGCCTACCAATAATACAGCAATCGCATTTCGGGCAATCTCCAGCATCACGAGCGGACCATGGCTATATTTTCTGTCGAGCCATAATGCCGCATAGGCACTTTTGCTCATTTTCTTTACCGTTAATGCCCAGATAAATGGCGCCATCACAATCAGTCCAATCAATGCCGCAATGATTTTAGCAGTTAATGGATCTGCTATTGACTTTTGTAAGAAAGGCTCTAAGAAATATGCAACCAATAAACTCAATGCAATCATAATAACGCCATTGAGAATAATGATCTGGATATAAAAATTCAATAATCGTTTCCAGTTGCTTTCACTTTCGATGATCTGAGAACTACTACTATATTTTTCAAGTCCACGGATCCATTTCTCCGGTAATACTTTTAGTAAGAACTGATACAATGGCTCTGCCAGTTTGATCATATAAGGGGTAGTAAAAGTGGTAATTACAGAAACCCCTACTGCAATAGGATACAAATAAGAACTGGTAACATTTAAAGACACTCCTAAAGTGGCTATGATAAAAGAAAACTCCCCGATCTGCGACATACTTGTTCCCGCTTGCACTGCTTGCTTCAAGGGTCTACCGGCTAATAATGCGCCACTGGCCACAAAAATGGTTTTTCCCAATATCACAGAAAGGGTAAGTATCAAAACAGGAACGGCATAGTCAACCAATATCTGCGGATCGATCAACATCCCTACAGATACAAAGAAGATTGCACCAAAAAGATCTTTCACCGAAGTGATGAGGTGTTCAATCTTATGTGCCTGTGTTGTTTCTGCCAGAATAGAACCCATGATAAAAGCACCCAGTGCAGCAGAGAAACCTACTTGATCAGCCAAAACCACCATCCCCAAACACAAAGCAAGGGATAATACCAATAAGGTTTCACTATTCAAAAAGCGACTTACTTTCTTGAAAAAAGTGGGTAGTAAAAAGATTCCCATCAGAAACCATAGACATAAGAAGAAAAGAAGTTTACCGATCGAAAGGAACATTTGTGTGCCTTCAAATTGTTGACTGACTGCTACAGTTGATAATAAAACCATCAAGAGAATCGCTACCAAATCTTCGATAACAAGTACACCAATAACCAGACTGCTAAATTGCTTTGTTTTCAGACCCAATTCATCAAATGCACGAAAGATGATCGTAGTAGAAGATATGGCTATGATACCGCCTAAAAACATACTATCCATATTCGACCACCCCAATACCTGACCCATACCATAACCCAACATCATCATGAATGATAATTCGGTAATACCGGTAATGGCAGCAGAGCCTCCCACTTTCACCAGCTTCTTAAAACTAAATTCAAGACCTAGTGCAAACAACAAAAACACGACCCCAATCTCCGCCCATATTTTTATACCTTCCACATCACCAATAGTGGGAAATAATTTGAAATTGGGGCCAACAAGTAACCCCGCAATAATATATCCCAGTACTACAGGCTGTTTGAGTTTCTTAAAGAAAATGGTAATAATTCCTGCAGCACCTAATATCAGTGCCAGGTCTTTGATCAATACAGGTAAATGCGCCATAATCCATTCTTTTTGTTTACAATCTTGCTCCTATCGAATGGCGATAATATACAAAAAAAATGGCAACCCTTTATGAATTGAGTAAACGTTCTAAAACATGGTGTACAGCCGGACAAAAAGTAGAGTTCTTCAATGTAATGGTAGGGCGTTTGATCAGTACATCTTCATCGGTATAAGGAAATCTTTTGCAGTCAGAAGGTCTGTCTTCATAGATGCTGCAATAGTTATCAGCACCTAAGAACGGACAAGGTTTTGTTTTGGCGACATAATCACCATCCGTATCAAGATCTAAATAAGTATCAATGAATACACTTTCCTTTAATCGAAGTGATTTACTGATGCGTTTGATATCCGGTGTTTTGAAACGCGGAGAATAATTTTTACAGCAATTGCCACAGGTGAGACAATCAATTTTTTCAAATGCTTCTTCGTGTAAGTCTGGGAGTAATTTCAATACTTTATTTTTATCTGCACGTTGCAGAAATTGTTTGTATTGTTTCTGATGATCAGCACTTAATTTCTCCCAAGGCTCCATGGTATAATTTGATCAAAGTTAAATAGATCGATGAGTTTATAAGAAAATAAGATAAACGAACATTACGATCATCAAAACAGTAAACCAAAAAATCATTCCCAAAATATTTGCTACAATGACCATGAATAGATCGCCAAAACCATTGAGTTTTAAAAACCCTTTATAGGCATAACAGGTATATACCAATTGAATCAGGAGGTTCGCTAACGATATCCATAACATATTTTCTTTAGGTAAAACTCCCATTAGAGGTAATAATAACAGACTACTCACTAATGATAAAAGACAAGTCAACATGAAGTAGGCCACCAAGTGTTCTGCATAATTATAGCCTTTACCCTTGAATACTAACCAAAATGCCAAAGCCATTAGCGGAGCAGTGACAAAAACAATAACATTCATTTTCTTTTCTATTATCGCATTAAGCTTCGATTGTTTTTCGGCCAACGAAATCATTAAAGCTTTTTTCTTTTCAGTTGCAGCTGAAGTAATTTGTTCTTTATAAACAGATTCAGCTCCCTGCATTGGATGAAATATAGAACTCATGAAAACGGTAATGCCTAATACTAATAATAAGAGTGTAAAAGGATTAAAGTATTTTTTGCGTTTTCCTTCTACAATATATTCTCTGAGTACCGTAGCCGGTCTTACCGCCAAATCTCTCAATAAGACCAATGCTCCTTTGTCGGTATGTGTAAAAGCATGCAAAAACTCATGTACCAGATGTTTGATATTGAACCGATGTATCGCTGTTGATTGACCACAATTAGGACAATGTTTAAAAGCCGGGTCTAATGGCGATGCACAGTTGGAACATTTCAGGGCAGTCATGTGTTATATTATAGAATTAAAAATATTTAAACTATTGGATTCACAGCTTATCAACCGGGTAAACAAAAGATGAATTTTCACGTTTGGTAGACTTACCTTTGCCGCGTTTAAAATTCTGCCTTCCCGGCGGTTATTTCTGTCTAACTACTTAAGTCTATCAATATTATGAATCTTTTTGAACAGCAGTCAGCCGAATTTCAAACAAGACATATCGGGCCCAATCAAGCCGATACTGAGTCCATGCTCAAAACCATCGGACTATCTTCGATGGAGGAATTGATCAGCAAGACCATTCCGGACAGCATCCGCATCAAAAAACCTTTGGGCATTCCTGCTGCTGTTAGTGAGTTCACGTATTTGACAGAATTGAAAAAGGTTGCTTCCAAAAATAAGCTTTACAAGAATTTTATCGGACAAGGATATTATGGCACGATTACACCCAGTGTGATCCTGCGTAATATTTTCGAAAATCCGGGATGGTATACCCAATACACACCCTACCAAGCTGAAATATCGCAGGGGCGTTTGGAAAGTTTATTGAACTATCAGACCATGGTAGCTGATCTGACCGGATTACCGATCTCGAATGCTTCTTTATTGGATGAAGCTACAGCTGCTGCTGAAGCCATGGCCATGATTTTTCACCACATCAATAAAACAGATGTGATCAGCAGACCTAAATTGTTTGTTGACCAACATACTTTCCAGCAAACCATTGATGTATTGATTACACGTGCTGAGCCGATTGGCATTGAGGTAGTGGTGGGCGATTACCAAAGCGCAACTATAGACAATACCTATTTCGGTGCCCTGATCCAATACCCTAACAGCAAAGGTTCAGTAAATGATTACAAAGCATTCATTGATCAGGTTCATGCGGTTGAAGGATTGGTGATCATGGCTACTGATTTGTTAGCACTCACGGTATTAACTACACCGGGTGAGTTGGGAGCAGATGTTGCAGTAGGTAGTGCTCAACGCTTTGGTGTTCCGATGGGATTTGGTGGACCACATGCTGCTTTCTTTGCTACCAAAGATGATTTCAAAAGAGGCATCCCGGGTCGATTGATTGGCGTGAGCATCGATGCACAAGGCAGTCGTGCTTTACGTATGGCGCTTCAAACCAGAGAGCAGCACATTAAAAGAGAAAAAGCTACTTCTAATATTTGTACCGCACAAGCATTGTTAGCCAATATGGCTGCGATGTATGCGGTATATCATGGTGCAAGTGGATTGAAAAATATTGCTACACGTGTTCACCAGTTAACACAAGCATTGGCAGGCGAATTGAAAGCCTTGGGAGTAACCCTGCACAATGAAAACTATTTTGACACTTTGCATGTATCTGGAATCAATATTGACACTTTGAAGAAAAATGCGGAAGCCGCAGAAACAAATTTCTTCTATACTTCAGATGCAGTGGTGATCAGCTTAGATGAAACGACATCAGTTGATGATGTGAATCATATCTTAACCATATTCGCAACAACAACCGGCAAAACAGCAACAACAGTAACCACCCAGAAACTGTCAACTGTCAACTATCAACTCCCCACAACTCTCCAGCGCACATCCGCATACCTCACCCACCCTGTATTCAACACACACAGAAGTGAGAGCCAGATGATGCGTTATATCAAACAGCTGGAGAACAAAGATCTTTCCCTGAATACCAGTATGATCAGTTTGGGTAGTTGCACCATGAAGCTGAATGCTGCTTCTGAAATGATTCCTGTAACCTGGCCGGAGTTTGGAGGATTGCATCCTTTTGTACCTACCTCACAAACAGCAGGTTATCAGCAGATCATTCATGAACTGAATGATTATCTCTGTAAAGTAACAGGATTCACAGCTTGTAGTTTGCAGCCTAACAGCGGTGCACAAGGTGAATATGCAGGATTGTTGACCATCCGCGCTTATCACGCAGCAAGAAATGAATCACACAGAAATATTGTCTTGATTCCGATCAGTGCACATGGTACCAACCCGGCGAGTGCGGTGATGGCTGGTTTTAAAGTAGTAGTAGTGAAGTGTGATGATGCAGGCAATATTGATGTAGCAGATCTGAAAGCTAAAGCTGAACAATACAAAGATACATTGGGTGCATTGATGGTGACTTACCCATCAACACATGGTGTGTTTGAAGAAACCATCCGAGATATCTGTCAAACCATTCATGACAATGGTGGACTGGTATACATGGATGGCGCGAATATGAATGCGCAGGTTGGATTAACGAGTCCGGGTATGATTGGCGCGGATGTTTGTCACTTGAACCTGCACAAAACGTTTTCTATTCCACATGGTGGTGGTGGACCGGGTATGGGACCTATCTGTGTGAATGATAAATTGGCTCCATACTTACCCGGACATACCGCTTTAGGTAATGCGAATTTAGCAGTGAGTGCTGCGCAGTATGGTTCTGCAAGTATTCTGCTGATCAGTTATGCGTATATTAAAATGTTGGGTGAAGAAGGTATTCGTCAGTCAACCGAATATGCAATTCTGAATGCCAACTATATGAAAGCAAGATTGGAACAGTATTATAAGATATTGTATACCGGAAAGAATGGTACTTGTGCGCATGAATTCATTGTAGATCTTCGTCCATTCAAACAAAGCGTAGGTATTGAAGCCGAAGACGTAGCCAAGCGATTGATCGACTATGGTTTCCATGCACCTACCATGAGCTTCCCTGTACCGGGCACCATTATGATTGAACCCACAGAGAGTGAGGATAAGGGTGAATTGGATCGCTTCTGTGATGCGTTGATCTCTATTTATAAAGAAATCAAAGCCATTGAAGATGGCAAAGCAGATAGGAATGATAATCCATTAAAGAATGCACCACACACTCAAGCTGTTGTTTGTGGAGATGAATGGAAACATTCTTATAGCCGTCAGGAAGCAGCATTCCCATTGTATTATGTAACCCAGAATAAATTCTGGCCAAGTGTGGCGAGGGTGAACAATACACATGGCGACAGAAACCTGATCTGTACCTGTGAGCCGGTTTCCTCTTATATGTCTGAATAAATAAACTTAGAATAGATTTCAAAAGCTACGGTCATTCCGTAGCTTTTTTTATGCTTCTAAGGCTACGAGCTGTTTTTCTAAAATCTGAATGAGTTTTTCTTTGTCAGATAACGCAGACTCCATCTGTTCAATTTGCTTTTTTAATAAAACGATGATTGCTTGTTGTGTGGAGCCATAGAATGCAGACTCCTCCTCTACTGTATCAAACATTTGTGCATTTACTTCGCGATACTTTGCATTGAGCATCTCGCCATCACCGGAGAGTAGCCATGTCATATTGAGTTCAGGAAAACGCTGTTCTATTTTACGGAGAATATTTCCGCCGAAAGAGCCCTTATTCTTTCGCTGTTTTCCTAAATAGCCGTTGGATAAGCCGCATTCCATTTCAACAGTTCGGGCTTTTAATTGCTTGAAATGCATGAATGCATAGAATCTTTCAGGTACTGTCATTGTGTATAATTGTTTAGAAAAAAAACGATGCTTCTATAGAAATCATAGAAAAGCGTTGATAGCTTTGTTTTGATTTGAAGCTGAACGAAGAAACCGATAAAATATAAATGCCGCAATAGGTATTTATACCTGATTTACCTTGAGTCATTCCGCAGGAATCCACCCTAATAAGGTAAATATGTGAATACTCCCATTTCGTCAGTAAGCACCTGCCGTAATACTTCGCGAGAGAAGTGTTTTCATCATTTTAAATAACAGCTTATGAAACAGTCAGAGTATCCTGAATGGGAAATGCAGTCCAGATTATTGAATAAAGAAGAAGTAGCAGATCCAAACATTGTTTTGGATGAAGTCTTTGATTACGCACATTTACCGGAATGGAGATCCCTTCTTTGGGAATGGTTGAAAATAACCGTAAGTGGTACATACAATACTGAATCTGCAGAGTATGACAGGTATTCAATTTTGTACACGTATGAAAAATTACAAAAATTAATAGAAGCCGCCCATCTCATCTATGCGCAAACAGAAACGTCTAAAGAATTAGAAAAAGAAAAAGAACAACATCTCTTTTGATGCAATATTCCAATCACATATTTATGTGAGTAAAATAATAAGTTGTTGTTTATCAGTACTTATCAAAAATACAATCGGTATCATAACATCATGAATGGCTTGTATACAGCTATATCTACTTGTAGTTTTGCTCTCCGAAAACAACAACATGAAACATAAAATTTGGTTATGCATTCTGTTGGTCAGTGGATTCACACTGCAACAAGAATTACAAGCGCAAGGATTTCTCAAAAAACTCAAAGACAAGGTTGAGAAAAAAGCAGAAGATATTATAGATAAAAAAATTGCAGATAAAACAGGCAGTTCTGTACCGGGTGGCAATAACACGCCAACTGGTAATGGCCCTGCAGTAAGTAGTTCTAAAAATGGCAGACCAACCAATACAACCGGAGAAGGTTTAAAAAATTCAAGTGTACCTGATGTGCTTCAACAAATACAGGAAGCAGATGCAGCCTATAATAAACAACAGTTTGGCGAGGCAAGATTTTCGGTTCAGCAAGCATTATTGGGTGTTGAATTGCAGATTGGCAAATCATTATTGCAGTCATTACCCAACGAGATCAACGGATTACCTAAAGATTCTACTGAAGATCGTGTCATGAGTACGCGTTATGGCTGGGCAAATCTCTCGATTCAACGTATCTATCAAAAAGAAAACAAACAACTCACCATGCTGATTGGCAATAACTCCATGTATAGTGGGATGTTGGATATGTATTTTGGATTTGCAGCCACACAGTCGAATGGTGAAACACAAAATACCAAACAAATTCGTGTTAAGGGTAATAAAGCCATCATCCAATTTGAAGAAAGAGAAGGATATACTGTATTGATGCAACTCGGACAATCAGGCATGATTACTTGGAAAGCCATCAACTTCCAAACAGAAAAAGAAGTAATGGATGCCATCAACCTGTTTGATATCGATCATATTAAAAAAACCATGGGCGAAAATTGATCTAAAAAGAAAAAAATGAAAAAGATTATTTGTTACATAGCATTATCCTGCATCATCACCACATTATCGGCTCAGGATTTCAAAAAGAATATTAGTCAGGCTCAAACTCATTATACTACTGGTAAATTACAAGATGCACATTTTGCATTACAGCAAATGATGCAAGACCTAGATATCACCATCGGAAAAGAAGTTTTAAAGCTGTTTCCACTTCAACTGGATACTTTATCAGCCATTACCAAACAACAAGAGGTTTTTGGCAACAGTCAGTTTACAGGCGTAACCATTGAAAAAAATTATGGCATCACCAACAAGAAAGCTACACTGGCTGTAGTGATCAACTCTCCATTATTAAACAGCCTGAATGCCTACATCACTTCTCCATTAATGGCGGGTTTTGGAGCTGATCCCAATACACGCATCGTTAAAGTAGGTCAATACAAAGCTCGTCTTACCAAAGAACCGGAAGAAGATCAGTATAAACTGGAAATTCCCATGACCAATGCTTTACTTGCCCTCACTGTTTCAAAAACCCATGAAGCAGAGATACTGGCATGGGCCGGCAATTTGCCTTTGGAAAAAATGGCTTCTTTGATTCAGTAAGCTGTGTTCACCATATGAAACGGTAAATAGAGAGTGCTTATCGGTCAAACCATTTGCGGTAGCTACTGTTTAGTGTTATATTTATAGACTAAAATAGTACCTACATGGACCAGCAAATCATTAACCTCTACGACGAGTATACCCATAAACCACTTCCACGTGAAGTTTTTTTGAAACGCTTGGCAGTATTAGCAGGTAGCACAGCTGCCGCTATGACTATACTTCCCATGCTGGAAAATAATTATGCGGTAGCGGCTACCGTACCCGAACAAGACATCGAGCTGCATACTGAGGATATCACTTATCCTGCGGGCGACGTTACCATGAAAGCCTACCTCGCCAAACCTAAAAAAGAGGGCAAGTACGGCGCTGTGATCATCATCCATGAAAATCGTGGTTTGAATGATCATATTCGTGATGTAGCTCGTCGTGCTGCCAAAGCCGGTTATATTGCCATTGCTCCAGATGCACTCTCTGCAGCAGGTGGTACACCCACAGATCAGGATCAGGCGCGACAATTGTTCAGTCAGATTGATGCCAAGCAAAATCTCATCAACTTCAGTAAAGGTTTTGATTATTTGAAAGGCAGAAAAGATTGCAATGGTTTCACAGGTTGTGTTGGATTTTGTTGGGGTGGCGCTTTGGTAAATCAATTAGCAGTGAATGTTCCTGGTCTGAACGCTGCTGTAGCTTTTTATGGCAGACAAGCAGATGTTGCCGATGTTCCTAAAATAAAAGCCGCCTTACAACTTCATTATGCAGGTCTAGATGAGCGCATCAATGCGGGCATACCTGCTTATGAAGAAGCCCTGAAGAAAAACAATGTCAAATATGAACTCTATCTCTATGAAGGCGTGAACCATGCTTTCCATAATGATACTTCCGGAGCACGATACAATGAAGCAGCAGCAAAACTGGCTTGGAAAAGAACCCTTGACTTTTGGGCTGCCCATATGAAGTAATGCATCTTTTATTTTTCGTGGAACAAACCCAATCGGGTTTGTATTGTTAATAGTAGTAAATAAAATAGTATGATAGCAACCAAAGCTTATGCAGCACAGGATCCTAAATCACCTTTAGGCCCGTTTGCACTCGAAAGAAGAAATCCCGGTCCAAAAGATGTTCAAATAGAAATCTTATACTGTGGCGTATGTCATTCAGATATCCATCAGGTTCGTGATGAATGGGGTGGCTCTATTTTCCCCATGGTACCCGGACATGAGATTGTAGGACGAGTAACACATGTAGGTAATGATGTAACCAAATTCAAAGTTGGCGACTTAGCTGGCGTTGGATGCTTTGTGGATTCTTGTCGCACTTGCGAAAACTGTAAATCTGGTATTGAACAATATTGCGAGGAAGGAATGGTAGGTACTTACAATGGACGTGAAAGAGGTACCAATGCTCCTACCTATGGCGGTTACTCTACTCAAATTGTAGTAGATGAGCAATACACATTACGCATCTCTGATAAATTACCTTTAGCGGGTGTGGCGCCTTTGTTATGTGCAGGTATCACTACTTATTCTCCACTCAGACATGTAGGTGTTACCAAAGGACATAGAGTAGCCGTATTAGGATTGGGTGGACTAGGCCATATGGCGGTTAAGTTTGCAGCCTCATTTGGTGCAGAAGTCACCATGTTAAGTTCTTCTCCTTCCAAAGAAGCAGATGCCAAGAAATTAGGTGCACATCACTTTGCATTGACATCGGATGCAAATACCATGAACAAATTGCAAAACCATTTTGATTTTATTCTGAATACCGTTTCTGCTCCGCATGATTACAGCACTTATCTGAATCTGTTACGCACCAACGGCACCATGATCGTTGTGGGCGTACCTCCGAGTCCATCAGAAGTACCGGCATTCAACCTCATCATGAAAAGAAGAAGCATCATTGGATCATTGATTGGCGGCATCAAAGAAACCCAGGAAATGTTAGACTATTGTGCGGAGCATAATATCGTTTCTGATGTGGAAGTGATCCCCATGCAACAGATCAATGAAGCTTATGAAAGAATGTTGAAAGCAGATGTACGATATAGATTTGTGATTGATCTGGCGTCAATAAAATAAATGCAACTGATGAGCAAAACAAAAAGTCCCGATCTATCGGGACTTTTCATTTTGCTCAATGATTATTTACCACTACTTACTTGCATCACACGTTCTGCTTTTGAGAAATTGATGTATCGATACTTTCCTACTTCACTGATATCCAATTTCAGTTTATAGATTCCACCGGTAATGGCTGTACTGGTTTCTATGATTGATTTTTTTACAATAGGTAGTTTACTGCTATTTTTTTTGAGTAATTCAACAAATGGTCTACCTGTCATTGTAAACGGTGCGGGTATATTGTGGAGATGTAATACTGTCGGCGCAATATCAACATTGGAAGTAGGTAATGCCCCTTCATAAGATTGCTTAAAAGAGGGCCCACCCGCCAATAGTGCAATATGTACTTCATAAGGACTGAAACCACCATGTCCTGCCACACCTCTGGAATAGCTGGTTCCTGCATAACCTGCATTATTTTTTTCATCACTCCAATTTTCATCTACCAGTATATCTGCCGCTCTTTCGCTGTGGTTCCAATGAATAGCTTCGAAAGACAGTGTACCCGGTACCCATCCTTTCATCTCTCCTTTTTTCTCAGATCTGGTGAATACTGCCCCTACCCAATCTTCTTGTTGTAAGGCTGCGACGATCTGTCGAATTTTTTCAGGATCATGATTCTTAACATACAACGCTCCTTCTGCCGCAACCACATCATCAGACTCTTTGTCTTTTTTCAATCCCTTTTGAATGAGAAAATCAGCTACACTCATCTTGCCTACCTTGGTTACAAATCCATGATCGGTTGAAATAATGATGTTCACTTTATTACTCCATCCTTTCTGTTCCAATGCAGCAATGATTCTTCCAAATTGAGCATCCACAGACTGAATAGAATTATTGGCAGTAGCAGACCCAATACCATCACTATGTGCAGTACCATCGGGGTCAGAATACCATATCGCATTCACTAAAGGTCCATTATTAGCAAACCCAAATTCAATCAACGCATCGGTGATCCATTTGTGTTGTGCATGATTCGGTTTCGCATGTGCTGGAATAGCTCCTAATTTATTTTCCAAAACTGCTTTGAATGATTCAGGAAGAATCATGGAAGTGTTCACGATCGCACCATTCCCTACTTTATGATTTTGCAATAATGCTTGTCCACTAGAGCCCGAACTAAATACCATCATGCGTTGTCCCACAGATTCCAAAGCCTCCCCTAAAGAAGTAGCAGTTACTAATCTGTCATTGGTTGCCACTGTAATTTTATTAAGTTCTTTTGCATCACCCGTATTCAATCCTTTTACAGGATTTACTTGTGGAAAATAAACGGTGTTCCCCATGATACCATTGGTTCCGGGATAACTTCCGGTAGCATAAGAGGAAGAGTTCACCCTTGTTACCGTTGGAAAAACACTATGGTGTTGTTTGCCATACACCCCTTTTTTACTGAATGCATATACATTCGGCATGAGTTCAGGCGTAATGTAATCCGGACGTAAGCCATCAAAGAAAACAATCAGTGTTCTAATGGAAGTATCGGTTTGCGCTTGAACCGTATAGCCTGATACAAAAAGTATAAAAACAAATAAGTATTTCATGAATTGAATTTTGATTGATTATTTTTCCCACCATACTTTACTGTCACTGTTATCTCCACCCATGGATGCCACTGCTTTGGCGAGATTCTCGGCATTCAATGATTGCAGATAGGTTGGATAGGGCACTCGACTAGGGAATTTATTTTCAGCCGGAATGCCGGTTCCTCTTGGTAATACAGGATACCCTGTTCTTCTTTTCTCAAACCACGATTGATAGTCTACAAAAAAGTAAGCGTAATATTTTTGCAGCATGATTTGTTCCAACTGTTGATCATTGGTAGCTGTTGCATTATAAGCAATCCCCGGCTGATTCAAAAAACCAGCAGGCATGATAACACCCCATTGTGCCATTGAAGCAGTAATACCCGATTCATAATGTTGTCTCGCTGTTCTTCCGGTATTGAATCCTTTTAAAGCCAATTCTGCTCGAATGAATTCCAATTCAGCCAATGTCATCATAATACCCATCTGTGGAAAGGTTCTCAGCACATCATTGTAACTTGAATTACGACCTACCTGGTATTCAGTACTTGCCGGATAACCACTTTCAATACCCACATAAGATGGCGTTCCATTCACAGTGATGGTAGTACTCCACAATACTCTTCTTGGATCATTATCCGTATTCATTTTATCCAGAAAGAATTTTGTGAAATAGGTTCCATCTCTCCACTCCAATTGTCTGGCATTGTAATAAGGATTGAAATATGGGAAAGAACCGGTGAATCTTAATATGGCTTCATCAGCATTGGTAATAAACATAGGATACTTCACCGGATCCGCTAACATAGCAGTGATCTGGCTATTTACGCTCATTTCGTCATTGCGTTTAGAGATGCGTAACAACAAACGAAGCTTTAAAGAATTACAAAAACGTTTCCACTTAACCATTCCTTGATTCACAGAACCTGTCAGTACATTGGCATTGTATACAATATCTCCGCCATAAGTGAGCGCTTTGCTAGTATTGATCAGTGTATTCGCTATTTCAAGATCAGCGAGTATTTTGGTATAGATATCTTTTTGCTTATCGAATGCCGGTTGAAACTTTCCTTCTGTTGCTTTGGATGCTTCTGTGAAAGGCACATCGCCATATAAATCGGTGAGTATAGAATAAGACCATGCTTTATAGATCAATGCGATCGCTTTGTAATTGGGTTCATTCAATTTATCTGAGATGGCATAGATATCTTCCACATCGATCAAATAATTGTAAAAGTTGGTCCACAAGCCTGCACCCGGATTTACGACATATCTGTGTAAGCCAACACCACCCGGACTAGAACGTGGCGCATCTACCTGCATCAGTTCATGGGTGAAATTTCTTGCTGCTGTGATAGAGCTGGTTACAAAACGGTATTGTAGTTGTCCCAACATCACACCCGGATTCACTTCTTTCGGGCGATTTGGGTCTGTATTCAATGATTCAAAATCTTTGGCACAACTGCTCAGCAATACCATTAAAATGAATACGCTGATATATTTATTCAATGACTGTATCATAATAAATGATTGTAATGGATTAAAATTTGAAAGTGAGGTTTACTCCCATGTTTCTAGTTGAAGGAAACTGCGTCAATTCAACACCTGGTGTAAGTGTTCCACTATTCAGGTTACCTCCCTCCGGATCAAAACCCGGGAAGCTGGTAATATTGAACAGATCACGACCATACACGGCAACACTGGTTTGCCTGATTCCAATTTTTGATAATAAAGTTTTAGGAAGATTGAATTCTACCCTGGCTTCTCTTAATTTTAAAAATGAGGCATCAAAAATGTTCATCTCTGCATTGCTGATTCCATAGATATTATCATAATAAGAACTTGCCGGAACCACGCGTGTATTGGGTTCATATTTCCCTGTACCAGCATTGAATACCACCCCATCACCTACAATACCATTGTCTCTACCCGGTAATGTTACTTTGGTCTTACCCAGTGTATTGTTCTTATGATTGGTTTGCGAATACATATGTCCGCCCTTCTGTCCATCCAATAAAATATTGATACGGAAATTGCCAATATTGAATTCATTCATCAAACCGGCTTTCCAGTCTGCAAAAGCATTGCCCCATTTTTTGGCAACAGGATCCAATGGAGCTGGTAATCCGTTCGAAGAATAAATGATCTTTCCTTCCGGACTGCGCTGAAATCCTCTTCCATATAAATCGCCCATTCTACCACCAACACGGGCTTCAATACTTACATTACCGCTATGGCTATAAATGATCTGATTGGTGATACCCTCTGTTAACTCACGAACATAACTTCTGTTACGACTCCAGGTAAGTGTAGTGGTCCATGCAAAATTTCTGTTGACAATAGGTTTACCTGTCAATGTTAATTCCACTCCTTTACTATTGATTAAACCCGCATTTACCAAAGCACTGGAATAACCCGAAACAGGATCTAATGGAATAGCAAGAATTTGGTTACGGCTTTTGTTATCGTATGCTGCTAAATCAATTCCCAATCTTCCTTTGAAGAAACGTAGATCCAGTCCTATTTCATAACTGGAAGTGATCTCCGGTTTCAAATTCGGATTGAATAAAGTAGAAGGATTGGTAAAACTATTTCCGTAAATACGGTCATAATACTTATCAGTTTGATAAGGACGTGTATCATTCCCCACCTGTGCCCATGAGGCTCTGAACTTCGCAAAAGAGATCTGTGAAGGCAGTGTAAATAGATCACTCAATAAAAAACTAGTACTTACCGATGGATAGAAGAAAGAATTATTCTGGAACGGTAATGTACTTGACCAATCATTTCTTCCGGTGACATCCAAGAATATTCTCTCACGATACGCAAATTGTGCAGATCCATACACACTATTGATTGCTTTTTTGGTTTTGACTGCATCAATTACAGCCGGGTCCAAACTGTTTGAGATCTGATAAATACCGGGCTGAGAAAGCTGATCGGCATAAGCACCGGTAAAATCAGAAGTTTGACGCATGGCATTAGCTCCACCTGATACAGAATAATTGATATCATCATTGATCTTATCCTTATAAGTCAGCAACAAATCAGAGTTGATCTCATAATTGAATACATTCTGCTCGCGATACATACCACGTGGGTATTTGGTCATACTGAAAGGTCTTTGCTGCGAACGAAACTCATAAGACAGATCTGTTCCGGTTCTCAACATCAATTCTAATTTTTTATTGATGGTATAGGTTGCGGAGATATTACCAATCACACCATGCTTGTTCATCTTATTCAACATCTCATACAGATCCAGATAAGGATTGTCCGGTCCCGGATTGAAAGGATTTCTTTGCTGTACACCTACCAATCCCGGTTGCCAATAAGGTTTGAACCATTCAGGTCTGATATTCGGTGCGGTACCAATGATCAGAAAATACATGATGGTTTGGTTATTATAACCTGCAGTAGGAAGATTATCACTTTGCTTGTTGGTATAATTCACTTTACCGGTGATCTTCAGTTTATCAGAAACTTTTTGAGATACAGATAAAGCCGCATTGTAACGCTCAAACCCGGTATTGGGAAGGATCCAATCATTTTTCAAATGTGTCAACGATAATCTTGCAGAACCTTTATCATTACCACCTTCAATAGATATACTATTGGAAATAGTAACCCCTGTTTTAAAGAAACCGGAGATATAATCATCATACCCTACCCATGGCGTTCTTTGTGTGGGTCGACCATCAGGCGCATTGGGATTGAATTGAAAATATTGTTGTCCGCTAAATCGAGGTCCCCAGGCGCGACCTGCTGCTACACCGGTACTCGTATTCACTCCATCAGGACTATCCAAATAAGAATAGTACAGATTGGTTCTTCCTTCGCCATATTCAAATTGATAATCCGGCCAACGGTTTACCTGATCGATGCTGACATTGGAATTGAACGTAACACCGATGCCTTTATCTGTTCTTTGTCCGGATTTAGTGGTAATGATAATCGCACCACCCGCTGCACGACTACCATACAAGGCAGTTGCACCCGGACCTTTCAACACCGTAATTTTATCAATATCATCGGGATTGATGTCAGATAAACCGGATCCAAAATCCACCGGACCATCCGCAGCCAGATGTGAGTTAAATCCTGTTCCTGTAATTCTACTATTCACGGGAACACCATCAATGATGATGAGTGCCTGGTTATTATCTAAGTTCAAAGAGTTTTCACCACGTAAGGTAACGCGTGAAGACCCCATCGGACCGGCACCGGTACCTTGTATATTCAATCCTGCTACTTTACCCGATAAGGTATTCACCCAGTTATTGGTCTTGGCATCTTTTACAGCACTTTCACGAACTGTTTGAGCGGCATAGCCTAAAGATTTTTCTTCACGTCTGATACCCAATGCCGTTACCACTACTTCCTGCAACAACTCCTTTTTTTCTGATAGCAGAATATTGAGTGAGCTTGCACCATTTAGTTTTACTTCTTTATCCTGAAAACCGGTGTAGCTAATCAGCAAAACAGCATTCGACGAGGAAGTTCCTTGTAAATTCAAAGTAAAGGAACCATCATTGATCGTAGCTGTTTTCAGTGACGAACCTTTTACCTGAATGGTAGCGCCTACCAGTGGATTGGAAGTACTGTCTTTCACCACACCTTTGATGAGCTGTGCTTGCACAGACAAGGAAACGAGGATGCAACACAGTACTGCCCATAGTTTTGGGGAAACAAAATTCGATACAGATTTCATAAGCAGTTTTTAAGACTGCAAATGTTTCATTTAATCAAGGGGAATAGAATAGCGATAAGGAAACTTAACCATTAGATGAAGATTGCTTCATAGGAAGATAAGATTGTGGTGATGATTTGGTAATATCAAATGGTAAAGGCTTGTCAGAGTCTGGTAATTAAACTGGGAAATGTTCATTCTCATATTGTTCAATAAGAATGCTCAATACTTCAAGCTCATCGCCTAGCGGAGTTCCTTTCGGGGCATCAAAAATCATTTCAAGTCTTTCCAATGCTTGTTTGTAATCTCTTTCAGTTATGATAGGCTTATCAATCATTATTCAAAATTATGCTTTTCTATGGGTTTTCATACTCCAACACGCGGCCATTTCCAAGCATACCAAACAATCAATCCAAGCAAAATAACTTCCACAACAGCACCAAATACCATGTGTATCCACGCCTCTCCTGCAAGATTATACAGCGTATAAGGAATATACACCGTAGCAACAATCATATTCAACTTACGATTGATCGAAGCCGGTAAAACAACTGAAAGAAAAATCATCAGTGCCGAAATAGTCAATGATACGAGTGCAATCGAAAGAAATCCCGGTGTGATATCAAATACATATACTCTTCCATTTTGAATATCTGCCAGCTTACCCGGCATGTATAAATGAAAATAATCGACATAGATATAGAGAAACATCAAACTGGTCCATAAAGATGCCAGCTTTAGCTGTATACTGACTTTCATTTTCTGTAGTTCACTTTGTTGTGTATGCATAGCATTTATATTAAAAGTTAAAACCTACATGCAATCCCGGTTCACCGAACACAAACTTGGACCATTTATCATCCAGCTGTTTAAATCCGTTAGGTAGTGTGGTATGATAAGCACGGTGGGTGATGGCAAGTGAAGGCTGAATAAAAAAACGATCCTTAAACAATTTCACATGATACCCTACACGATAGGTATTGAAGATCTGAAAACCATTGTCTATCTTTTTGTCTTGACGATCCTTAAAACTTTGCCAAGTGGGCATTACATTCAATTCAGCATACCAGTTGTTGGTAAAGAATCGCTGGTAAGATAGAGATACCCCATACTCACGAACATAACCGGGAAATTCTTCTTCCTTCTTTCCATATGCTTTGTTCAAAAATGGATGGATACCATTGGGCCAGGCATATTTCCAGGTTTTGGGTTCGATCGTAATGACATCTTTACCTGTAATACGATAACCAACATTGAGTTGAAAAAAATCTGGACTGTTGGTGGTCGCCAGATTACCGAATAATACAAACATAGAACTTCCAACAAACCATTTTTTATGCGTAGTGTCTGTTTTAGCATACTGCGCTTTGAGATGAAGGGTACTCACCATTATGAAGAGAGCACCGATGAATAAAATTTTCTTTTGCATTTGCTTGCTTTTTATATGAAATGATACTGTAAAAGTCGATAGACGAAGCTCAATGACCCGTTCACTTTAGTTAAGAAATACTTGTCGACTCTTTTTTAAGACTCTTTTTAAAAATTAAATCCAAAATGGAGTCCGGGTTGAATAAAATAGTTGGGCCACCTTTTTTCTACTGCTTTGAAAGATTCGGGAACATTGGTTCGGATAGGCCAGTAACTACATCCCAGTGCCGGTTCAAAGAAGAAGCGGTTTTTGAAGAATTTGAATTGGTAACCCAAATGAAAGTTCAGGTATAGTGTATATCCGTTGCCGATCTTCTTTTTATTCGTATCCATGTATTTTTCGAAAGCATTCAATGCATGAACGGATGTGTACACACCTTTCCACCAAAAACGCTGATAACCTACTGTAGGTGCGAGTATGCGCGCATGACCCGGGTAGCCTTCTCCCGGCTTATCAAAGTTGGGACCGAAGGGAATACCGATGGGCCAGGCATAGATGGATCTTTTAAATTCAAAGGAAACCACATCTTTCGGTGTGATCCGATAGCCTACATTCAATTGTATATACTCCGGGTTGTTGACTTTGGAGAAATTACCCAACATCAGTAATGAACTACCGATGTACCATCTTTTAAACGTGCTGTCTTTAGGGTTGTCTTGTGCTTGTAAACTACTTACCCATAAGATGACCAATGCCATCCATAGAACTTTCTTTTGCATATCCTTTTAATTGCTTTTAAATGATATGGCAAAGAAAGAGAGGCGGAAAGCTTCCACTCGTTCACTTAAGTTAAGTAATGAACTTCTTTCTTATTTTTTTTCCGAAATTCTTGCTCTTAAACGGCTTAAGGATTGTGGCTGTATACCCAAATAACTCGCTAACTGGTGTTGTGGTACACGCTGAATAAGATCGGGTCTTTTTTCTAGTAAGTTTAAATAGCGTTGTTCAGGAGAAGAGGTTTTGAACTCGTCAAAATCCATGCGTTCTTTGGCCAAGAGTTCTTCGGATAACTTCTTACACAGAGACTCAAACTTGGGAAATTTTGCATTGACTTCAGCTTCCATATCAGAGTTAGAAATTAACAGGATACAGTCTTCTGTACAACTTACATAATATTCAGACGGCGTTTGACTGATGACGCAAGGAGGTGTCAATGCTTCCATTTCAGTGTAGAAAGCGGTGGTTTTTTCTTCTGCATCTATTTCATAATAGGTACGAATACAACCTTTGAGTACAAAGTAGCTTTCTTTTGATTTTTGTCCTTCTTTGAGTAAGATCGTTCCTTTCTTGACGGAATGAAAAATATCCAAAGAAACGATGGCATTCTTTTCTTCTTCTGTTAGGGTAACGTATTTGGAGAGGAAATTGAAGAGTAGGGTATGCATGGGTTTATAAGTTATTTCGCTTTAAATACTATTGAAAGCTAACATTTGTTTCATTAATCACTTTGACTTCTTTTGTTTTAAAGATTACGCTAGCCTTATGCGAAACAATCCAATTAGAAACAGTTGCAAAAAAAGCCTCGGTTTTTTCACTCAAAAAAATATCTGAAGCAGAGAGACTATTCATGTTTTTATATTTCTTTTTCATTTGCTCTAATAGGAAATCCTTATCATAATCCATATCCGTTTGAATTGTCAAACCATTAGCATCTTTTTTTGAACTTGCGATTATAACAGCAGGCATTTCAATATCACCAAATTCTCCCATTGCATTTACGCTACGTATCATTGCTTTTTGAGAAATGGAGGAATTATAGGGAAAAGAAAGCGAATATGCGCCCATGGTGTAGTTAAACTGATTGATAATGGTTTCCAAAATTTTCGGCTCTTTTAATTTATAATAGCCTAAAATCTTTCGCTTTACACTGTCTATTTGAATATTTGTCTTCCCTAATTTATCACCGAATTCATCAATCATTTTAAATGTATTTTTTTCTACGAATTTTAATAATTGATCACTGTTTTTAACTTTGATAGCCTGTCCTGTATTCTTACTCACTAAAATCTCATATTGAAAATATTGGGTTTCTGTTTCAATCTTTTGTATAATCGTATTGATCATGTTTAGAACTGAATCTACGCCGGCAATAGATGAGTTCGTTGCTATTTTTGATGAACTGGGTTCACTGGCGTATAATAATGTATAATTTTTAACTGTATCAATCACTTTAATGCTGTAATTCCCTGTTACTGCTGTATGATTGAATAGACTGTCTTTGATAAAGACTTTGGTAAAAGATTCTGTATGAACTTTTTTCACGTCTCCCAATTTCCATTTAGGCTTCATACGATGTAATTGTTTATTAGATTGACTAAAAACAAAATGGGAAAGCAACAGAAATGCTATAAATAAAAAGTTCTTCATGTTGATTACTTCAATTTAGATATTCGAAGAGTCTCTCAGGTACGAGGTCCAAAGGACTCCCTTGGAGGACTCTTCGTGTCACACAGCTAAGATATCACTATTACTTTTTAAGGCTACAATTCTAAACGTTCCCCGCAGACGTCTATCGGAGAGGACTCTGCGAGGAACCCTTTTATTATGGACACTCTGCGAAGAATAAAATTTCACTGCTTTGTCTCTTGCTTAGTCATACAGGCAGTTAATAAAAATATTGTTATAAATATAATAAGTGGTCGAGTCATAAGTGGCGCATAACGTTAAAGCATTTGCGATGGCATGGCAATATCGTACTGTCAGCCTGGTACAAATGCTAAATCGAAAAACTGATGTTGAAGTTAAGAACTAATGAACAACAGCGTAATGTCTGCCGAAACTAAAGCTGAGAAATGGTATGTGGCCGAAGTTTATTACGTCAGCCATGCTATTGCAAATGCACTGTTAGGCGTAGTTAGTCACGGATTAGAATTTCGTTCCTTTTTCTTACCGTGTAATTGTCGCCTGATTTATTCTTCTGCAAAGTCAGTCCAGCCACCTTTGGGTTGAACTTAGCCTTGTCAAACATTGTAATGAGAATTACTCCTTGCCATGCGTTTTGTCCGAAATGCTCTGATGCTTTTGAACTGTCAATGTAAGTAAGTGACTTTACCTTTTTGTCGTCTAAAATTTCATCTACAAACGAGACAACTTCGGAACCTTTGATAATGTCAAGCTTATAGATGTAAGCACCATTAACAATAAAAAGAGGTGAATATGGTTTTGTATTTCGTCGTCCTATTGCCGTAAAAATTAAATCTGTCTGCTTGAACTTTGCTGTGTCTGTCAATACTTGCGATTTAAGGCTGTCCAAGAAAGGCTTTAGCCTGTCGCCATAGATTACAGGAACATTGCTCTTGCCCGTGTCAGTTGAGTTCTGTCCGAAAACAGTCGCCAACATGAAAGAGAATAGGATAAAAAGGGTTGCTCGCATTTGAAGTCAATTACGCCTAACTCATCAATATACGAACTTTTTAACATACACTCTATGACGCAATTTTTGTCAACCGATTGAATATCAATCAGCTGACAAAAATTGCGTCACTCTTTAATAGCTTCGTAAATCAAACTTCAAAGTGAAGAACCTACACCGCCACCGCAGCATCCTCATGGTAATGCAGAAAAGAAGTAAACTCATCCCCAGACCAATGTTTCTTTTCCTCGATCCAGGTACAGAGATGATTTTTGACGCCGGTTAATTTTTGCCAGGCTTGTTGTAGAATGAGGGGTTCATTGGAAGGTCTAAGCGGACTGGTGGTGCTTGCCAATTCAGCAACGATCTCACCACGCATATTGCGAAAAGTATCTTTGAAAAATTTCCCTACCGGAGAATCGGTGGCACCAAATACACAATTACCCAATACCAACCCCAACACACGATCCTGTTCTGTATTCAAAATAATATTGAGGTGCAAATACGCAACGGTCATACCGTGTTGATCAAGTATAGGTGTCATGGCTGCAGTTATTAGGGACGCCAATGTAGACTTTTCACGCAGTTCCTACTATCACTCCTGAAAGACTTAATACTAAGTTTACAATAAGATAACATTAGAACCCAATGTCCCTATTTGTTATTTTCGCAAAAAATTGTATATGGGAGTAGCTGATCAATTAGCACAATTAAAAGCAGAAAAATCTGCCGCCAATTTAAAAGCCGGACAAGATTTCCTGGCCACTAACAAACAAAGAGCTGAAGTAACCGAGTTACCCAGCGGATTACAATACGAAGTGCTCACTGAAGGCACAGGAGCCAAGCCACAAGCACACAATGAAGTGACTTGTCATTATCATGGCACTTTGATCGATGGAACGGTATTCGATAGTTCTGTTCAAAGAGGCAGACCTGCCGCCTTCCCACTCAACATGGTTATCAAAGGCTGGACAGAGGGATTACAACTCATGCCCACCGGCAGCAAATGGCGTTTCTTCATCCCACCCCATCTCGCCTACGGAGATCGTCAGGTAAGTGCACAGATCGGGCCGAATTGCACATTGGTGTTTGATGTAGAGTTGATCAGCTTTCGGTAGAAAGCTACTAGCTGCCAGCTGCTAGCCTCTAGAAGCTAGCAGCTAGTAGCTAGCAGCTATGTCTTCAAAGCCTTTGCATACACTTCCAACACCCTCTTCCTCGCAACATCATGCGGAACAATTGGCTTAGGGTAGCTGAATTCGTTGAGTTCGGGGACCCATTTGCGGATGTATTTGAGATCCTTATCAAATTTTTCGGTTTGCAGGGCTGGATTGAATACCCTGAAATATGGTGCTGCATCACAACCACTGCTGCTGGCCCATTGCCATCCGCCGTTATTGGCTGCTAGATCAAAGTCTAATAATTTCTGCGCGAAATAAGCTTCTCCCCACCGCCAGTCGATCAGCAAATGTTTGGTGAGAAAAGATGCAACGATCATGCGAACACGATTGTGCATGTAACCGGTGGTATTCAATTCGCGCATACCGGCATCTACAATGGGATAACCGGTGGTACCCTTACACCAATGTTCAAATTCCGTTTCATTATTCCTCCATTCAATGCGATCGTATTCTTTCTTGAACGACTCCCCTTTTCCTACATGCGGGAAATGCCAGAGAATGGCATGATAAAAATCTCTCCAGATCAACTCATTCACATAGGTATCATTCAACGATAATGCACGCGCCGCCAGTTGACGAATACTCACCGTTCCAAAACGCAGATGCACACCCATTTTGGAAGTACCATTCTCCAATGCAGGAAAATCTCTGTTGGCACTGTATTGTTTGATGATGCTTTCTTGCAATTGCTTACTTGGAAAAGGAAGATCCACTGCTTTGAAACCCATGAAAGCCAATGAAGGAATTTCTTTCACCGATTGCTGATAAAAATGAGCGTTGTATTTTTCTACCGGATAAGATTTTACATGAAAAGGCTTCAGTGCCGCTCTCCATTTTCTACCATACGGTGAAAAAACAGTATAAGGTTTCCCATCATCTTTCACCACTTCAGATTTTTCAAAGATCACTTGATCTTTAAAAGTTTGAAAATCGACTCCTTTGGATTGCAAGAAAGCTGCAATTGCATCATCTCTTTCCTTTGCATAAGGCTCATAATCGTGATTGGTGAAAACGGTTTCAATTTCGTAGACCTCAGTCAACTGTTTGTATACATCCATCGGAAAACCATAATACACTTCCAGACTACTTCCCATAGATGCCAATTGCGCTTGCATTTCCGTAAGCGCAGCATGAATGAATTCCACACGACGATCAGCTTTGTCTTCGAGTTGATCGAGAATATTTCGATCAAAAATGAATATGGGAAGTACGGGGACACCTGTTCTCAATGCATGGTACAATGCTGCATTGTCTGTTAGGCGAAGGTCCCTGCGGAACCACATGACCTGTATGCGAGGTTTCATGAAATTTTTGTTTTGTAACAGTTGGGGATTTTAAAAGTTTACCTATTGGTAAACTTTTACTGTAAGACTTACTATTAAATAGATAAACACTTAATTTTTTTATTTTTCGCTCATGGCCGCTGGGCCTCGTCCCTGTTACCGGGCTGCATTGGCTTCTGATCAGATCCGCTTCGCAGGCTCTGATCTGTCTTCGCTTCGCTCGACATCGAACCCAATGAGGCCCGTCCACAGGGACTGGTTAGAATTAAAATACGCCAGTCCCTCTTTTGTGCTGCACCTTAAAGATCATTATTTGATTTCAACATTTTATAAAGACGAATCGCTGTTGTGTTGGTGTAATGACTGTTGCCTAACTGCTTCACCCATTTGATGCCGTGGATAGCGTTGGTGAGGAATAGTTCGGAGGCTTCGAGTAATTCATCTACGGTGATTGTGCCTTCTTCTACCGGTATATTTTCTTTTCGAAGCAAGTGTAATAGATGTCTGCGCATGACTCCGTTAACGGGGCCTTCGGTTAGTGCGGGTGTTTTGATACTTCCATCTTTCACAATGAATACATTGGCGATGGTGGCATCTGCTACTCGATTATCGGGATTCAGCAGTATCGCATCATTTAAGTGATGTTCTTTTGCCCAGAGTGCACCCATCAAATAAGGCAGATAATTATTGCTTTTGATGGATGAAAAAAGATCGGCGGTTTTTCTGGCGTCTTTATAAATATCGATCACCAATCCATTTTCGTTCAATTCCTGTGTAGCAGGCTGCAAGGGCCAGCTTTGGATCAAAAAAAACGGGTAATGATTTTGTTCGTCATAAATACCACCATCACCTCTGGTCACTGTCACCCTTACACGTGCTCTTTTGGTATGTCCGTTTTTTTCTACAACGGATAGGATTTGTTTTTCTAACCAACCGGCACTTTGATAACCCGACTTTTTAAAGCGCAGTGTTTCTAAAGAGCTGAACAATCGTTCAAAATGATAGTCTGCCAACATGATCTTTCCATTCAATACTTTGATGGTCTCAAAACAACCATCACCATAACGATAAGACCGGTTATTGGGAGAGATCAGCAGTTTATCTGAACGGAGTATTTGTCCGTCATAAAAAAGAAAATCGCCTTCACGCATACCATCAATTATAGAATGAAGGTAACTTGCTGATTCGAATCAACAAATATGAAGATCAATGCCATGATACAGATGCTGGAGCAATTGGCCCCACCATCACTACAAGAGAGTTATGATAATGCCGGGCTGATCACCGGATCTGCCTCTTGGGAATGTACCGGAGTACTCTGCACTTTAGATGCTACGGAAGCAGTGATTCTGGAAGCAAAACAAAAAGGCTGCAATCTGGTGGTAGCACATCACCCAATCGTTTTCAGTGGATTAAAAAAATTGAACGGCAAAAATTATGTGGAGAAAGCAGTGATCAGCGCCATCAAAAACGATATCGCTATTTATGCCATCCATACCAATCTCGATAATGTTGCTTGGGGTGTCAACAATAAAATCGCCGATAAACTGGGATTGATCAACCGAAAGATATTATCACCCAAACCCGGACAATTGATGAAGCTCCACACATTTGTGCCGGTGGAGCATGCAGAAGCCTTAAGAACTGCTCTTTTTACTGCCGGAGCCGGAGAGATTGGTAAATACAGCCATTGTAGTTTTAATGTAGAGGGTACCGGAACTTTTCAGGCCGGTGAGGGCACTGATCCTTTTGTGGGAGAGATCGGTACTACGCATTCAGAGAAGGAAATTCGGGTAGAAGTTGTTTTCCCGGTTTGGAAACAGCAAGAAATCCTGCCTTCCTTGTTCCAAGCCCATCCTTATGAGGAAGTGGCTTATGACCTGGTGAGCTTAGGCAATGATTATCAGGATATTGGAAGTGGTTTGATCGGAACATTACCCGAACCCATGGAAGAAACTCAGTTTTTACGCATGTTGATGACCAGTTTTGGTCTTTCGGTGGTCAAACACACCCCATTTTTGGGCAAAAACATCCAAAAAGTGGCGATTTGTGGTGGTTCCGGGAGCTTTTTAACGGGGAAAGCACTGTCCAAAGGGGCAGATATCTATGTTTCGGCTGATTTCAAGTACCATGAGTTCTTTGATGCCAATGACCGTATGGTGATCGCCGATATCGGTCATTGGGAGAGTGAGCAGTTCACTACCGACCTGCTGATTGATGTTTTACAGGCTAAATTCCCTACCTTTGCCGTCCTCAAATCTGAAGTAAAAACCAATCCGGTGAACTACTTCACGGGGGAATAACAATCAACAATAAATCACACATACAATATGGCTTCCGTTAAAGACTTTTCGGTTGAAGAAAAACTGGTGAATCTGCTGAAATTGCAGAAGATCGATAGCAAACTGGATGAGATCCAGATCCTGAAGGGTGAACTTCCCATGGAAGTGAGTGACCTTGAAGATGAGATCCAGGGTTTACAAAGCCGTCAAACTCGTATTGAAGAAGAACTGAATGGTATCACTGAATTCATTGAAAGCAAGAAAGCTGCGATGAAAGAAAGTGAAGCATTGATCGCTAAATATGAGAAGCAGAGCGAGAATGTAAAGAACAACCGCGAATTCGAAGCCATCAACAAAGAGATCGAAATGCAACAGCTGGAGATCAAATTGTGTGAAAAGCATATCCGTGATGCGAATGAAGAGTTGGCTGATAAAGTAAAAGCTTTGGAAGCGGCTAAAAAGCAGATCGCTGTGAAAGATGGCGTATTGAACCATAAGAAAGGCGAATTGGAAAAGATCATCGCTGATACTGAGAAAGAAGAAACCCATTTCAATAAGCAAAGTGCTGAAGCACGCAGTCATATCGACGAGCGTTTATTGTACAGCTACGATCGTATCCGTAAAAGCTACCGCAATGGTTTGTCTGTTGTGCCGGTAGAGCGTGATGCTTGTGGTGGTTGCTTCAACTCTATTCCTCCTCAGCGTCAGAGTGAGATCCGTTTACACAAGAAGATCATCGTTTGTGAAAACTGTGGTCGTATTCTGGTAGATGCTGATTTGAACGACAGCGTAGAAGTAAAGTAAGATCACTTTAAATACTTGGAAAGGACAGCTATTTGGCTGTCCTTTCTTATTTTCGGGCTGCATGAAAATCCGTCTATCTTTTCTCCTCTCTTTGTTCTTCATAACTTCTGTACATGCGCAGAAAGTGTATGATTTCAATGCTACCTGTCAACAAGCCTATCAGGAAATTACCAAATTGAAATTGGTGAAGGGTGAATCATTGATTGAAAAAGCCAAACAACAAAACCCCAACAATCTGATACCGGTCATGTTGGAGAGTTATATCGACTTCCTGACTTTATTCTTGAATGAAAATCCGGAGGAATACAAAATCTTGTATCCTCGATTTTCAGAACGTATCAATATACTGGAACAAGGGCCCAACTCTTCTCCATTCTATCGATTTGCGCTTAGCACTTTACGACTCCATAAAGCGGCATCTGCCATTAAGTTTGGTAAAACCTGGGAAGCCGGATGGGATATTCGCAGAGCATGGATGCTTTTAAAAGACAATAAAAAATCATTCCCCTCTTTTACCGCTGATGATTTGTATTATGGCACTATTCAAACCATGATTGGCACTGTTCCCAAAGGATACAAATGGTTGACCAATATTTTGGGTATGCGTGGCTCTGTTACGGATGGTTTGAAAACGGTGCAAGCTTTTGTGAACAGTAATGATGTGTACGCAAAAATCTATGCTCACGAAGCACAATTCATCTATCCCTATCTATTGTTCTATATGGATAACAAAAAAGATGAAGCGATTACTTTTATTCAACAAAAGAAATTGGATCTGGTCAACAATCATTTACATGGATGGATGGCTGCCAATCTCACCCTCAATAATAAACAAGCCCAATATACCCAGCAGATCGTTCAGAATAGAAATCTATCAAATGAGTATTTAGATATACCCATCTGGGATTTTGAAATGGGTTTTGTGAAAATGTATCAGCTGAAACCCGAAGAAGCCATTCCTTATTTTGAACGCTTCCTACAAAAATTCAAAGGCAACTTTTATGTGAAAGATGTGTATGATAAGATAAGACTCTGTCATTACATGATGGGCAATACCGCCGCTGCAGAAAAAGCTCGACAAATGGTATTGACCAAAGGTGCTACAGATTCAGATGCCGATAAAAAAGCTTTGAGAGATGCAAAAGCCAATTATTGGCCTAACTTATTACTCTTAAAAGCCAGGTTCTTAAGTGATGGTGGCTATCATAAAGAAGCATTGGCACAGTTACATGGAAAAACGGAGAATGATTTTCCCAAAGAAGAAGACCGACTAGAATATGTATACCGTGCTGCCAGAATTTTTGATGACCTGGGCAGAGAAGAGGATGCCATCAACGCTTATTTAGCTGCTATCAGACTAGGCGAATTCAGAAAAGAATATTATGCTGCACGAGCGGCGGTTCAAATTGGACAGATATACGAAGCCCGCGGACAAAAAGCCCTTGCCATTCAGTATTATCAACGCTGTTTGGACATGGGCGATCATGAATACAAAAACTCACTGGACCAACGCGCGAAATCGGGGATAATGAGATGTAAAGGGGAATGAGGGATTGTATAAATTGCGGGGCGGATGTCGGATGTCGGATGTCGGATGTCGGATGTCGGATGTCGGATGTCAGATGTCAGATGTCAGATGTCAGATGTCTGATTTCGGATATTGGATGGGATTGGATTGGATTGGATAGTAGTTGATAGAGTACTACTGATTAAATCCAAGATCTGCGATCTGACATCCTAAATTAGATTTTATGTTGAACAAACTCACGATACAGAACTATGCGATTATTGAGGAGATCGAGATTGATTTTTCTCGGCAGTTGAATATTATTACGGGGGAGACCGGTGCGGGGAAAAGTATTTTGATGGGGGCTTTGAGTTTGATATTGGGTGAGCGTGCAGATAGTTCAGTGCTGGTGAACACAAATAAGAAATGTTTTATTGAAGGTGTCTTTTCAATTGAAGATAAAACTGAAGTCCGCGCATTCCTGGAAGCAAATGAATTGGATGTAGATGATGAATTGGTATTGAGAAGGGAAATTGGCAGCAATGGAAAATCCAGGGCCTTTATCAATGATACTCCTGCTTCTTTACAGCAACTTCGACAACTCGCTTCTTTATTAGTCGATCTTCATCAGCAATTTGATACGCTGGAGTTAGGAGATAGTGATTTTCAACGTGAAGTATTGGATGCATTAGCCGGTAATCAATCGCTGCTGCATGAGTACCAACAAGTATATCGTGAATGGCAGTTGGTTGTAAAAAAATTAGTCACATTAAAAGATGAAAAAGCTGCTTTCACTAAAGAAGCTGATTATCATCAATTTCTTTTCGACGAACTGAATGAACTGTCACTCAAAGAAAATGAACTCGAAGAACTGGATCAGGAACTGAAAGTACTCAACAGTTCCGAAGGCATTAAAGCTGCACTCACGAAAGTGTATTTTGATTTACGAGAAAGTGATCAACCGGTGGTTACCCTTCTGAAGCAAATGATTCAGCAGTTGCAGCCATTTGCAAGCATGCACAAAGACCTGCAAGCTTTGATTGAAAGATTACAAAGCGCACAGGTAGAACTACAGGATATTGCATCAGAAACCGATCATATCAATGATTCTGTTGTATTTGATCAACAACGAATTGAATGGATCAATCAACGATTGACAGAAGGTTATAAACTTTTGAAGAAACATGGCTTACAGTCTACATCAGACTTACTAGAGTTACAAGCATCACTTGCCAAAAAGCTAGAGGCTGTATTAAATATTGATGATACCATTCAGCAACTCGAAAAGGAAGTATGGCAATTAGAGAAGAAAGCTGATGCACTCGCTACGCAGTTATCGACAGCCAGAAATAAACAGATCCAACCACTGGAAACCAATGTCAACAAGTTGTTACGACAAGTGGGAATGCCCAATGCACAAATAAAAGTAGCTATATCACCTATTGCATTACAACTATTTGGAAAAGACAATATTGAGTTTCTCTTCGACGCCAATGTGCCTGCCGGACAAACCAATCAAAGCAACCGTTTTGAGCCGATTCGAAAAGTAGCCAGTGGTGGGGAACTGAGTAGATTGATGTTGTGTATCAAATCTCTTGTTGCGAAGTCCATCAATCTGCCTACCATGATCTTTGATGAGATCGATACCGGTATTTCAGGTGAAGCTGCCAAGCAGGTGGGAATGATCATGAAGGAAATGGCTGCGGGCAGACAGATCATCTGCATCACGCATCAGCCACAAATTGCGGGCAAGGCAGATGCACATTTCTTTGTCTACAAAGAGATCGTGAACGATGCAGTGAAAACAAATATCAGAATGCTGAATCAGGATGAACGCATTACTGCCATTGCGAGAATGTTGAGTGGAGAAAAACCAACGGCTGCTGCACTGGAAAATGCCAGAGAAATGGTCATGAATTAGAGATTTAGCTGATATTCTATACATTTACCCCTCAAACATTGACTAAAACAAAGATTATGGCTTATAACCTGCTCAAAGGAAAACGCGGTATCATTACCGGTGCTCTTGATGAAAATTCTATCGCCTGGAAAGTAGCTGAGAAAGCACACGAAGAAGGCGCCACATTCGTACTAACAAACGCACCCATTGCCATGCGTATGGGTGAAATCAATAAACTGGCTGAAAAAACCAATTCACAGATCATTCCGGCAGATGCTACCAGTGTGGAAGAACTCACTACCCTGTTCACGCAATCACAGGAAGTACTGGGTGGTAAAATCGATTTTGTATTACACTCGATTGGTATGAGTGTCAACATCCGTAAAAAAATCCCTTATACAGAATCAAACTATGATTATTTCATGAAGGGGATCGATGTATCAGCTATGTCGCTGCACAAAATGTTATCTGTTGCCAGAAAGTTAGATGCCATCAATGAATGGGGAAGTGTGGTTGCATTGACCTATATGGCTGCCCAAAGAACCTTCCCTTTCTATACCGATATGGCTGATATCAAAGCCATGCTAGAATCCATCGCTCGCAGTTTTGGCTATCATTATGGACTGGAGAAAAAAATACGTATCAATACCGTATCACAGTCTCCTACCAAAACCACGGCAGGTACCGGCATCAAAGGCTTTGGCGACTTCTTCGATTTCGCAAATGCAGTGGCACCATTAGGTAATGCCAGTGCAGAAGATTGTGCCAACTATTGCATCACCCTATTCTCAGACCTCACCCGCATGGTCACCATGCAAAATCTCTTCCACGATGGTGGTTACTCTACTACAGGAGTGAGTATGGAAGTGATGACGAAATTGGGTGTCGAGTAAAATTGTTTGATGTCAGATCGCAGATATCAGATTTGATTACATCTGCGATCTGACATCTGATATCTAAAAATCAATTATGAACTGGATCGAAATTGTAGGTTATCTCGGCTCCTTCCTAACCTCTATCACTTTTATACCACAGGTATACAAATCCTGGCAGTCTAAAAGTGTAGGTGACTTGAGCATTTGGATGATCCTGATTGTTGTAACCAGCACCATTGTATGGTTGGTATACGGATTCGCCATTGAAAGCGGTCCGGTGATCGTAGCCAATTGCGTTGTTCTTGCATTGACGTTGTTGCTGCTGTATTTCAAGCTTAGTTTTAAGAAAGATAGTCGATAGTCCATAGTCCATGGACCATGGACCATGGACTATCGACCATCGACTATGGACAAAAAAAAGCCGCCTCTACACAAGGCGGCTTTTTGTATCACTGAGAGCGAAATATCAGTATTCATCTTCATTGAACATGAAGTCTTCCTGACTAGGGTAATCAGGCCAGATGTCTTCTATGCTCTCGTACACTTCTCCCTCATCTTCCAATTCCTGGAGATTTTCAACCACTTCAATAGGTGCACCACTACGGATAGAATAATCAATCAGTTCATCTTTGGTAGCAGGCCAAGGGGCTTCTTCCAGGTAACTTGCCAATTCTAATGTCCAGAACATAACTTACCTTTTAATTTTTTGCAAATGTAACCGTATATATGAAACCACCAAATATGACAGTCCACAGTGTGTAAAGAAATGTTTAAAAATAGGCTGATATGAAGCCCTGTTCGTAGGTTTGTAAGCAAAACAGCGCAGAATTCATGCTAAAAGCAGTCAACATCACCCGAAAATACGGTCAGCTAGAAGTTTTGAAAGGCGTAGATATTGAGGTCAACAAGGGCGAAATGGTGAGTATTGTAGGTTCCTCCGGTGCCGGGAAAAGTACATTACTGCATATTCTAGGCACGCTCGACAGACCCGATTCCGGCTCTATTTGGTTAAATAATCAGTCTGTTGATGAGCTGCGAGGTGAGAAACTGGCCGCTTTTCGAAACCAACATATTGGATTTGTCTTTCAATTTCATCACTTATTACCTGAATTTTCAGCACTGGAAAATATCAGTATCCCCGGCTGGATCGCCGGCACCCCAAAAAAGGAAGTAGCAAAAAGAGCAATGGAATTGTTATCGCTTTTAGGACTCGCAGACCGTGCAGAACATAAACCCAATCAATTATCAGGCGGAGAACAACAAAGGGTAGCGGTTGCCAGAGCATTGATCAATCAACCCGATATCATTTTCGCAGACGAGCCAACCGGCAACCTAGACAGTACCAACGCAAAAGAATTACACCAACTTTTTGGAACACTCAGAGACCGTTTCAACCAAACCTTCCTCATCGTCACACACAATGAAGAATTGGCTGCTTTGAGTGATCGGACTTTGCATATGAAAGATGGGGTGATTGTAAGTTAGTGAAAGGTGAAAAGTGAAAGGTGAAAATCTGAAAACCTTTCACTTTTCACCTTTCACGTTTCACTTCTCCCCTACACCCTCGGTTTCCACGCAATCTCCGCCACCCCCAATTGTTGCCCAATAAAACGGCTGAGGACGAAGAGATAATCGCTTAGGCGGTTGAGGTATTTGATCACTAAGGGATCTACAAATAATTCATGCTCTTGCATATTCACACAACAACGTTCTGCTCTTCTGCACACACATCGAGCAATATGGGTAGATGAAACGGCTATATGTCCACCGGGAAGAATAAAAAACTTCATGGGCGGTAAAGCATCGTTCATTTTATCGATCTCTTTTTCCAGCACCGTGATATCAGATTCCTTGAGATCAGGAATTTTCATCAAGGGTTCTTTTTCAGGATCACATGCCAGTGAAGAACCGATGGTAAATAAACGGTCTTGAATTTCTTTCAAAATAGAACGTGTATGAGGTTCATCAAAGTAATCACCCACCAATCCGATATGAGAATTGAGCTCATCCACTGTTCCATAGGTTTCAATTCTGATATGGCTTTTGGGGACTTTGGTTCCTCCTATGAGGGACGTTTTACCCAGATCACCTGTTTTCGTATATATCTTAAGGGCCATTGCGATAAGTTGTGTGTTAGAAACAAAATTAGATTTGAATGGTTCAGTTACAAAAAGAGAGCCTTGGTAAGCTCTCCACAAAATGTACACTTGTCGCTACTATCTTAAAGATGCGCCATAGCAACACTCCTTACTTTATCGGTTTCCACCAATCCATCACGTAAACGCACCACCCGATGGGCATAAGCAGCAATATCTTCTTCATGCGTTACCAATACCACGGTATTACCCGATTGATGGATTTTCCCAAATAATTCCATCACCTCCACAGAAGTTTTGGAATCCAGGTTTCCGGTAGGCTCATCCGCCAATAGAATGGAAGGATTATTCACCAGTGCACGGGCAATCGCAACCCTTTGAATTTGTCCGCCACTCAGCTCATTCGATTTATGATGACTACGATCTGCTAACCCTACTTTATTCAAGGCTTCTAATGCTCTTTCCATGCGTTCTTTCTTACTGACTCCGGCATAGATCAATGGTAAAGCCACATTTTCAGCGGCTGATAAACGGGGTAACAGATTGAATTGTTGGAATACGAATCCGATTTCAGAATTACGAACTTCTGCTAAATCATCATCCGCCATTTTACTGACGTCTTTATTATTCAGAATGTATTTACCACCGGTAGGTGAATCCAAACAACCGAGGATATTCATCAAAGTACTTTTACCACTTCCCGATGGACCCATCAGGGCTACATACTCATTCTTACGAATATCCAGTGTGATTCCTTTTAATACGGGAATAGCCTGACTACCCATGAAATAACTTTTCTGGATATTTTCTAATCGGATGATCGCCTGATTTGACATGATGACAATTTAAGTAAATCTCTGATAACCTATTTACGAATCACTTTAGGAACCTGAAAAAAAGAAGTGCCGGTACCGGGAGCATTCTGTAATGCCTGCTCTTGACTGATGGAGCCCTGTATTTCATCTGCTCTCAAAACATTGGCAAACTGTCCAATATGCATCAAAGGCTCAATTCCTGCCGTATCAACTTGAGAGAGTGTTTCTACAAAAGCGACCATTTTTTCAAGATCTTTTTGAATCTCCCCTTTTTCCTCCTCACTAAAATGAAGCCTTGATAAATGAGCCAAATGATCCGTAAGCGCAGCTGTTACTTCCATGTAAACAAAAATAACTGAAAGCCATCCAAATCCAACGCTTTCTTGTTAAGTGGCAAGCGAAAAAAAAGCAACCAGATTTTGAAACAAAACCGGCATTCTGCTGTTTAGAAATACGGATAAAGGCCACAACGATACAACCGAATAATATTTGCAAAGATTAACATTGGCATAAGACTCTCTGAATCAGTCATTTCTTTGTCACTATCCACACTAAGTGTATAAAAGCACTGTTAAAACAAGTTCATTTTATCTTTTTTCATCATAAATTGTAAACAAACAAAATCCCCCCGATTATGTTAGTGTACGTCCTGTTAATCGTTTACCTGGGATGCCTTTATATGGCATACAAAGGTGCGGCTCCTTCGGAAGAGTAACATGTTTCTAACATCATCCTACTGAAGAGCCATCGTCCAACTTCATTCGTTCAGGGTAATGAAGTTGGATTTTTTTTGCCCCTTACTTCCCTATCCATTAAAAATAAATTCCCTTACCTTCGATACAAATAGTTGCATAACTAACTAATTTTACGACAAAGCTCTTGCACATGAAATCCCAGATGCTATGGGTTTGAAAAAACCGGTTGTAATGGGTGCATTTCAGGTGATCAAAATCAATAAATGTAAACGCATGAAACGTTCTATCAAAAAAGTTGCAGTATTGGGTAGTGGTGTAATGGGTTCTCGTATTGCCTGTCACTTTGCAGGTATAGGTGTTCAGGTATTGTTATTAGACATGGTTGCCAAAGGCGCAGAAGAAAGCAGCAAACCTGCAGAGCGAAATAAACTGGTGAATGATGCATTACAAGCTGCTATCAAAAGCAATCCATCTCCGGTATACAGTAAATCTGTGACGAAAAGAATTACCACCGGCAACTTTGATGACAATATGAAAGATATTGCCCACTGCGACTGGATCATTGAAGTGGTGGTAGAGCGTTTGGATATTAAACAACAGATCTATACACGCGTTGAACAATTCAGAAAACCCGGCACTTTGGTTACGTCCAACACATCGGGTATCCCTATTCATATGATGGCGGAAGGTAGAAGTGAAGATTTCAAGAAACACTTCTGTGGCTCACATTTTTTTAATCCACCCCGTTACCTCCGTTTACTCGAAATCATTCCAACACCACATACAGATCCGGAGATCGTTGATTTCTTAATGCATTACGGTGATCTGTATCTCGGAAAAACAACGGTTCTCTGTAAAGACACACCAGCCTTTATTGCAAACAGAATTGGTGTATTCAGCATCATGAGCATCTTTCATATCATGGACAAGTTGGGTCTGGGTATTGATGAGATTGATGCACTCACCGGTCCCATCATCGGTAGACCTAAATCAGCCACTTTCAGAACAGCTGATGTGGTAGGTATCGATACCTTGGTGAAAGTAGCAAAGGGGGTGGCAGATAATTGTCCGACAGACGAGGCCAAAGCCATTTTCAATATTCCTGCTTGGCTGGAAACATTGGTAACCAACAATTGGTTGGGAGATAAAACCGGACAAGGCTTCTTCAAAAAAATCAAATCGGCAGAAGGGAAAGAAATTCAAACTTTGAACCTGAAGACCATGGAATATGGTCCGCGTAATAAACCTAAGTTTCAAAGTCTGGAAGCTGCTAAACCTGTGGAAGACCTGAAACAAAGAATTAAAATGTTGTCTGCTGCCGGAGACAAGGCAGGTGAGTTCTATCGCGCTTTCCATTTTTCACTGTTTTCTTATATCTCATTTCGTATTCCTGAAATCAGTGATGAAATCTATCGTGTAGATGATGCGATGATGGCGGGCTTTGGATGGGAAATTGGTGCTTTTGAATCATGGGATACTGTGGGCGTAAAAGAAACTGTAGCTGCGATGAAAGCAGCCGGACACACTGTTGCACCATGGATCGATGAAATGCTTGTCGGTGGCGCTACTAGTTTTTATAAAGTGGAGAATGGTCGTAGAATGTTCTATGATCAAAGCTCAAAATCCTATAAAGCTATTCCGGGTGGAGAATCTTTCCTGGTGATGGGTCATCATAAAGACAAAACCGTTTGGAAAAACAGTGCTTGCCGTTTGTATGATCTGGGAGATGGTGTTGCGGGTCTTGAATGGAGCACTAAAATGAACAGTATTGGTGGTGAAGTATTAGAAGGATTGAATAAATCCATCGCTATTGCAGAAGAAAAATTCAAAGGTCTGGTCATTGGTAATGAGGGTCCTAATTTTAGTGCCGGTGCCAATGTGGGAATGATCTTCATGTTGGCCATTGAACAGGAATATGATGAACTGGATATGGCCATACGCATGTTCCAAAATACCATGATGCGTGTTCGCTATTCTTCTGTTCCTGTAGCCATTGCACCACATGGATTGACATTGGGTGGTGGATGTGAAATGAATTTACATGCAGATAAAATTTGCGCTGCTGCAGAAACCTATATCGGATTGGTGGAGCTGGGTGTTGGATTGATTCCCGGTGGTGGTGGTACCAAAGAATTTGTGTTGCGCGCTGCCGATGAAATGCATGAAGATGAGCCGGAAACTATTACATTAAAAAACAGATTCTTATCCATCGCCACTGCGAAAGTGGCCACTTCAGCACAGGAAGCCATGGAAATGGGTATCCTGAGAAAAGGAGCGGATGAAATTGTGATGAATACAGGCAGACGCATCGCTGAAGCCAAAAAATCAGTCATTGAATTGTATGACAGCGGTTATACTACTCCTATTCAACGCAATGATATCAAAGTATTGGGTCGTTCAGCCTTGGGTGCGCTGTATGCAGGTATTAATGGCATGTGGCGTGGTGGTTATGCCACGGATCATGATGTGGTAGTGGCCAAGAAATTAGCGTACGTAATGTGCGGCGGTGATCTCAGTGAACCTACCAACGTTACAGAACAATATTTACTGGACTTGGAAAGAGAAGCATTCTTAAGTCTTTGTGGTGAAAGAAAAACATTAGAGCGTATTCAAAGTGTATTGAAAAGTGGTAGGCCGGTGAGGAATTAATGTTATCGAATTTACTTTTTTAAGCGTTCTCCGCATCGTCTCCCTCTATCACCGCTGGTGAAAGAATGGGGACGTTGCGGCTCCCCTCTCCGAAATATGTTTATTATTGAAACGTTCCCTGCGGAGAACTTTATACTAGCTCTCTTTTATTTTCAACCGAAAAAAAGTACCGGTATCTTCTGAAGTAGCATAGATGATTTCACCCCCTAATTCTTGCATGGTTAATCCCATCGCTTTATACAAGGAAGTATGATACATATTTTCTGAATCCGTAAAGAATGCATGCAACTTATCAGCCTCAGTTGTTTTTGATCGATTTAAAAATTCCAGAGTTAGAAATAAGTCACCGGGGGAAATCGATATCTCAATGACTTCCGCTTCATCACTCAGCTCCAACATATTTTTTAAAAGAATCTCAATGACCTCACGCAATACCCTTTCAGATGCGACAATCCAATGCGTATGAAGCGGACAGGATAATGAAAGAATGATCTTTTTATCTTCAATAATTGATTGATACCTAATAGTCGTTTCTTCTATCAGGTAACAGATATCGGATCGTACCAAAACATTTCCGTTGTGCGGGTGCATGCAGGTCTGCGTGGTTTATAACTGTAATTTATTATTATTTCAAATCTCCGCACATTAAAATCCAGGATCTAGTGCCTTTAAACCGGACACTGACCGTTGATACATGTAAAAAACAGATCATCCCAATTCTAGTAAAAAGTCAACATTCTGGTTATCTTCGATATGCTTCAACCCTTGGATTATTATTTTTCATCGTTAACAACCGCGTATGCAACCCATTCTCTCCATTCAGGGAGTCTCCAAAAATTATGGCTCCATTCAAGCCCTGAATAGTGTATCCTTCGATGTTCCGCAAGGATGTGTTTTCGGAATTTTAGGTCCAAACGGCAGTGGTAAAACCACCCTACTCAGTATTATTCTGGATATCTTACAAGCCAGATCCGGTACCTACAACTGGTTTGGAAAACCCGGCTCAGCTGCCACCAGAAAACTGATTGGCTCACTGTTAGAAACGCCGAATTTCTACCATTATCTCTCTGCAGTAGATAACTTAAATATCACGCACGCCATCAGTGGCAGAGGTGATGCTGCAGATATCGACCGGGTATTGGAAATCGTAAAACTATCTGCAAGAAAAAAGAGCAAATTCAAAACCTATAGTCTGGGTATGAAGCAAAGACTGGCCATAGGTGCAGCATTATTGGGTAATCCGGATGTATTGGTATTTGATGAACCTACCAATGGATTGGATCCTGTAGGTATTGCAGAAATCCGTGAATTGATCAAACAACTGGCGCGTGATGGTAAAACCATCATCATGGCGAGTCACTTATTGGATGAAGTTGAAAAAGTATGTACGCATGTGGCCATCCTCAAAAAAGGAAACTTGTTGACGGCCGGACCCGTGGATGAAGTGTTGGCGAATGAAGATATCGTAGAAGTATCTGCTCAAGATACGGTGAAGCTCAAAGAAGTACTGGCAAGCATTCCCGGACATACCCACTTAAAAGAAGAAGGAAAAGCCATTCAGTTATTCTTCCCAATTGGTACTGCCAATATGGAAGACATCAATCGCTATTGTTTCAATCAGGGTATTACTTTGAACCAATTACTCCTGAAGAAGAAAAGTCTGGAAACAAAATTCTTCGAACTCACCAACGACTAATTCATCCTTAAAACAAGAAATCATGTTATCGCTTATAAAAATAGAATGGTTAAAAATCAAAAAGTATCCAGCCTTTTGGTGGATGCTGGTGATTGTAGCACTCACTTATCCGAGTATCAATTTAATGTTCTTGAATGTTTATGAAGAAATTTCAACGGGAAAAGAAATGGGAGCCATTGCCAAAATGCTGTTGGGCAATCCCTATGCATTTCCTGAAACCTGGCATTCGGTGGCATTCTTCTCCTCATTTTTTATTGTACTGCCCGCGATCTTAGTGATCATGTTGATCACGAATGAGTACAACTACAGAACGCACAGACAAAATATCATTGATGGTTGGAGCAGGGAGAATTTCATCACTAGTAAATTATGTGATGTACTGATCATCAGCACCATCATCACCATTGTTTACGCTATTGTAGCAGCAGGTTATGGATTCTATACCGATAGTAAAACATTCTACAGATGGGCAGAACAATTGGAATACATTCCTTTATTCTACTTACAAACCTTTGCTCAATTGACACTCGCTTTTTTATTGGGATACCTGATTAAAAAAGCCTTCATTGCATTGGGTATTTATTTCTTTCAGTATCTGATCATTGAAAATATAGGTGTATCCTGGTTCAAGTATAAAGTAGGTAATGATCTGGGAAGATTTTTCCCTTTCGAAATATCAGATCGTATCGTGCCACCTCCTGCTTTTATTGGCAACTTCGGTAAAGATGCCAAAGCCGGTTATGAAAAAGCCGTAGCAGCCGTTCCGGAACACGTCATCATGACCATTATCTTAACAGCCGCCATCTGGTTTATCTGTTATAGGGTTCATAAGAAAAGAGACCTTTAAAGTTTGATTTCTTGTCCGCAGGACTCCTTTGGAGATCTGTGATTTCTTGATTTGTTTTTATTAAATCAAGAAATCACAGATCAACGAATCACAGATCTCTTAAAGCTTGTTGAACAGTAGTGTATTCAAACCTAAAGCCTTGTTCTTCTATTTTGCGGCTGCTGACCGTTGCACTCTTTAATACTTCTATACTCATTTCACCGAGTATCATTTTGAGAAGAAATGCGGGTACATAAAAAGGAATATAGAATGATCCATTTTTTTGTTTTGCCAATGTGAGTGTCAATTCTTTATTGGAAACCGGATGTGGAGCTACTGCATTGAAAGTTCCCTGCATCGATTGGTTTTCGATGGCATATAAGAACATGTTGCAAAGATCTTGTACATGGATCCAGCTGATCATTTGTTTTCCGCTACCAAGTATCGCAGCCATACCGACTTTCAGTGGCTTTTTAAATTCTGCAAGTGCACCACCGGTTGTACTTAACACAATACCAATACGCAATTTCACCAATCGTTTACCAAGTTCAGTAACCGGAGCAATACTTTCTTCCCAGGCTTTACAAGTGTTTCCCAAATAATCAGGATAAGCAGGCATGTCCTCAGTGAATGAAGACCCCAAGTTATTGTCTTCATCTGGTCCATACCAACCGATAGCTGAAGCACTGATAACAGACTGTACTTTATTAGGAATCGTTTGTAATGCCTTCACTAATAAAGCACTGCTTTGGGTTCTGCTATCCAATATTTCTTGCTTCCGTTTAGCGGTCCATCTTTTATCAGCAACACCTGCACCCGCTAAATGAATGATATGATCTGCTTGCTGAATAGCAGTTGCATCGATGGTTTGTTCCTTCAAATTCCATGAAGCAATTCGAATGGTTTTACCATCGATCTCTTTTTTACCGGATGCACGACTCAGCCAAATAACATCATATCCTTTTGACAAGAGTACACCTGTTAGCTGTTGTCCAACCATTCCCGTTCCACCTGTGATGAGTATTGTTGCCATAATCGTAAATAAACAATCCCTTTATTGATTTTTTCTAAGAAGCTATTCAGAAATGTCACCTGCACATCTAATACAAATATCCGTTGAATATTGTTGAAAAAAGAACCCCGACGTTACAGTCGGGGTCAACAACTAAAATCACCAGGCTAAAACATCTATGATAAGCAATCGATCTTAATCGGGTTTCTTTCCATCAAGGAAAGTATTAATGGTAGAGATCTGCGCTTGATTGTTCTCATCTTTTCCCACCGTATACTTACTATAGAAATCTTCCACAGAAGTAAGTGTATTTCCGAACAGTTCCATGTTTCTTCTTACATACGCAGGAACATTATCAAATTCATTGGCATCTCCGCCATTGGTATTAAAAGAAAGATTTCTTAACCGCTGGATGCGTTCTGCAGCTCTTCTTTTTTGCTCTTCTGCATCATCTAACACAGAATCATCAATAAAGGAAGAAGGAGATATCACCGCTTTAGGAGCAGGTGTTTCTTCTTTCTCAATCAATTGCATAGAAGGCTCTTCTTCTTGTGCAGGCGTTTCCTTGATCTCAGCGATCACAGGTTTTACTTCTTGAACAGGTTGTGGTGCGGGTTGAGCAGGCATTTCCGGTTCAGCATAAATATTCATCGGCTTACTGAACATGGTATTACCCACTGGTTGCTGAGGTTGCTCATTCACTTTGAATTGCAACAACTCATCCTGTACAATGGTCTTATTAATATGCACTTCTTCAGCAGGAGGCTCAGGAACCATCACTTCTGCAGTGATTTCAGGACTCAGCTCAAACTGTAAAGTGAAATTTTCTACCGGTTCCTCCACCGCAGGTAGTTCTTGTTCAACAATCGCAGGTGCTGAAAACAAATTCAACATCGGCGCTACTTCTGCTACTTCTTCCATTCTTGGAGCGAATGGATCTTTATCTTCTAGTGGAAGTGTTTGCTGAACAGGCTGTGGTGCTTCTACTTTTTCTTCCTGCTTAGGAGCTTCAAGATCCAGTGTCATCACAATTTTTTCCTGCTTAGGTTCTGCTTTTTTAGGTTCTACCGGTTTTGCAAAAGGATCTTTGTGCTCAAATCCTGTTGCGATCAATGTAATACCAATTTTTTTATCGAGTGTATTGTCATAACCCATACCCACAATCACATCGGTATCTTCACCTGCTTGCATACGCAGATAGTTATTGATGGTCTCCAGCTCATCCATGGTACACTCATGATCACCTTCAGCACTATTGATATTGATCAATATCCACTTAGCACCTCTGATATCATTATCATTCAATAAAGGAGAAGACAATGCTTCTTCAATAGCCATCTGTGCACGATTCTCACCTTCTACTTCGGCCTTACCTAAAATCGCTACACCACCATTCTTCATCACTGTACAAACATCAGCAAAGTCTACAATGATATGTCCACGGCTGTTGATCACATCCGTAATACATTTTGCAGCAGTAGCCAATACATTATCTGCTTTTGAAAATGCTTCTTTCATTTTCAGATTACCATACTGGATACGCAGTTTATCATTACTGATCACAAGTAACGTATCAACATAAGGCTTTAACTGACGAATACCTTCATCTGCTTGTATTTGTCTGCGTGGACCTTCAAATCCAAACGGAGTGGTAACAATACCAACAGTCAGAATACCCAGTTCTTTACAGATCTGAGCGATGATGGGTGCACCACCGGTTCCGGTTCCACCACCCATACCCACAGTAATGAATGCCATTTTGGTATTCACTTCCAGAATACGTCTGATCTCATCCAGAGATTCTTCTGTTGCTTTTTTTCCAACTTCAGGGTTGGCACCTGCACCCAATCCCTGTGTGAGATGTGGGCCTAATTGTATCTTATTGGGGATCTTACTTTGCTCGATTGCCTTGGCATCCGTATTACAAATAATAAAATCAACACCTTCGATATTCTGATCAAACATGAAGTTAACGGCGTTGCTCCCGCCTCCACCCACACCAAGTACCTTGATGATGGAGGATTTCTGTTTGGGAAGATCAAAGTGAATCATAGAGAACGTTTTTGTTGGGTTAGTAGATTGTCTGTGTTTTCATTAGGACGAATAAATAGGAAACGCTGATTATCCGTGTTTTATTTTATCATCTGATCTTCCTCTTCTTTAAAGAGATCAATCAGATTGTTCTTGAACTTATCCCAGAACTTTGTTTTTCTGATATGGCCATCAACAGACTGTGGAGCTGCCGGCATTTCCGGTACGATGATCTCAGGGGTTTCCACTTTCAGGTTCTTAGGCACTTCCACTTTCTTGAATTGCTCATTGAACTCTTTGTATTTGTGATCATAATCACTGTACCCTTTCAAGATCAATCCCAAACAGGTTGCATACATCGGCTTTTTCAACTCTTCAATATGATTCGGCGCCAAGTGTTCATTTGGCAATCCGATTCTTGCATTCAATCCGGTAGTATATTCAGTTAATTGAATCAAATGCTTCAGCTGAGATCCACCACCGGTAAGGATGATACCACCATTCAATGCACGACTATCCAATCCTACTGTTTTGATATGATAGGTCACAAAATCAAGTATCTCACTCATTCTTGCCTGGATAATTGCTGCGAGATTCTTCACGCTGATTTCTTTGGCTGGCATTCCTTTCAACCCGGGGATCGTAATGAACGCATTGGCTTTTGCCTCATCTGCCAAAGCACTTCCGAATTGAACTTTCATGGCTTCAGCCTGACTCTTCAATACGCCTAAACCCATACGGATATCATTGGTGATATTCTCACCACCAAATGGAATCACTGCTGTATGTTTTAAAATGCCTTCATAGAAAACCGCGAGGTCACTGGTACCACCACCAATATCAAGGATGGCAACACCTGCTTCCATATCGATATCACTCATTACGGCACTGGCAGAAGCCAAGGGTTGTAATACCAGATCTTTGGTACTTAAACCACTTCTGTCTACTGCACGGTGAATATTTCTGATCGCATTACGGTCTCCTGTGATGATATGGAAATTAGCGCCCACTTTCACCCCATTGTAACCAACCGGATCTTTGATATTCTGAATATTGTCTACATGGAAATCCTGCGGAATCACATCAATGATCTGATCACCGGCAGGGATGAAGGTCTTACGTTGGTTATTCAATAACTGATCAATCTCCCAGCGCTGAATCTCAGTTTCATGCTCCTGACGCACCATGTCGCCACGAGTCTGCAAGCTTTTGATGTGGTGACCGGCAATACCCACATAAACTTCATTGATCTCCAGATCAGGATTACTTTCATAGCAGTTCTGCAAAGCTTGCTGAATCGCTTTAATGGTTTGATCGATGTTCAACACTTGTCCGTGTTGTACACCGCTGCTGTTGGCACGGCCAAAACCTAATATCTCCAGTTTGCCATACTCATTCTTACGACCCGCAATGGCCGCAATTTTAGTAGTTCCGATGTCCAGACCAACAATGATGGGTGATTCATTGTGATTCATAAGGTATGTGTTTTAGTTGTTTCCAATTTTTGTGAATTGTCAATGGTCAATTGTGAATTGTGAATATTGACAATTCACCATTCACGATTCGACTACTCATTCTTCCTCATCACCGCCTTCGGCTTCACTACTTCCTTCTTTTGATCAGTCGGTTTAGCAGCTACCTTCTTCGATAACGGATTCGTATTTATTTTATTGTTATTGTTAGTAATAGTTTTAACAGCTGCTTTTTCTTGCACAGGCTTTTCCACAACCAAGACCGGATTGGGTTTTGATATACTGTCTTTCGATACTGTCACCGGTACTGTTGTCAAGGGATCAGTCATCTGACGTATCAAGGCCAAAGCAGCCGTAGAATCCTGTCGCATAGCCGCCGCCCCTCTTTTTACTGCTACCACTTGCTTATCGAACTGTACATTCAAACGTTCATAGTAGTGTATCCCCTTTTGTAACCAAGCTTGCTTATAAAATGTATAGAGACGATTGAACTTGGCATCAAGGTCTTCTGCATTACCAATGGATACCACATGATCACCCACTACCGGTATCAGTTCATATTGACGACCCGGTTCAATATCGATCTGAGCAACCTGTGCCATCCAGAAAGAATCTGCCAATACAAACTCTCCGATTTTCACAATATCCTTTAACAATACACTATCCGGTTTTGATAATTTGACGTTATCAGAGGGAAAACCGGTGAACATAGGCACACGTGCAGATAGTTTCTCACTCAACGGCAATCGCATACCTGAACTGTCCACATAAAAAGACCCTCCCTGAATGGTGAATACACGTGCAACAGGTTGTCTTTCCTCAATCAACACTTGTAATACCTGTTGATTATCGATATACATTTCTGCGTTCCGAACCCATGGATTGGTTTCCAGTGATGTTTCCATTGCACGCAGATCCAAAGCCGCCACAGCTATTCCGGTTACTTTTCCTTTTGATTGAATCAAGTCCAGCACATCTTTCTCATCAATGAACATATGTTCTTCAATTCCGCTGATCTCAATTTTTATGTCGGTACATTTTTTTCTGTTCTTGTGTTGCATGGCTGCGCCCATCAGTACAATGGTACCAATACCCGCCAGTATCCAGACGGCCTGAATCAGTCTTTTCTTCCATGCAATCTTATTCATACACTATTGCTCCAATATGACTTTTACCGGTTGTACCAACGCATCAATATCTCCCGCACCTGCCATCACCACCAGTGATGGTTTGTTTTCTTTGATCCAATTCAGCATTTCTTGCTTCTCTAAGATCATTTTATGTTTTGCCTTCATTCTTTGTAACAGCATATCACTCGTTACGCCCGGCATGGGCAACTCGCGTGCCGGATAAATGGGCAACAAGATGATCTGATCTGCCATATCCAAACTTTCCGCAAACCCATCAGCCAAATCATTGGTTCTACTGAACAGATGCGGTTGAAAAACCAGTGTAAGTGTTTGTTCTTTAAAAATGCTTCGTACACCACTAATCAATGCCCTTAGTTCTTCGGGATGATGTGCATAATCATCGATCACCACATGCTGTGTATTTTTCAATGCATACTCAAATCTTCTGCGAACACCCTTAAAATCTGCAACCGCTGCACGAATTTTATCATCATCAATACCCAAATGTTTCGCTACTGTAATCGCAGCAACCGCATTTTCAATATTGTGCAATCCACCCATGTGTAGGGTAATATCCTTAATCACCCATGTTGGACCTTGTACATCAAATGTGTAACTACCATTCTCAACTTTCAGACCTATTGTAGTCACATCTGCATCTGACTGATGATAGGCATACCGATAATTATGGGAAGCATTCAATTCGGACTCTCTGCTCAATCCTTTTTTGGTTACCAAACAGCCACCGGGTTTTACTTTTCCTGCAAATTGTACAAAAGCATTCTCTACTTCTTCCGGTGTTCCATAAATATCCAAATGATCGGGATCGATGGCTGTCACCACCGCGATATCCGGAACCAGTTTCAGAAAACTTCGATCGTATTCATCTGCTTCCACCACTACTACATTTCGCTCACTACTCCAGAAATTGGTATTGTAATTAGCTGCTATACCACCCAGAAAAGCATTACATCCATAACCTGAATGACGCAACAAATGAGCAATCATGGAAGTAACAGTTGTTTTACCATGGGTACCACCAACACAGATATTAAAAGAACCTTCGGTGATCCACTGTAACACATCACTTCTTTTGACAACTGTATATTGATGCTCACGATAATAAACCAGCTCTGCATGATTCGCGGGAATAGCGGGTGTATAGACTACCGCATCCACATCTTTTGGAATCAGGTCTACCCTTTCTTCATAATGAATAGCGATACCCTGTTGTTCCAATTCTTTTGTTAAGGGTGTAACGGTTTTATCATAACCACTTACCGCCGCCCCTCTTGATTTAAAATAACGCGCCAATGCACTCATACCGATACCACCGATACCGATAAAGTAAATTTTTTGTATGTCGTTCAGTTTATGCACGGATATAGCTTAAAACTTTTTGAGCAATCACAGTATCTGCATCTGTAATCGCCAATGAAGCGATGTTATTACTTAAGGTTTGTTGCTGATCTTCATTTTTGGCAAGCGAAACCATCGTTGAAAAAAGCTTAGCAGATACTTCTGCATCCTTTACAATCAATGCCGCCTGATGATTTACCAAATGCATAGCGTTGGCGGTTTGATGATCTTCCGCAGCAAAAGGATAAGGCACAAATATCACCGGCTTTTTAACTACACATAATTCTGCCACAGACATAGCACCAGCTCTTGATATCACAATATCTGCAGCCGCATACGCTTTATCCATATCAGTAATAAAACTATTGACATAGATATTGGAGAACGGCTTTGCTCTTTGCAGGTAAGCTTCTGCATTATTCTTTCCTGTTTGCCAGATCAATTGTAATCCCAGTGAAGAAAACTCATGAACATGAGCAGCTATTACTTCATTGATACTTCTTGCACCCAAACTTCCTCCAATAACGAGAACTGTTTTTTTATCATCATCCAAACCGAAAAAATTCAAAGCCTCGGTATGAGAAATATGCATAGAAGTGATCGCAGATCGTACCGGATTTCCGGTGATGGTAATTTTTTCGGCAGGAAAGAATTTTTCCATACCCGTTGTTGCAACAAAAACATGAATCGCTCTTTTTCCTAGCAGCATATTACTCTTGCCTGCAAAAGAATTGGCTTCATGAATAAATGTGGGTATATTTTTTTGCTGTGCAAAACGCAGAACAGGATAGGTTGAATATCCCCCAACACCAATGACTGCATCAGGATTGAAAGACCCAATCAATTGACGCACTTTCCAAAAACTTTTGATCAATTTGATGGGTAGTGAAATATTCTTAAATAAGTTGGTTCTATTAAACCCTGTAATATCCAATCCTTCAATGGTATATCCCGCCTGAGGTACTTTTTCCATTTCCATTTTGCCCTTCGCACCAATAAATAAGATCTCCGTATCGGGCGCTATCTTTTTAATGGCATTGGCAATAGCAATCGCCGGAAATATATGTCCACCGGTACCTCCTCCCGCTATAATAATTTTCTTTGCCATTGCTTATACAGTTACGGTTGTGGTTTGTAATGGTGCCGGCTCCGGCTTTCCTTCCATCTGTTCCACATTTCTTGCTACACTTAATATGATACCGATAGAACAACAAGTAAATAAAAATGAACTCCCCCCCATACTCACAAGTGGTAGCGTTACTCCTGTTACCGGAACCAGATTCACATTTACTGCCATATTCGCTACTGCCTGTATCACTAGGGTGAAGCTTAATCCTAATGCGAGAAATGCACCAAATGCATAAGGACATCTTCTGAAAATTCGAATACACCTAAATAGAAATACCAGATAGATAAAGATCATGAAAGCACCACCTAACAATCCATACTCTTCAATGATGATGGAATAGATAAAATCATTATAAGCCTGTGGCAAAAAATTTCTCTGCTGACTATTACCCGGACCTAACCCCATTAAGACCCCACCATTCGCAATGGCAATTTTAGCTTGCTGTACCTGGTAGGGCACTTCTGCCTGTTCTGCATAAATAAAATCTTGTACACGCTTCACCCAGGTTCCAAATCGTCCGATTGATTTTGCTTTTTCTGCTACCACAGGTCCATCTGCTTTGGCTTTACTCTGATGGGTCATTACAGCTACCGATATAATGAAGAGCACCGGTATCAATGCGATACCAATTGTAAGTAAAATATGCTTCAGACTTACACGACCGATAAACATCAATAACAGCGAGGTAGCTCCTGTGAGTAAAGCATTGGAAAGATTGGCCGGCATAATCAAAGCACAAATAATCAGTACGGGTATTACCACCGGAAGAAATCCTTTTTTAAAGTCTTTAATCATTTCTTGCTTCTTACTCAGCAATCGAGAAATATACATGAACAATGCCAGCTTAGCCAAATCACTGGTTTGTACGGTCAATTGAATGATCGGCAATTTGATCCATCTGCTTCCCTCATTGATCCTTGCCCCAAAAAACAAAGTGTAGATCAGTAATGGAATCGATATTAAAAAAAGAATGGTGGCAATTCGTGAGAACAAGGAATAGTTGATCCGGTGAAGAAAATAAATCAATAATAATCCTACCACCGTAAATGATACCTGTTTGAAGAGATACACATTGGTATTACCCTTATACATCTTATAAGCCAATGACCCGGTAGCACTGTATACTACTAGAATGGATATCAATGATAAGAGCAAAACAATTCCCCAGATATATTTATCCCCTCTTGCTCTATCCACAAGCTGACTCCTAACCCCTTCTACGCTGGGTATCTGAGAAAATAGTTTATCGGTTACTTCTGACATATTGTATTTCTGATTCCGTCCGGATCAACAAAAAGATTTCATAATTCTTTTACCGCCTCTTTGAACTGTGTACCACGATCTTCATAATTTTTGAACAGATCAAAGCTGGCGCATGCAGGACTTAATAAAACCACATCACCTTTTGCTGCCAACTTAAAAGAAGTATTCACAGCTTTCTTAGCGCTATCTGTTTCAACAATTACAGGAACAATATCTTTAAATGCCTCTATGATCTTACTATTATCAAGCCCCATACAAACAATGGCTTTCACTTTTTCCTTAACCAGTTCTTCGATCAGGGTATAGTCATTGCCTTTATCTGTACCACCCAATACCAATACGGTAGGCTTGGTCATACTTTCCAATGCATACCAAGTACTGTTTACATTGGTAGCTTTACTGTCATTGATGAACTCAACACCTCTTACCATGGCAACAAACTCCATGCGATGTTCCAGACTATGGAAATTCTTCACAGCTTCTCTGATCTTTTCTTTCCTGATTCCCAAAGTCGTTGCGGCAATACCTGCAGCCATAGTGTTGTAGTTGTTGTGTTTACCCTTGAGGGCAAAATCATAAATACTCATGCTTACTCTTTCTTCTTGGATTCTCAGCATCATCTGGTCTCCTTTGATGTAGCCGCCTTTTTTTACTTCTTGTTTCATAGAGAATGGTAATGGGTTAGTATGGATGGTTAGTAATCTCAGTTTGTTCATGATCACTTCATCATCTTCACAGTAGATGAAATAATCATTCATGGTCTGGTTTTGAATGATCTTGAATTTGCTGTTGATATAGTTCTCAAACTTATAGTCATACCGATCGAGATGATCTTCCGTGATATTCAACAACACACTTACATCTGCACGGAAATCTTTGATATCATCCAGCTGAAAAGAACTGATCTCAGCTACATACAGTGGTTTAGGATCTTCAGCAACCTGCTTGGCGAATGAGTAACCAATATTGCCCACCAAGGCACAATCCAATCCCGCTGTTTTACAGATGTGATAAATCAATGATGTAGTAGTGCTTTTTCCATTGCTACCGGTAATGGCTACGATCTTACTATCACCTTTAAACCGATAAGCCAACTCCACTTCACTGATCACCGGAATACCTTTGGCACGAATAGCTTTCACTACTTCATTTTTTTCCGGTATACCCGGACTCTTCATCACTTCATCTGCATTTAAGATCAGTTCTAAACTGTGTTTAGCTGATTCAAAATCAATCTGATTGTCAATGAGCTCTTTTTCATATACAGGTTTGATCTGTCCGCCATCACTCAGAAAAACATCATATCCCTTTTGTTTTCCGAGTAGCGCAGCACCTACTCCGCTTTCTCCACCACCTAATATGACCAGTCTGTGTTGCTTCATGTCCATTATCTCATTTTCAGGGTAAGGATCGACATCACTACACACAATACCGTAACGATCCAAAACCTGATCGCAATTTTATTTTCATGAAATCCTTTCTTCTGATAGTGATGATGTAATGGACTCATCAGAAAAATTCTCCTGCCCTCACCAAATTTTTTCTTCGTGTACTTGAAATGGCTCACCTGAATCATGACACTTAATAATTCAATCAGGAAGACACCACAGAAAATGGGGATCAATAATTCTTTTCTAACGATGATAGCAAGTGATGCGATGATACCACCGAGTGCAAGGCTTCCTGTATCACCCATGAATACCTGTGCAGGGTATACATTGTACCACAAGAAACCAATACAGGCACCTACAAATGCACCAACGAATATGGACAACTCACCTAGATTAGGTATGTACATTACATTCAGATAGTCTGCCAATACATAGTTACCACTCACATAGATGAATACACCCAGCGCCACGCCAATAATGGCACTCACACCTGCGGCCAATCCATCCAAACCATCTGTAATATTCGCACCGTTCGATACTGCAGTAATAATGAATGTTACGATGAGTATATAAATGATCCAGGTATACTTCTCTGCACCTTCACCCATCCAGCTGATCAGTTTGCTGTAATTGAATTCATGATTTTTTACAAAAGGAATGGTAGTAATGGGGGTCTTTACTTTTACATACCTACGTTCTTCGCCATTGATGGTTCTTGTAACGATATTGGTATCTTTTGCAAAACGTTCCCCTTGCTGCAACGTTGCATAAGGTGTTGAAACAATTTCTCTTTCCACTGTTACCGCATTACTGAAATACAGTGTGGTACCAATGATGATACCCAATCCTACTTGTCCAATGATCTTAGAGATCCCCGCCAGACCATCACTATCTTTTTTCTTGTATGACTCTCCTTTCTGCTGTGCCGATTTTCTTGCACGTATTTTAAAATAATCATCTAGAAACCCAATGATACCTAGCCACACGGTACACAAAATCATCAAACGGATATACACTTTATCCAGATTGGCAAAAAGTAAAGTAGGTATTAATATGCTCAAAAGAATAATGATACCGCCCATGGTGGGTGTTCCTTTCTTCAGGTGCTCACCTTGTAGTCCTAAATCTCTAACTGTTTCACCGATCTGTTTTTTCTGTAGGAATAAAATCAAACGCTTACCATATACAGTGGCAATCACCAGTGACAAAAGAACCGCCATCGCAATTCTGAAAGTCAGGAATTGAAACATACCGGCACCGGGCATGTTGAACTCTTGTTTTAGCCATGTAAATAATTGGTATAACATGTGTTAGGTTTGTTGTGATTTGATTATTTACCCAATTCTTTAAACATCTCTTGCAACACTTCTTTATCATCAAAAGCATATTTCACACCTTTGATATCCTGATATTTTTCGTGTCCCTTACCTGCTACTAAAATGATATCATCAGCACCTGCATAACTTACCGCTGTTCTAATCGCCTCCTTTCTGTCTACAATGGAGATATATTTTCTTCTTGCTGAACTACTCAGCCCTGCTTCCATATCTTTCAATATCATTTCCGGATCTTCTGTTCTAGGATTATCACTGGTCAATATCACTCTGTCACTCAAGTCACATGCTGTTTGTGCCATGATGGGGCGTTTGGTTTTATCTCTATCACCACCACAACCAACAACCGTAATCACCTGCTCATGTCCTTTTCTTAATTTCTTAATGGTCATTAAAACATTTTCCAATGCATCAGGAGTATGCGCATAGTCTACTATACCAATAATGAGCCCACTACTGATCACATAATCAAATCTGCCCTCTGCACCACTCAACATGCTTAACTGTGTGAGCACTTCATCACTTTCTTCTCCTAAACAAACCGCAGCTCCATATACAGCCAACAGATTATAAGCATTAAACTCACCGATCAAGCGGAAATGAACTTCTTTATCATTAACTGTCATTACCAAACCTGTTAATGCATTTTCCAGAATCTTGCCTTTGAAGGATGCCAATGTTTTGAGGCTGTATAAATATTTGGTTGCTTGTGTATTCTGCAACATCACTTCTCCTCGCTTATCATCTGCGTTTGAAATAGCAAAAGCCGATGCAGGCAAATGATCGAAGAATGATTTTTTTACACGGATATACTCTTCAAAAGTTTTATGGTAGTCTAAATGATCATGTGTGATATTGCTAAACAATGCACCGGTAAACTGTAATCCTGTAATGCGATGTTGATGAATAGCGTGACTGCTGCACTCCATAAAAACATGACTACATCCGGAATCAACCATGAGTCTGAGTAATGCATTCAGATTTACCGCATCAGGTGTAGTATGTGTAGCAGGAATAATATCGTTCCCAATCTGATTCTGCACTGTACTGATCAATCCACATTTATATCCCAGCCTGCTGAATAATTTAAAGAGTACGGTAGCAATGGTTGTTTTTCCGTTTGTTCCTGTTACACCCACCAATTTTACTTTGGTAGAAGGCTCATCATAAAACTGATGTGCCATAAAAGCCACGGCTTCTTGTGTATCATTCACCTCCAAATAAGTCACCCCTTCACTAAAACCGGAAGGCATTGTATCACATACAATTACTGTTGCACCTGCTTCTACTGCTTTATCAATGAATTGATGCCCATCTGAAACTGCTCCCCTGATCGCTACAAATACATTGCCCTTTTCCAGTTTTCTGGAATCGATCTGAATACCGGTTACAGTAATATCTGTACTACCATGTACCTGCTTCAGATGCACTTTGTATAATATGTCTTGCAGTTTTGTCATTTTCATTTAATTAAGCGCGATATTGACCAGTTGTCCTTTGGCAAATTGTTGTCCGGGCAATATCGATTGAGCAACTACTTTTCCTTTTCCCTGTACCTGTACTTTTAATCCTAAATTCTCACACAGATAAACCACATCTTTCAATCCCATTCCTTTTAGTAGAGGCATGGCTTTATCAGAAACTTGTTTGGCTTGAATCGTAACTGTACTATTCTTTCCACTCATCGCCACCCACTCATCTGCCCTACGAGATGAATCCTTGAATGGGATATTAAGTTTTTGTGTCACAGTTGTCACATCCGGTTTGAAACCTGCATACATGAAATAACTGCTATCTAATTTTGCTTGCTGCTTTGCAATATTGCCTACACGTACATAGGTGCTGAATAATCTATCAGCGATTTCTTTAAATACAGGTCCGGCTACCGAACCACCATAGTATACAGCTGCATGTGGTTTATTCTTGATCACTACTATACAAGTATATTGGGGATCATTAGCAGGAAAATAACCGGCAAAAGAAGATTGATAAATTTTGTCTGCATATCCTCTGTTACCATTGGCAACCAAAGCTGTACCTGTTTTTCCGGCAACTGCATAAGGCGATCCTTTGAAAAGCAAGGCAGCTGTACCCGATATACAAACACCTTCCAAACATTCTCTTAGCTGTTTCAATGTTTCATCACTGCAGATTTTCTCATCAACCACTGTTGGAGCAAATGATTTTTGAAGCACACCCTCTTCTTTGATAGCAGATACCAAATAGGGCTTCATCATCTTACCATGATTGGCTACAGCATTGTAAAGCGATAAGGTCTGCAATGGACTCACCGCCAAATTGTAACCAAATGCCATCCATGGTAATGTAGTAGGCCCCCAAAGTTTATGTCCGGGCTTGAAAATGGTTGGATTACGTTCACCGGTTAGATCGATACCCGTGAGTGTATCCATTCTCATTTTTTTCAGGTGCGCAATAAAACGAGAAGGATTGGATGCATAGTGCGCAGAAGCCAGTTTCGCCATCCCAACATTGGAGCTCAGCTCGAATGCTTGCTTGACTGAAACAATATTTCTTCCATGCTTTTCGCTATCATACACCACCTGACCGGCAGTTTTCCAGGTACCACCTTCTAAATCCACACCTTGATTCAAACTGATTTTTTTGTCTTCCAGCAAAGCCATCATAGTAGCTAGCTTGAAAGTAGAACCGGGTTCAGATGGACTGATCGCATAATTAAAATCTTCCCAGTAGTTGCCCTCTCCTCTTTTTCCCAAATTGGCAATGGCCTTGATCTTACCGGTTTTGGTTTCCATCACGATCGCTGTTCCATATTCAGCTTCGTTTTTGATCATCATTTTCATCAAGGCATTCTCCGTCACTTCTTGAATGAAAACATCAATGGTACTTACAATGTCTTTGCCTGTCTCAGGTTCAATTTCATAAGTATCTGCATCAACCGGAACATGAACACCACCTGCAATAGATCGAACCAATTGTTTACCATTTCTTCCTTTTAAGATGCTATCGTAAGTCATTTCCAGTCCTACCTTATTCGCATCTCTTGCCAAACCGATGGTTCTAAAAGCCAGCATTTTATAAGGATTCAGGCGAATGGTTTTTTCGTTAGCAATCATGCCACTCTTATACCTACCCAAACGAAACAGCGGGAATTTTCTCAATTGCTCGTATTCACGGAAAGAGATTTTCTTTTTAAGCAGGAAATACGCATCGTTGTTTTTATAGCCTTGCTTTAATAAAGCTTTGTAATCTTCCTTAGACTGATCTTTAAAAAGGTCTGCCAAGTAATAACTCAGGGAATCAATGTTCTCACGAAACAACAATCCATTTTTTGCGCGGAGCGATTCTACCCTGAAATCCATGTAGATATCGAACTGAGGAATACTGGTACTGAGCATTTGTCCGTCTTCACTATAAATGGTGCCACGCTCAGCTTCTATTTCGTCGATGCGTTGATGAAGACTGTCGCTCATACTTCTCCAATAGCCACCTTCTACTTGCTGAATGTATACCGCCTTACCAAAAATGGCGATACAAACAGCCACCACCAGTATATAACTGAGGTATACACGCCAAAGTATGTCGCGTTTTACTTCCAAGGTAGGGTACGGTTTTTATAAGTCAGTCAATCCAAAAAAAATCCATTCACAATTCACCTTTCACTTTTCACCTTTCACTTCTCACTCTTCAACCTCATCGGCGTCTCCTTAATCACTTTCAATCCCAACGGCTCTGTCGCCTTAATCACTTGCTGCTCTTCACTCTTAAACATCACTTCACTCTTCAGCGTCTTGTATTCATATTGCAGCTCTTTCAACTGCTTTGTTGTATTGTTGATATTCCGAATTGTTCTATCAGCCATATGTCCGTTAGCGATATATAAAACCGCCAGAAAAGACAGAAAAAGAAAAAACGGAATATTCTTCAGTATCCACTGATAGTTGAATAAACCTTTCAGTGGATTTTTTTGTGTTTGTATTTTTTCTGACTCGGACATTTTTTTTAGTTGACAGATGATAGTTGACAGACAAACCCTTTCACTTTTCACCTCTACACCCTCTCCGCCACTCTCAACTTTGCACTTCTGCTTCTGCTATTTTGTTTCAGCTCTTCTGCTGATGCTGTTATTGGTTTTTTTGTGATCACTTTCAGCACTTGCTCTTTCACCACAGGCAATAGCGGGTTATCAGGTGTTTCGTCGAAACTCCCCTGCCGGAAAAAGTTCTTTACCAGCCTGTCTTCTATAGAATGGAAAGTGATGATGGCAATACGACCACCTGTTTTGAGTACAGCAGGAACCTGCTGTAACATTTCTTTCAATGCCCCCATTTCGTCGTTCACTTCCATACGAAGCGCCTGGAATACCTGAGCCAAGTACTTGTTCGGATTTCCTTTCACCACTGGACTAATCAGTGCCTTAAACTGTTCGATGGTTTGTACCTGGATATGATGGCGTTGTTGAACGATTTGTTTGGCCAGTGTTTTTGAATTACTGACTTCGCCATACTGTTCAAACAATTTGTGCAATTGTTGTTCGGTATATCCTTTTACAATGTCTGCAGCACTGAGCGATTGGCGTCTATCCATCCGCATATCCAATGGACCGGAGAAGCGAATAGAGAAGCCGCGATCACCTTCATCAAACTGGTGACTGCTAACACCCAGATCAGCGAGAATACCATCAACTGCCTGTACTTCATGCAAACGAAGAAAGCGTTGCAGGTGACGAAAGTTTTGCGGTACAAAGACTACGCGACCATCATCGGGAATATTTTTCTGCGCATCTGCATCCTGATCAAAAGCAAAGAGTTTGCCTTTTTCATTCAGCTGCGACAATATTCCTCTGCTATGTCCACCACCACCGAAAGTGCAATCCACATATACACCATCGGGCTTGATCGACAAACCTTCCAGGGTTTCATGATAGAGGACGGGGATGTGATAACCGTTTTTCAATTTGAAAATTTGAAAATTTGAAAATTCGAAAATTGAAATGACTGAGTATGAAAACTTGCGAACCAAAAGTTGATCCTGAAAGCAACATGATTCATTTTCAAATTTTCAAATTGCCTCATTTTCAAATTGTGTTCATTTTTAAATTTTATCAGTCATCACTTCCTGCGCCAGGCTACTGAAAGCTTCTGGTGAGAAATCCTCAAAGAGCTGTTTGTACTTACCGGCATCCCAGATTTCGAAACGATCCATTGCGGCGGCGAGGATGATATCCTTACCTAACCCGGCAAACTCCTTCAGTGAGGCAGGCAACAGCATACGACCGGCATTATCCAGTTCTATTTCTGTAGCACCACCCAAAAACTGACGGCGGAATTGACGTACTTTGGGGTCGAAATCATTCAACTGGCTAATCTTGGCAATGATTAATTCCCAACTTTTCAAAGGATACAACGTGAGACATTTTTCAAAACCACGGCTGAGTATGAAACGGCTCTCCCCCTCCGGCAACTGCTTTTTCAGTCCGCCCGGAAGCAGGAAACGCCCTTTCGCGTCAACTGTAGCTTCGTATTCTCCGTGAAATCCGGTCATTGGTGAATAAATATTTTTAAGATTACCACTTGTTGACACAAAATAACACTTTTTCCCACTTTTAACCCGTATTTAGGAAGACTCTATTTATCCACAAATAGAAAATCGCTGTAATACAATACTGCATTGAATTACAGGAGATGATGGCAAAAGGGCATGTGAATGAAATGTGGATTCCTGTGAATAGTGCGTGGAAAACCATTCGAAAGTCTTAATAGTCTTATATTTCATTGAAAATCAATCCATAAAGAATTCCATCCATGAACCCTACCGGCTATTCAGGAAAACCCCTCTGGCAGAAACTGGGCATTAAGCCCGAAACCCGCATCAGGCTTGTATCAGCACCGGAACACTATGAGCAAATGATCGGTTGGCCGGTGAGCCAACAGGTGGTAAAAAGTGGGGAAGCCGATTTGACCCATTGTTTTGTTACCAGTCGGCAAGAACTCACAGCCATCTTCCCAAAACTCACCACCCAAACAGCCACGGGTGGCAGTATTTGGATATCCTGGTATAAAAAGTCGGCAAGAATTCCCACCGATCTTACAGAAGATACCATCCGATCCATTGTACTGCCTACAGGCTGGGTAGATGTGAAAGTATGCGCGGTAAGTGAACAATGGAGTGGATTGAAGTGCATGAAAAGAAAGAAATGATCGCTTCACAGCAAGCTTCATCATTAACTTTGCCGCTCACTTGAATATTTGATATGCATCCCAAAGACTTATCGATACTTGATTTCAGTTACGATCTACCGGATGAACGCATTGCCCGTTACCCTGTTGAAGAAAGAGACCTGAGTAAATTATTGATCTATCAAAATGGAAGTATCACCACAGATGTATATCGCTCACTGCCTGAACTATTGCCTCCTGATACGCTGTTGATATTTAATAATACCAAAGTAGTAGAAGCACGTTTGCATTTTTATAAACCCACCGGAGGCGCCATCGAAATATTTTGTCTGGAGCCTGATGATCGTTACGCAGATGTAACCACTGCTATGATGCAAAAGCAACAAGTGTATTGGAAATGCTTGGTCGGAGGTGCAAAAAAATGGAAAGAAGGTCAACTCACTTTATCATTTAACTGGAAGGATCAACAAGTACAAGTATTTGCAGAAAAACTAGCTGTACATTCAGATGCTTTTATCATTTTATTTCAATGGAGTGAAGCCCATCTTTCTTTCGCTGATATTTTACATCATGCAGGTAATCTTCCACTCCCACCTTATATGGATCGTGATGTTGAAGATGCAGATAAAGAGCGTTATCAAACAGTGTATGCCAAATACGATGGTTCAGTAGCAGCACCCACAGCTGGTTTACATTTCACAACTCCCTTGCTAACACGATTGGCTGAAAAAAATATTCATGCTGAATTCGTAACACTACATGTAGGGGCCGGCACTTTTAAACCGGTGAAAGCATCCGTAATGCAAGATCATGAAATGCATGCTGAATATATTGATGTAAGTATTGAATCGATTGAAACCATCAGAAAAGCATTATCACACAACATCATCACTGTAGGTACCACATCTCTACGAACTGTAGAAAGTTTATACTGGTTGGGTAAGAAAATAATAGATCAACCTTCCATTGCTGTTCAAGATCTTACAGTTGATCAGTGGGATCCGTATAACCATTCAGGTGCATTGCCTAGTGCAGAGGCAGCACTCCTAGCACTTGAAAATTATTTGCGTGAAAGAAAACGATACCGATTGATCACTAAAACAAGTATCATCATCGCACCAGGTTATACTTTCAAGATCATGAAAGCTTTGATCACAAATTTTCATCAACCACAATCTACGCTACTACTATTGGTAGCAGCCATTACAGGAACCAACTGGAGAAATATTTATCAATACGCACTTGATCACGACTTTCGATTCCTGAGTTATGGGGATGGATCCTTGTTGTGGAAACAGGATTAATTTTGATGCCCCTTCATCAAAGACATTTCAATCGTAAATGCACTTCCCTTACCAAGGGTACTATCTACCTTCACTTTTCCCTTATGTGCATCAATGACCGTCTTCACATAACTCATACCTAAACCAAATCCTTTTACATTGTGCAAATTACCTGTATGTGCGCGATAGAACTTTTCGAAGATCCGTTTTACAGATTCCTTGCTCATACCAATACCATTATCTTCTACGCGAATGAGAATATGTTTGGTTGTACTATGGGTAGTAATGCGAATCAGTGGTTTATCTTTTGAGTACTTAATAGCATTATCCACCAAATTGGATATCATATTGGTAAAATGCGCCTCATCAGCTTCAATTACATCATTGGCAGCATTCAAATGCAGTTCAACCATGCCTTGTTTATCCTGAAGCTGTAATTGATGATTATCCAATGCATGTTGCACCACATCATGTACATGCAGCTTTTTCAAATTCAATTTTAATTCTTGTTTCTCCATCAATGCCGCCTGAAGAATGGTCTCCACATGTTTATTCATCCGGATATTTTCTTCCTTGATGATTCCACTGAAATATTTCATTTTCTCCGGATCTGACTGCACTTTTTCATTTCGAATGGCATCTACTGCTAATGATATGGTTGCTAATGGTGTCTTAAATTCATGCGTCATGTTATTGATGAAATCACTTTTGATCTCACTCAATTTTTTCTGATTCAACAATGAACGAATGGTAACATAGAAAGCTGCAATAATGATGAACATAAATACAACAGCTCCAATAAATACCCATTTCAATGATGCCCAAGCCTGTTTCTGAAAATCAGGAACCACCACCACCAAATATTCCGTAGCACTCAACCCTTCAAAATCTGAGGCGCTGGCAGGAACGATGGGTAGATAAATTCTTTTATTTAAAATCGTATCCCAATACTCAGAAGAAAACTTCTTTGTTGACATTTCAATTTCTTCTGTAGGACCAATCACCGCAAATTCAAATTTTATTTCTCGCAATCCTACTGCATCAAATTCCTGTCTCACCATTTTATGTACATCCTGAAAAGTAAACCGTTGATCAATGGTGGGTGGTTTCAAAATATGCAAATGAAAATCGGGATTGAAAGTAAGTCCACCACGTTTGGGCAGTCGCAATCGCTGAGAAGCGGGCGCGTTATTGGTAAGTTTTTGGGTTACATTGGAAGCTGCTTCATACGCTTTATTGAGTAACTCAGTATTACGTATCTCAAACAAATTATTCAGCCACGAACTTTGTATGATAAAAAGTCCAAGCAGCGAGAGGGTAATAAGTACAACAATAACGGGGAAAGTTCTCTTCATTCTCACAAATATAACAGTCTACACGAGCTAATCATGAACCCGGACCCATGATTTATATCGATTTTAACGCTGTTCAAACCCTACTTGTAAGATCAAACAGATTCCCTTAACTTTTCAGTATGATGCCATTAGAATCCGGAATCTTACTGATATCAGATCCATTTTTAAAAGACCCAAACTTTTTAAGAACGGTGGTTTTTCTCTGCGAACATCAGGACGAGGGAAGTTTTGGTTTTGTAGTCAATAAACCCATCGAACTTACTTTACAAGATGTGGTTCCGGATGCAGAAGGTTTATTGATTCCCATTTCAGAAGGCGGACCGGTGCAAAAAGATACATTGCACTTTTTACATCGCCGTCCGGATCTGATTGAAGGGGGAGTTGAAGTGATTGATCAGATATTCTGGAGTGGCGATTTTGCTCAAACCCTTTCTCTTTTGCACAGCGGGCAGCTACCTCCTTCCGATATCCGATTTTTTATTGGATACAGTGGTTGGGGAGAATCGCAGTTACAACAGGAGATTGATGATAAAAGCTGGATCACAAGGGTTGCTAAAAACGACCTTATTTTTAATCCGGATATCACAGGTATTTGGAAGGAATCACTCACAGATTTAGGGGGCGAATACCGACAAATGGTGAATTATCCCATTGATCCTCAATTGAATTAGAGAGATTAAAAAAACCTTAAAAAAGCTTTACAAAAAAAATATTCTCTTTTATTAAGATTAATTTAATTGTTCAATACCCCCCAATTGAACCCACCAAAGCCGAATATCCATCATTTCTTCTTTTCAGAAGCTGAAAGACTTTTGTTAGCCTCACACCTGCTGAATTTTGGTGTTTGGGAGTTTGAATTCAGCAATTCCCGACTCATTTGGGACAATAAGATGTATGAAATTTATGGTGTTGCCAAGGAAAATTTTTTTCATACGATAGAAGATTTTCGACAAAGAGTACATCCAGAAGACCTGCCGGGTGCTGATGAAGCTATGAAAGAAATCATTAATGCAACACAGCCGAAATTTGAACAATTCAGAATTATACGACCCAATGGCGACATCAGAATGATTCAAGGTAATGTAACCTGTATCAGAGACGCTGCGAAAAAACCGATCAGACTCATTGGAATCAATCATGACATTACAGATCAACAGAAAATTCAAGATAAGATTCAAGATCAAAACGATCGCTTACGAAAAATTGCTTGGATGCAATCACACGAAATACGAAAACCCGTCGCTAACATCATCGGTCTTCTGAACCTATGCGATATGGCTAAAATGGACATTCAACAACATGAGCTACTCGCTTATCTAAAAGTCTCTGCACAAGAACTCGATCATCTTATCAAAGACATCATTGAACGTACAAAAGCTACCGACTAAGCTAAATATCTATCATTGATTTTGTATATTGTTCATTCTTCAACAACGGGGAAGAACATATGGTATTCAAAAAAGCAACCTCCTATTTTACCGGCATTTTATTGCTATTGATCATCATAGTAACAGTAATCATCGTTTCCATTAAACAAACTGATGACCTAAAAATGATCAACAATGAGATTACTACATCATTTGAAATCACTGAACTTGCCGATCGAGTACTCACACTCTCCATCGATAATGAAACCGGTGCTAGAGGTTTTTTATTGACAGGGGATGATCGATTTTTAACACCATTTGAAAATGCGAAATCAAACCTGTCCGTTGCACTTGATTCATTAAAGAACATAAAAGATATCAGACAACGACAGATCATCGACTCGATCATTTTTTATGCAGAAAAACGATTTTCATTCTCTGAAAAAATGATCAATATCCGACGAAACAATAATCTGGAACAATCGATCAAATTATACAATGCAGATGATGGAAGAATTTTCATGGAGAAAGTCCGTTATTTTATCAGCATCTTTAAACAACAACAAAACCAATTATTAAATGAAGCGAAATCAAAAAATAATGAGTCATTTCAACAATTAACATTCATACAGTACCTGATTGTTGGAACATCACTGGTATTGGTCATTGTGCTGGGTTATAAATTCCGTTCAGACTCCATCAAAACTAAGAATGAATTGGAAAGAAAAGTGAAAGAACAAACCCTACAGATACGATCCATTCTAGAGAGTATTTCTGATTCTTTTATCGCTTTTGATAAAAATTTCACCATTACCTATGTCAACAAAGCATCCGCTACTTATTTTCAACAAGATCCGGAAATACTGATCAGTAAGAATCTAAAAAAAATATTACCCAAAGAGAGGAATCAGCCATTGTACACACTGATTGGAAATGCAATCGAATCTAACAAAAAGGTACAAGGTGAGGTATTGGATACTGATACAGGAAACTGGCTGCACCATTATGTATACCCTTCTGAGCATCTCGTTACAGTATATACCAGAAATATCAATGAGGAGAAAAAAAGAGAAAAGGAAATGGAAGTCATTAATGAAGACCTGAGGAGATTATCTACACACTTACAACAAATCAGAGAGGAAGAACGCAAAATGATTGCACGTGATTTGCATGATGATTTAGGACAACAACTCACCGGATTACAAATGGATGTCCATTGGATGCAAAAAAAATTACAAGAAGCCGATCCATTGCTGCTGAATAAAATCAATGAAATGAATGAAATGGTTGATCATACCATTCGCTCTATTCGAAGAATTTTGTCGGATCTCCGACCGGCTATTCTCGACGACCTGGGTATGCTGGCAGCCATGGAATGGTTAAACCAGGAAACAACAAAAAGATACCCCATCAAAATTCATTTTCAGGTCAACACACAGGAAATTCCTTTGTCGCCCGATGCCGCATCCGGACTGTTTCGGATCTATCAGGAAGCCATCAACAATGCTATCAAACATGCCAATGCCAAAAATATCACCACCATGATTGAAGTCACAGATACACAATTGACTATGTCAATAACCGATGATGGAAAGGGGATTGTTAATGCTCAAAAACAGGAAAAAGGGTATGGATTGTTGGGTATTAAAGAAAGAACATATATATTGGGTGGAACTTTTTCAATACAAACCGAAGAAGGAAAGGGAACCTCTTTAATCATTCATATTCCGTTACACTAAATGGGGCTAAGGATATTAATTGCTGATGATCATGCCGTGATTCGTAAAGGACTCAAACAAATCCTTCTCGAAGCCTTTCCTGATGCCCTTATCAGTGAAGCCGTAGATGCTGAAGAGGTAACGGCAAAAACCATTGCTGAAACATGGGATATCGTGATCACTGATTTGTCGATGCCCGGCAGAAGTGGATTGGATGTTGCCCAAGATATCAAACAAAATTTTCCCAAATTGCCGGTATTGATCCTAAGTATTCACCCGGAAGAACAGTATGCCATCAGGGCATTAAAAAGTGGGGCTTCAGGATATATCAGTAAAGATGCCGCTACTGAAGAATTGGTAGCCGCCGTTAAAAGATTATTGGCAGGGAAAAAATACATCTCATCTGAAATCGCCGATAAACTGGCCAATGGTGTGGGGATCGATCAACACATTACACCCCATGAGTTATTATCAAACCGAGAATATGAAATATTCATATTGCTGGCACAGGGCAAACAAGTATCAGAAATCGCAGAGCAACTTCATTTAGGTGTTACCACCATCAGTACCTATCGTAACCGTTTGTTGACCAAAATGGCACTTAAAAACAATACAGACCTTATCAGGTATGCATTAGACAATCAGCTCATTTAAGCATGTCATGGTCTGTACTACAAATCAATATTACAGACTGCCACAAATCATATTAAGTTGGTGCTACTGCCGTAAAACTGAGCAACAGGTAGTTTTACAGCATGAAAAAGATTCTTATTTACAGTGAAACGATGCTCTATCTGAAAGGCATTGATCTTTTGATAAATGAGGGTATTCAGGATATTCAAACAAACTGCGCTAACAGTGTTACCACCTATAAAGAACTGGTATCGAAAGGAAGCTATGCGCTCATCATCTTACACATCGACTTTTTAGGTACAACCAATAAAAATCAGGGTAAGACCATTTTCCTATTACCTCCCCACACTCCGACACTCATTTTAACAGATGACACGGTAAGTGCAGGTAAATTATTCCCGTCCGTAGTTGATCATGTCTGTTTTTTGGATGTGAAAAATACGGCCACGAAAATCATCTCAATGGCGAATAACATGTTGAGTATGACAAAGCCGAACAATACGACTACATGATTAGAACCATCAGAAATATTCACCAATCGTTCAGTCATTTTTGGAAAAGAAAAAATCTATTTTCATTTTCGGAATCGCAGCAACTTCAATTAGCATCGGATCTAATACCATTTGGTGTTTGGGAATATGATCTGCACTCAGGATATATCATCTGGAATCAACCTATGTATGACCTTGTTGGAATACAACAACATGAGTTTGATCATACTTTATCTTCTTTTAAAGATATGATTCATCCCCAAGACAGATCAGGTGTAGAGGATGTCATTCATCAAGCTATCCATCATCCAAACAAGCAAAAAAATATTATATTTCGAATAAAGGTTTCAAATGATCATATAAAATATATCCGTGGAAACATCAGGTTACTCTACAATAAGAGAAAAGAACCAATTAAACTTACAGGTATATGTATTGATATCACTCGTCAAAAAAATATTGAGCTTCAATTAAAAAAAGAACGCGATAAAGCAGAATTATACCTTGATTCCGTTGAAGCAATGGTAGTGGTGCTCAATAAAGATGCTACTGTGAGACTGATAAATAAAGCAGGGTGTAAAATAACCGAGTACCAGGAAAGCGAATTACTGGGTAAAAACTGGTATGACATTTTTCCGCCACCTGAATTAAGAAATGAATCCAAAGAGATTTTCTTGAAAATTGTTAATGGTGAAGCTGTTTATCTTGACTATTATGAAAGGGTCATTATTTCTAAAACGGGTAACGAAAAATGCATTGCTTGGAGAAATACTTTATTATTTGACGATCATCAAAAAATTATAGGAGTTTTAGCTACTGCCACAGACATAACAGATAAAGTAAAAGCTGAAAAAGAATCAGAAGCTGCTAGAAAAATGTATACAGACATGTTCTACAATTCTGTAACCCCTATGATGATCTGCGATTCGTACATGCGCTACAAAGATGTAAATCCGGCAGCTTGTAAACTACTAGGATATTCAAGAGAGGAACTACTCAAAATGCATGTTTGGCAGTTAACACAACCTAACAAGAAAGATGAAACAGTCATGTTATGGTGCGATTTTATTGCCATGAAATACCAGACAGGCACAATTGAGCTATTTAAAAAAGATGGTAAGAAAATTATTGTTGAATATCAGGCAACTTCTGAATTCACTCCCGGTATGCATTTATCCTCAATGAATGATATAACCGACAAAAAAATTGCAGATCGAAAGTTAAAAGAGCAAAATGAAAAGCTTCGCAGAATTGCATGGATGCAGTCACATGAAGTGAGAAAACCTTTAGCCAATATCATTGGGCTGTTAGCATTGATTGAAAGTCAGAAAACAGCTGTCATGCAAGAGCATGTTTTTCAATACCTCAAACAATCTTCTGATGAGTTAGATCAGATCATCAAAAATATCATTGAAAAGACAAAGGCAGTAGATGCCTGATACAAATAACTTACCCCCCATCCCCTTATGGCGTCAGCCTTAGGCTGATCACCATAAAAAAAGCTCCGGTTTCTACCGGAGCTTCCTTTTATACCATCATCTGTTGTTAGAGTGCTTGAGCACCTTCTACCAGAACAGTTACTTTGTTATTCAACACTTCTACAAATCCACTTTGAATACTATACATTTCATTGCTGCTTTTGTCTTTCAGGATTTTTACATTCCCTTTTCCCAAAGCACTCACGAGGGGAGCGTGTTGATCCAACACTTCAAACAAACCGGTAATACCCGGCAGTTGAATACCATATACCTCTCCGCTGTACAGTTTCTTTTCAGGTGTTAATATTTCGAGTGTCATAATAATCTACTAATTGATGAATTATCCTTTTGCTGCTTCTAACAGTTTCTTACCTTTTTCAATCGCATCTTCCAGTGTACCTACCAGGTTGAATGCTGCTTCCGGGTACTCATCTACTTCACCGTCCATGATGGCGTTGAAACCTCGGATGGTATCTTCGATGCTAACAAATACACCTTTCAAACCGGTAAACTGTTCAGCAACGTGGAAAGGCTGACTCAAGAAACGCTGTACTTTACGAGCACGCTGAACAGTCATCTTATCTTCTTCACTCAATTCATCCATACCGAGGATCGCAATGATATCCTGCAGTTCCTTGTAACGCTGAAGAATCAACTTCACGCGGTTAGCAGTTTCATAATGCGCTTCCCCTACGATAGCAGGAGTCAGGATACGTGAAGTAGAATCCAATGGATCCACCGCCGGGTAGATACCCAAGTCAGCGATCTTACGACTCAATACCGTAGTAGCATCCAAGTGAGCGAAAGTAGTGGCAGGAGCAGGGTCAGTCAAGTCATCCGCAGGTACATATACCGCCTGTACAGAGGTAATAGAACCGTTTTTGGTGGATGTGATACGCTCTTGCATCAATCCCATCTCAGTAGCCAATGTAGGCTGATATCCTACCGCTGAAGGCATACGACCTAACAACGCTGATACCTCAGAACCTGCTTGGGTGAAACGGAAGATATTATCTACGAAGAATAAAATGTCTTTTCCTTTACCGGTACCATCTCCATCACGGAAATATTCAGCAATGGTCAGACCAGACAAAGCCACACGTGCACGTGCTCCGGGAGGCTCGTTCATTTGTCCGAATACGAAAGTAGCTTTAGAATCTTTCAATCCTTCCATATCCACTTTGCTCAGATCCCATCCACCTTCTTCCATGCTATGCTTGAAACCATCACCATATTTCATGATACCTGCTTCAATCATTTCACGCAACAGATCATTTCCCTCACGAGTACGCTCACCCACACCGGCGAATACAGACAAACCACCGTATCCTTTAGCGATATTGTTGATCAATTCCTGGATCAATACGGTTTTACCTACACCCGCACCACCAAACAGACCAATCTTACCACCTTTTGCATAAGGCTCAATCAGGTCAATTACTTTGATACCTGTGAACAGTACTTCCGTAGCGGTACTCAGGTTTTCAAACAAAGGTGGTTTATTATGGATCGGACGACCGTTTGCTTTGCTAGGCTGAGGCAGACCATCAATGGCATCACCGGTTACATTGAATAAGCGACCATTGATAGCGTCACCGGTAGGCATAGCGATTGCTTTACCGGTATCTACCACATCCATACCACGTACCAGACCTTCAGTACCGTCCATAGCGATGGTACGAACGCTGTCTTCACCGAGGTGCTGCTGCACTTCAAGCACCAGTTTTTCGCCGCCTTCTTTAGAAATCTCAAGCGCGTTGTAGATTTCAGGCAATGTTTTATCAGGAAAATGAACGTCAACCACCGCACCGATGATCTGTTTGATCTTACCTTTTGTAGCCATATCAGGAGATATAATTAGGTTTAAAAATGCCCCTCTCAGGGTTCGGAAAACAGCCTTTCCGATTTGGCGGCAAAGGTAAGGGGATGAAGGGTAAAAAATGGCAATTCCCCCAAGTAAATTTTACCCACGGGAAGTGGGTATTAGGTAATGGGTGATAGGTAATAGGTAATAGGTCTTGACTTATTGGTTAAGGAAGCACAAATAAGAATACAGGAATGAGCATTCCTCGATATATGATATAATAGCTGCATCTAACTACCATACACCCATCCCCATCCCGATTACCTATAACCCATCACCTATAACCTATTACCCATCACCCATCACCTAACCCCTAAATCCTAAATCCCTAAATTTACCCCATGGAACAACTCCAAGACCATAAAGTCAACCGGTACATCTTTTTAGGTGCTATTTTGGTATTTGCCATTTTTCTGATCTATAGCCTGATGGCCTTTTTTACCGCTTTTTTGGGGGCGATCATGTTTTATGTGTTGAGTAAAGCTCCGGTTGAATGGCTGGTAAAGAAATGTCATTGGCGAAAGTCTTGGGCGGCATTACTGGTGATCATTACTTCCTTTTTTATCATTTTACTCCCCATCTCCTTACTGGGAGCCATGATGTACCAGAAAGTTTCTTTGATAGCAGTCAATTTCACGGCTGTTACAGAGCCTTTATCCCATATCGATGCATTACTGCAAGAACAATTTCACTTCACTTTATTGTCTGATAAAAATATTGCCCAACTACAAACCCTGGTTACCGATTTTGTGTCTTCTGCACTCAATCAAGGCTTGAATCTGTTCAGCGCCATTGTAATGATGTATTTCTTCCTCTATTTCATGATCACCAATACCGGTAGAATGGAAGCAGCCATCGTTTTCTATCTGCCATTTAAACGCAGTCAGATCGCGATGTTTGGTTCAGAATTACGCGCGCAGACAATGAGTAATGCCGTGGGTGTTCCAATGATTGCTGTTGTGCAGGGGCTCATTGCCTATATCGCTTTTTTAATCGCCGGTATGAATGAACCCGGATTTTGGGCAGTTGTTACCGGATTCGCTTCCGTGATCCCCATTGTTGGAACAGGACTGGTATGGGTACCCGCAGGAATCTATATGCTGGTGGTCGGACAAACATGGCAGGGTATTTTTCTATTGATATGGGGCGGGGTGGTTTTGAGCAGTATGGATAATGTGGTACGTTTCTTATTAGCAAAAAGAATGGCAGATGTACATCCCATCGTCACCGTATTGGGTGTGATCATCGGCTTACACTATTTTGGAATTACAGGTCTCATATTCGGACCACTATTAATATCCTACTTTGTCATTCTCTTACGCATCTACTACCAAGAATACCAACCCCAAAAAAAACGCAGAAAAAAAACCAGCACGCAGAGCTTCAATTTGCCATTTTTAGGGAAAAGAAAATAAGGAGAAATGTGAGATCTCAGATGTCAGATCTCAGATGGCAGATGTCTGATATTTGATTTAGGATTTCTGATTTGGTGACGAAAATTACATTGTTCACCATCAACTATGGTCTATGTACAACGAACTATCGACAATAAACAATAAAATCTGACATCCTACATCTGACATCTGCGATCTGCCATCTGCGATCAAAAAATCGCCTCCCAAACCACCGCCGCCAAAATACCTCCAAGTATGGGCCCTACAACGGGTATCCAGCTGTACGACCAATCACTGGTGCCTTTGTTTTTGATGGGAAGAATGGCATGCATGATACGTGGGCCTAAATCTCTGGCCGGATTGATAGCCCAGCCGGTAGGGCCACCCAATCCCAGTCCAACACATAATACCAGTAATGCCACCGGTAAAGCATCCAATGCACCCAATGAGTTAGTAGGTTTTATGATGAAGAGAACACCGATCATAAATACAAAAGTTGCCAATGTTTCCGTGAGCAAATTCTGAAACGGACTACGAATAGAAGGACCTGTACTAAAGACTCCAAGTTTAGTAGCAGCATCAGTTGCTTCATTCAAATGTTGTCTATAAATCGCCCATACCAATAAAGCACCTGTCATGGCGCCGGATAACTGCGCTAATACATAGGTAGGTACATCCTGCCAGGGAAATTTACCCAACCAAGCCAACGCAACGGTCACCGCGGGATTCAAGTGTCCACCACTATAAGGAGCCGTAGTATAAACAGCTACAAAAACAGCAAGCCCCCATCCAAAACAAATGGAAATAAGTCCGCCGCCATTGCCCTTGGTTTTAGGCAGAATCACATTCGCCACCACCCCATCCCCCAACACAATTAATAAAGCAGTCCCCAAAAATTCAGATAAAAAGTTTGTCATATAGTTAAATCTAATTTCGTATTCCATTTTCCCACCGAAGGAGTCCTACGGACTTTGATTCATCCAATCACGAAAAATCATAACAATCCGCCCCATCCACGACCCATCAGTCCATGGTCCATAGTCCATAGTATCGTTTCACCTTTCACCTTTCACCTTTCACTTCTCACCCCTCCCCCCTTTGAATCACAATCAATCATAATCATCCGCTCAATCCGCGTTCCATCCTCCTCCACGAAACTAAAGCCCAATATTACACTTGTAGCTTGTGGCTTGTAGCTTGAAGCCTTCCTTGTTCCTTGTCCTCCGAAGGAGTCCTCCGGACCTTGTTCCTTATTTTTCTTATTTCCACCGGAGTAAACTCCGGTGCTATCTAAACTTGTTCGCTTGTTTCTTGATCCTTCCTTGTTTCCTGTTCCTTGTTCCTTGTTTCTTCCTAAAGATATCCTTCTACCAGTTCAATAAAATCTTTTTTTTGTGTTTGCACCCACTCATCCGATTGATTCAATTCTATTTGCATAAACAGCACTACTTGTTCCAGACAATCCAATGCTGCATGTGCATCTAAAAATAAAAGTCTGGTTCTTCTAGCCAACACATCTTCAACGGTAACCGCCATTTCATGTCGAACAGCATAGGCAATATCTGCCCATTGGTAAGAGAAGTCAGCATGTAGTTTTGATGCCAATCGCTGATCTTCCTGAATCATTTTTTCTTTTTTCTGTTGTACAGATAAAGGATCACCGATAGGAAGATTTTTAGTGATGCATAAACGTTTATCCAGTTTAGAAATAAACACTGCATTATCAACCGCATCCTGGGCCATTTTGCGGTAAGTAGTCCATTTACCACCGGTGATGGTCACCAATCCACTGGGTGATACTACGATGGTATGGTCGCGCGACAATAACGCGGTACTTGTTCCTTCTTTGGAACGAACCAAGGGACGTAATCCGGCAAAAACACTTTTGATATCTTCTCTACGAATCTGAGGGGATACATATCTGTTGATGTGTTCTAAGATATAATCCACTTCTTCTTCCAGCACCAATGGTTCTGCAGCAACTTCTTCAATGGGTGTATCCGTAGTACCGATGACTACTTTATTATGCCAAGGCACAGCGAATAAAACACGTTTATCATCTGTCTTAGGAATCATGAGTGCATGCGTACCGGGAAAATGAATAGCATCCACTACCAAGTGGACACCCTGCGAAGGATCAACCATATTAGTGGCAGCAGGATCATCCATTTTCAAAATGGTATCGGTAAACACACCGGTAGCATTCACAACAGATCTGGCTTTTATAGTGTGTGTTTCATCGCTAGCTGCTATTTGGACGGTAACACCTGTTATTTTTTTCTTCTCTTTAATCAAACCTGTTACGGTACAATAATTCACAACAGTAGCACCATGTAATACTGCTGTAGAAGCAAGATCAATACATAACCTGCTATCATCAAATTGTCCATCGTAATATAGAATACCGCCCTTAACTTTTTCCGGAGCCAGTGCCGGTAATAAGGCTAATGTTTCTTTGGCAGATAATAGTTGAGTTTGTCCTAAGGATAATTTTCCTGATAAGAGATCATACAACCGAAGTCCCAGACCATAATACCATTTCTGCCACCATCTTCTCACCGGAATCACAAAAGGTTGTACAGAAGTAAGATGCGGTGCATTTTTCAACAACCATCCTCGTTCACGCAAAGCTTCTTTAACGAGTTTAATATTACCATGTTCCAGATAACGAACGCCGCCATGTACCAATTTGGTAGATCTGCTGGAAGTGCCTTTCCCGAAATCGTATTGTTCAACCAATAAAGTCTTATACCCACGCGATGCCGCATCCACAGCCGCCCCCAGTCCCGTAGCCCCACCCCCAATAATCACCATATCCCAGGTGATATCTTCTCGTAGTTGCTGTAGTTGTGTATCTCGATTCATGGGAGATGTTGGGTAATGGGTGAAAGGTTATAGGTGAAGGGTTATGGGTTATAGGTAATGGGTGAAAGGTTATGGCTATGTACTGGGAATTGGGATTCGCGTATAATTCAAGTATAAATTTATAGGATCATAGCATTACTAATAGATTCAACCCACAACCAATAACCTATTACCCATAACCCTTCACCTATAACCTATTACCCATAACCTATTACCCATAACCTATTACCCATTACCCAAAGTATCAAACTCCGCCGCCCCCACTGCTCTTTTCCAGCCTTTGGATAACTGTTGTCTTTGATCCTCAGAAATTTGAGGTGTGAATGTGCGATCCATTTGCCATTGTTGTTGTATCTCGTCAACATTCTTCCAATATCCAACTGCCAGTCCGGCTAAATAGGCAGCACCCAAAGCAGTTGTTTCTGTCACAATCGGACGAACCACTTTGGCATTCAATACATCACTTTGAAATTGCATCAACAGATTATTGGCAGTGGCACCGCCATCTACTCTTAATTCTTTGATCGTGATACCCGCATCTGCTTCCATTGCTTTTAATACATCCATGGTTTGATAGGCAATGCTATCCAAGGAAGCGCGAGCAATATGTCCGCCGGTCGTTCCTCGGGTTATACCTGTAATAGTTCCTCGTGCATGTTGATTCCAATATGGAGCGCCTAAACCGGCAAAGGCAGGCACTACATATACGCCATCGCTGTCTTTCACGGTAGCAGCCAATGTTTCTACTTCTTTGGATGAACGAATGATCTTCAATCCATCACGCAACCATTGCACTACAGCACCTGCAATGAAAACACTTCCTTCCAATGCATATTGTGTAATACCATTGATACTCCATGCAATGGTAGTCAGTAAATGATTTTGAGAACGCACTGCTTTTTCTCCGGTATTCATCAACATAAAACAACCTGTGCCGTAGGTATTTTTTACCATGCCCGGTTGCGTACACAGTTGTCCAAACAAAGCAGCTTGCTGATCACCGGCAATACCGGCGATTGGAATATTATGAGCAGTGAGAATATTCTGTGTATGTCCATATACCTCACTACTGCTTTTTACTTGAGGTAAAATAGAGGCTGGTATATTGAATAATTGTAAGAGTTCTTCATCCCATGTTAAAGAATGAATATTGAATAACATGGTTCTGGAAGCATTGGATACATCGGTCACATGAACTTGACCATTGGTAAGTTTCCACACCAGCCAGCTGTCGATGGTACCAAAACAGAGCTCGCCTTTTTCAGCTTTTGCTCTTGCTCCTTCCACATGGTCGAGGATCCATTTCAATTTGGTAGCAGAGAAATACGCATCAATGATCAATCCGGTTTTGGATTGAATCATTGCTGCATGTCCCGCCGCTTTGAGTTCGTCGCAATACGCTGCTGTTCTTCTGTCTTGCCAAACGATGGCATGGAAGATCGGCATCCCCGTTTGTTGATCCCATACCACCGTGGTTTCACGTTGATTGGTAATACCAATGGCAGCAATCTGTTGAATGGTCAACCCCGCCTTGGTCACTGCCTCGGCGGCAACCCCCAACTGAGTACTCCATATTTCATTGGCATCATGTTCCACCCATCCGGGCTGCGGAAAAATTTGTTTGAATTCTTTCTGCGCCACAGAAATAATAGCACCCGAATGATCAAATACAATAGCCCTACTGCTAGTAGTTCCTTGGTCGAAGGATAGGATGTATTGTTGCATAACGTAAGATAAGGAAGATTCAAGAATGAAGAAACAGGGGACAAGAAAGGCTCAAGAAACAAGAAGACAAGACACAAGTAAGTTCCAAGATTCAAGAAGACAGGATACAAGGTCCAAAGGTTCGCGGAACTCCTTCGGAGACTCCCTTGGAGAAGATTCAAGAATGAAAAAACAAGACACAAGTAAGTTCCAAGATTCAAGAAGACAAGACACAAGAAAGGTTCAAGTTACCAAGGCGCAAGTTTAAATACAAGATCTCTCACGCTTGTGGCTTGTATCTTCCTTGTGTCTTGTCTTCTTGTTCCTTGTTTCTTATTCCCTCATCTTCTTGGTTTTAGCCAATGCTCCGGATTCATCGGCGCGGCTTTTTCGTTGCTGATCATGAAGATGATAGCGCCTTCTCCGTCGATGCTTTTACCGGATCTGCCTAGCAGCGAACCGGCTTTTACTTCTTGTCCTACAGAAACGGAGATGGTAGACAATTGATTATAGGATGTAAAGTATTTTCCATGTCTTACAAATACTGCGAGATCGCCATTGATCTCACCCACATATACCACTTCACCATCGGCAACACTTTTCACTGCAGATCCTTCCGGTAATGCTATCTGTATACCATCACTTTTCTGTGTGAGTTTGGTACCGGGAACGATTGAAATACCAAATGGTACATATACATTACCACGATCTACCGGCCAAGGTAATCTGCCTTTATTTTGTTCAAACTGAATAGAAGTTTCTCTTCCTTCCGGAGTAGATTCCAGTGCTGAATAGGGTCTGTCAGCTACGGGCTTATTTTCCAGTGGTTCATTAATAGCACCACTCTTGGTAACATTGCTATTAGCAGCCGTGTTGTTTTTTGGAGTGCCTTCTGTTGTTGGTTTTGTGGTATTCGCTGAAGCTTTTTTGGCATCTTCCGCAGCTTTCTGTTTGGCACGTCTGGCTGCTTCTTCAGCTTCTCTTCTGATGATGGCAGTAACAGCCTGCTGCATTTTCTGACGTTGTCTTTCTTTGTTCTGTATCTGTGTAGATATTTCTTTTTCTTTTCCTTTCAGTTGAGCAACAACCTGGTCTTGCGATTTTTTATCTTCTTGTAATACTTTCAACTGTTCACTCTGCTTCTCCAGTGTGGTGATGCGTTCTTTTTTATTGTTACTGAGCAGATCAATTTTTTCTTTCAACAACTGTTCAGATTGCATAATGGCTTCCGCCTGTGTTTCACGATTACGGCGATAGCTTTTCAGGTAGGTAATTCTTTTGATCGCATCATTGAAACTTCTGGACGAGAAAATAAAATTCAGGTATTCATAACTGCTCCTGTTCTTATAAGCAAATACAATACTCTTGGCATATTTAACACGCAAAGTATCCAACTCTTTTCTCAAACGGTAGATATCGCGTTCATTCAAAAAGATCGTATTATCCAGATCACGTATTTGACGGTTGATGGAGTTCACCAACTGTTCACGCATCGCCACTTTGCGTTTGATGATGGCAAGCTGACTCAAAGAAAGTTTTTTATTTTTCTGGGTTTGAGACAGCAGATTATTGAGTTCCGCCAATTCCTTTTTCAGGTCTTGTTCCTGTTTTTGCAGTTCCTCACGGGTTTGGGCATGCACAGCCAGTCCGATGAAACAGATCAGGAAAAAGGAGAAAAAAGATTTCAGCATGATCAATGAATTTTATCCGCCTCTGACGGGTGTAAGTCCGCCTCAGGCGGAAAAGTTTGTCTGATAACGAAAAATTGAAGGGTAAATTACTTACGCTTATAGTTTTTTGGCAATTCGAAGTTGTATTTTAACGGATCATTTAACGTAAACTCTTTGAAATCAAGGTAAATATCCAGTTTTGCCTTCTCAGCCATCGATATTTTACGGTTGGTAGCAAACATATAAGCACCCAAAGGTTGATAGCCCCCAAAAGTGATATCACAAGTACGATTGCGTTGCATGTCTACATCATCCAGTTTACTGTACAGTACGCGATTATCATTTTTATCCAGATTGATCAGGTGTTTAAACAATTCACCCACCATCACAACCAGTAGCTGGGTATTGCTGTTTTTGTATGAAACCAGATTCTTACTCACAAAAATGGGATTACCAATCAACAAGTCTTGAAGTGTCGCAAAATCAAAAGGTATTTGGGTAACATCCTGCAAATAATTGATCGAGCGATTCATGATATACTTCTCACCTACTTTACGCACCAGTGTAACGCTGTCTTGATTGATCTTTACCTGCAGTCCTTCAGCAGATATACCCAGAAACGAACCCTTCACCCGAATGATGATCACACTGTCTTTACGCATACTCAGGTAAACGGTGTAATTGTCTTTATTCTCTGCACCTTCATAATCCACTTTGATCTTGGCATTAAAAGTCTGGAAGTCGATCTTATTCTGAATCACTTTCCCCATAATATCCGCCACAATAGCAGCAGAATCTACCTCCGGAGTCTCCTTAATCACCACCACCTGCGCCGTATCTTTTTTAGTAATGGCTTCTTGAATAGCTTCTACTTTCTTTACTGTTTTGCAGGAGAAGAATAGGAAGAGAGCTGCAAGCTGCAAGCTGCTAGCTGCAAGTTTTTTGTTTTGAGCTAGGAGCTGTGAGCTGTGAGCTACTAGCCGCAAGCTGCTAGCTGCTAGCTTTTTTACAATGAGCGAAATATTAAAATATACACTTCCCAAAATGATCATTTTTTTTAACGATAAAAAAAATCCCAACACCTATTACCTATAACCCATCACCCAGTACCTTGCACCTAGTACCTAGTACCACCACCCAATCCCCACTAAAATCCAACATCTGCCATCTGATATCTGCCATCCAAAATCAGACATCCGACATCCTAAATACTCCCCGTACTCCCAAACCCCCCACTCCCTCTATCAGTAGCACCCAACTGCTCCGTCACTTGCCATTCAATTCTTTCCACTTTTTGCAACACCATTTGAGCAATGCGATCTCCCGGTTGTATGATTTGTGCATCAGCAGATAGATTGATCAGAATCACTTTGATCTCACCCCGATAATCTGCGTCGATGGTACCCGGCGTATTCAAACAGGTGATCCCTTGTTTGATAGCCAGACCGCTACGCGGACGAATCTGGATCTCACACCCTACGGGTATTTCCACAAAAATACCCGTAGGTACCAATATGCGCTCAGAAGGCTGAATAGTTATGGGTTGCTCTAAAAAAGCCCTGATATCTACCCCGGATGAACCAACCGTAGCATAATCAGGTAAAGGGTTATTGGATTGATTAACAATACTCACCCGTATCGGCTGAACTGACATAGCTGCAAAAATACTAAATCTGGGGGAATGGTTGATGGACCATGGTCCATAGTCCATGGTTCATAGCATCGTTTCACTTTTCACCTTTCACTTTTCACCTTTCACTTTTCACCTTTCACTTTTCACCTTTCACTTTTCTCAACCAATCCTAATCATCCACCCCATCCGCGTTCCATCAGTCCTTGGTCCATGGTGAGTAGTCAGCAGTAAGTAAATCATTCACAATTGACAATTCACCTTTCACTTTTCACCTTTCTCCAAAGGAGTCCTACGGACACTTTTCACCCCTACCCCCTTTGAAGCAGATCATGACCATCATTACAATCCACCCCATCCTACTACACTTGTAGCTTGAAGCTTGCAGCTTGAAGCTTTCTTGTTCCCTGTTTCTTCCTTGTCCCTTGTCACTTCTTTCTTGTTCCTTCCTTGTCTCCTGTTCCTTCTTTCTTGTCCCTTGATATAACAATTTGGCTTTATATTGCAATTAAATCCATCAGGAGATGTTCAAAGGCAATCAAATTAATTACGTCGTTAGGATTCTACTGGATTTTATGCTGCTACTCGTTTGTTTTGCAGCAGCTTCTTATTTTGATACCGGTAAAATACTCCATATCGTATGGCCTCCTTTGGTAGTTATTTTTGGCAGTAGTTTATTGATATGGTATGTGGTTGCACGGATCTTTTTATTGTATGGCGAGATCACTATTTTTTCTTTCTCACAGGAGATGACCGTTTTTCTTCGGCATCTCGCCACCCATTTGTTACTGCTGATATTTTTGCTCTTTCTATTTTATCAGGACTTCTATATTTACCGATCCCTGATATTTTATTATCATGTTCTCATTTTCGCAACGATCCCATTTCAAAAATATTTTTTCAGGGTCACCGTTGCTTTTATTCGAAAGCAATACAAATACGAAAAAAATATTCTCATCGTAGGCGCAGGTGCATTAGCAGCTAATTTCTACAGAACAGGTATCTTGAACAACAGCCTAAAATACAATCTGGTAGGGGTGATTGATGATGTTGAACATCATTCCTTCAACGGAAAATACCTGGGCAGTATTCAACAACTACCCGATCTACTGAAGTTCAATAATATAGACGAAGTATTTCTCGCACTGCCCAATGATGAGGCAGAAAAGATCGATTATGTGATTGAGGTTTGTGAAAAAAATACCAAGCGGGTCAACCTGATACAAGATTTTGGCAGACATGGTCTCCCCTCTTTAAAAGTCACCAACTATGCCGGTTTCCCGGTGGTAGGTTTGCGTTATTTCCCATTGGATGAAGCTGAGAACAAGTTTTTCAAAAGACTTTTTGATATTATTTTTTCATTGGTCTTTTTGGTATTGATCTATAGTTGGCTGGCACCCATTATAGCCATTGCCATCAAACTCAATTCCCGTGGACCTATTTTATTCAAACAAGAGCGCTGGGGATTGAATAACAAAAAAATCATCTGCTACAAGTTCAGAACCATGTACATGAGAAAGAAAGAGGAAGATGAGAACAGTTTTGAGCAGGCAAAAAGAAATGATAAACGTGTGACCAGCGTAGGGAAATTTTTAAGAAAGACCAGCTTAGACGAACTCCCACAATTCATCAATGTATTATCAGGAAGTATGTCGGTCGTAGGTCCCAGACCACATCCTATTCCCTTATCATTAGAGTCAAAAGACATTATACCCAACTACATGCTTCGACACCTGGTAAAACCCGGCATCACGGGATGGGCACAGGTCAATGGAAGTCGTGGTGAAACATCCTTACCCGAAGACATGCACAAACGCGTGAACTATGACCTCTGGTACATCGAAAACTGGAGCTTCTGGCTCGACTGCCAAATCATCTTCCAAACCATCGTGAACATGATCAAAGGAGATGAAAACGCCTATTAAACAGAAGAATGTAGAATATTGAATATCGAATGTCCAACTTCGAAATTGGACATTGGACATTCGATATTTTTCTGTTTCTACAGCCCATACGTCAACCCAACACTCACAATATTCTGCTGGTCAAATCGGCGCACTTGCATATTGAGGTATAGACGATAGATGTATTCGTAGGAGGCGTTGAATAGGAATTCATCGGAGCGTTGTTGAAAATCGAAGAGAAAAGAAGGTTGAGGTTGTTGGTTGTATTGTTGATCCAAGGTACCGGCACCACCTTTACGTAAGTGTGTGTAGCGGGCATACAGTTTCAAACGAGGTAATGGCGTGAATTTAGAATACAGTATCACACGATCAGCATTACTACCTATCCAATCACCCATTAAATATCCTTGATGCAGATAGTCTTGAGCCGCCAACAGGTTTCTATAAACAAATGGACGAACACGTGTATACTCACCACCAATGGTCAAGTAGTTGATACCGGCAACATCTGTTAGCGAGCCCCCGATCGTGTACCCAAGCTGATTACGCTGTTTCACTTTGTCAAATAATCCGGAGAGCTTTACTTCATCGATAAAAAGCGTTCCATACAAATGCGTGTTTTTGATTTGATTGCGTGAACTCAACTGTAAAAAGAACTGTCCATTAGATCCCTTTTCAATGGCGCCCGTATTATTATTGTTATCGAATGCTTTAAAAAACATGATAGGAATCAGATAGCCGATGTTTAATTGATCATTGTAGATCATCGATTCTCCAATCGATAAAATCAATCCTTTTTTCAACCTGATATCGAAACTATGAGAAGCCATGTATTTGGAAATCTCTACAGGTCGAAAACCCATACCACCGGGAATAGGATAAGAATCAGAAGAGTCAATAATATTCGAGCGCAAGAAAGCATGCGTATAATTAAAACTCAGCCAAGGTAGGGGTTGATAATCCAGTCGAATATAGGGATATACAGGAGCCTTATCAGAAAGTATCAAACGTCCTCCTTCACCATAACCCCATAAGAGATAATCCTGACCCACACTCACCGCACCATTTTTAAATTCATACCTCAAATTGGCCCTTACTTCTGTATAACTCGCTTTGTTCTTTGCAAATGGACTCAGGTTCACAATGCCGGTACTATTACCTGCAAACAATGATTTTTTGGAGGTATCAAGTCCGGCCCCACTTTCATTGGTATCATGAAAAGAAAACTGATACCCCAGATTTTTTCCCATCCGTCCCCAAATGTTAATACCCCTGCTGTACGACTTCACATCTTTGCCTTTGCTACTGAAATAAGATCCCATAAAAATAGGATCCGCATACAAGCTGAAACCATCTCCTTTGGCAGATAAAATACGCTTACGTTCTCCTTCTTTGAATTCACGCAAATAAAAACTTAGTTCTTTCTTCTCCACTTCACTCAACATAGCCTCTTTTGCCGCAACAGAATCCAATACCGCATGGATATACGACTTACTCAAAGGCCGCACGTTATCATTGAATGTAACAATCCCCTTTTGGGCAAGACGATACAGGTAGTTATATACTTCATGCGTATGACGCTCATAAGCAGGTTGCGCTACCAGCATCAACTGAAGAAATATAAACAGCAATAAAAAGGAACCACTTTTTTTAAACGCACTCATTTGATATCACATTATAGGTAAAGATAATCAGAAGCGAAGAAAAGGCGAATAAATGAATTGGATTCATGCTTCAACAGGCCTAGGTATCCGATGTAGGAATCGGTAACATAATGGAGTGAATGATCGAATTCCCGCATACCCGGCATTCAATAAGAAATAAGATTGCACAGCTAATATTTCTTCATCTTTAAAAATCTACGCTCAAAAAATACAAAGGAACCCCATGCAAGTAAATAAGTGCATAGTATACCCAGCAAATTCAACCACAATATGATGAAGGGTCCGCGAAAGGGAAGTTGCTGAAAAATAAAAACGAGTCCGGTGATAATGATCATATGGTACATATAAATGCCGTATGATATTTTACCCCCAAGAATCAACCATTGTATTTTGCAGGACTTTGATACGGTAGCTAAAGCCAATATCATCATAGAAGCCGCAGCACCATTGACCAATCTCCACAGAAACAAGTGATCAGGTATCAATAACCAATCTGTGAAAAACAACAAACCAAACAAAAGTAGTGCAAGGAGCAGTAAACCATTTTTATAACGCTCTCTCCACTTTACTACTACGTGAAATAATTCAGCAGCAATCATCCCGATCAGAAATAACTCAATGTATAATCCTAATTCCTCAGCCACAGAAGCAATAGAGGGGAGAAAACAATATAAACATCCTATGATCAATAATAACAACAGCATCACAACCCTCTTTAACCATACAATAGCATAGACCCCATACACCAACCAAGGAAAGAATACATAAAACTGTTCCTCTACACTAACAGACCAGGTAATGGTGAGAATACCTCCCGGATCATACCAGGCATGTAGCAGGTTCGATAAAAAAAGTAATTGAAGTAAGATGGCTGTTCCAAGATCAGCGTGGTTCTCAAAAGGAATAGATAAGTATGGTAAAAGAAAATAATAAAAGATGAGACCAAATAAAGACACCAAAAAATACAAAGGCCATATGCGCAATACTCTCCGCATAAAAAACCGAAGAATATGAAACCTGCCGCCAGCCACTTCTTCACTGGCTAACAATGAAAGCAAAAAACCACTCAAAACAAAAAACCAGTACACAGCTTCCGCACCCCGATGAAAAACAGGAAGGTCACGATAAAACGGCAACCCTGCATTTTTGGAAATCTCGGGTACATGAAACAACACTACAAAAAAGGCGAGAAAAAATCGAAGAACATCAAGATTGGGAAAATATCTGATAGCTGACGGTTTTAATGACATGCCATAGTAATGATTAAAAACTTTGCAACAGCAAAGACATCAAATAATAAGCCGATAGATACATAAAGATGGCTAAATGCTTATCCAACCACAGCTGCCTCTTTTTTGTGCGGTATAGGCTCTCCCACCTGTTTAGCAATCCACTGATAGGTTTTGACCATCCCCTCTTCCAAAGTTTTGGAAGGACTCCATTTCAGCTTTTCCGCAATCAATTTATTATCAGAATTACGCCCCCTAACACCCGTATGAGGTACTGGAATATTGTTGATGCCAACATTCTTCCCTGAAATACCAATCACCATTTCAGCCAACTGATTCAATGTCACCATTTCTTCCGACCCAATATTGAATGGACCGGTCAAATCGGAAGCCATGAGTCTTGACACACCTTCCAAACATTCATCGATGTATAAGAAAGAGCGAGTCTGTTTACCATCTCCCCACACTTCAATCGAACCACCATCAGGAGCTTCGGCTACCTTTCTGCAAATAGCTGCCGGTGCTTTTTCTTTTCCACCCGTCCAAGTACCTTCCGGACCAAAAATATTGTGGAAGCGGGCAATCTTAACGTTCATACCATGGTTACGACCAAAAGCGAGGTACAAACGCTCACTGAATAATTTCTCCCAACCATAATCACTATCCGGATCAGCAGGATAGGCTGAGTCTTCCGAACATTTCGGATTATCAGGATCGGTTTGGTTATAAGATGGATAGATACAAGCCGAAGATGAATAGAAAATCTTCTTAGACCCTGTCTTCAAAGCCTGTTGTAAAATGTTGAGGTTAATACTGGCAGAATTGTGCATCACATTGGCATCATTCTCCCCGGTAAAAATATAACCGGCGCCGCCCATATCAGCTGCCAACTGATAAATTTCATCAAAACGTATATCCAATACAGAACGAACCACACGCTGTTCTGTTAAATCACCCAGTATAAATTCATCAGCCAGAGAAATGCTGAATTCATGTTCTTTGATGTCAACCCCTCTCACCCAAGCTCCTTCCTGCTTCAGTTTACGAACCAAATGTCCTCCAATAAACCCCCCGGCCCCACATACCAGCACTTTCTTCATACTCATATATACCGTTTTTTAGAAATGTAAAAATCCAAAAATTCTTTGATATTCAGCCAGATAAACTTAGGAACTATTTCCAAATATCGCTTATACAATCGTTTCGGCTCCATTAATACCCGGAAAAACCACTCTAAACCCATGTTTTGCATCCATTTAGGCGCTTGCTTGACCCGTCCGGTATGAAAGTCAAAAGCGGCACCAACGGTGATGATATAATCCGTTTGGACATATTCACTCAGTTTTCTCGCAAATCTCTCCTGTTTGGGGGTACTGATACCGATCCATACAATATGAGCCCCGGATGCTTGAATCTGTTGCCCCAATGCTTCCATTTCGGCGGTACTCATGTCCCTGAAGGGCGGACAGAATACCCCCGTTACACCATGATTCATGAATTTACGACCTACTTCTTTTTTTAGTTCTTCCGCAACACCTTCTTTCCCGCCACAAAAAAAATGATGAATAGGTTTATTGGCAGTGGCTTTCATCAGGGCTTCAAAAAAGTCAGGGCCATAACAACGCTTCATTCGTTTAGCACCTTTCAACCTGCCTACCCAAACTGCCGGCATACCATCCGGCAAATTCATATGAAACTGCTGCAATAGCGCATGAAAATCCGGGTCTTTGTGCGCTTCAATCAATCCATGAGCACCCGTTGCACTCACACATCTGTTTTTACCTTTCGAATTGCCCGTTCGTATATCGGCTACCATTTCAGCAACAGCTGATGGTATATCCTGATCATAAATGGGAACCTTCAAAACAGCAATCATAGGATGTTTCTTTCTATATACGTGCTACAAATAAAAGGCATTGTTCTGATTCGATACTTTTAAATCCGCAATACGATCGTGATGTTGCCATTGAAAATGCATGTGGTTGATGAGTAATGGATCGATCTGCATGTATCAATTTTTATTGAACGTACCAGAACCGGCCTCTTCTCTTGCTGAAGCATTCCCAAATGATTCTTCCGCATACACCAGTCCAACAAAAATCCAGAAAGGCATGGCACCCATCGGTCCTTCTAAGAACACATCAAAAGATGCATTGATCAAAAAAGACAAACTGATGGATAACAATACCAGCATGAATGGATCCAAATCGGGTCTTCGAATATTTTTCAGATGCAAATACACCCAATACAACCATAGAAAAAAAATAGGCACACCAAAACGAGCCAAAACAGTCATGTGAAAACTATGTGGCGATCGAAGATTGCCTTCGGTTGGGTCATAATCTATATCATCGGTAGCCGCTAAACTCATCCCCAATCCCCTGCCCCATAAAAAATAATCCCCTAAAAAAGTATACTCTACAATCCTGGCCCACCAAACCAATCTCCATACTTTATTATCACTCAAAGTAGTTCCTTCCTCACTGGAGGAAAAAATGCTCACTGCATTTTCTTTTAACTGCTGAATGCTCAGTGATCTGCCTTGAAAATTTTCTTCCAGGTTCGTAGATAAGAATAAGGGCATCGCCAGTAGCACAATAAGAGGCGCATACTTGATGAGCTTAACCATTTGCTGTTTGAGTGCGCGATTTTTGGTCAGCAAAAAGAAAACCCCCATCGGTATCAGTACGGATATCATGCCGGACCTGCTGTACGACGATACAACCAAAAACAGATACGCAATCAGTATCCATTGTAGTATTAAAAAACGTTTGGGCATGGTAATATATCCATTCAGTAAAAAAATACCGGCAATGAATAAATGCACACCCATATCACCAAACTTGTATAAAAAAATACGCTGATCCCCAAAAATGATCAGCTCACGGAAAAAAGTGGAGTAAGAAGACAGCAGAAAAAAACAACACATACACAACGGATACCACTTGTAAATCGTGATGAGTTTTTGTTTCAGATAAGGCAATGCGTCTTTAAGATAATATACAATAAAGGCAAAAATGATATAGTTGAACACCACGGAATCACGTACCACATCTACGATACCATATCCTTCTAATATACCTCTGCCAATATAAACCGTAGCCATTACCATGAACAAGGTGAGCAATGCCATTCTTTTATCCCAGGCAAACTCATAAGAACGCAGATCCCATAATACCAATAACAAACCCACTACAATCAATACCTCACTCAGATAGGAGTATGCAATTCCTTTGTTGAATAGCGCATACAACAGATACACAAAAACAAAAAAATTAAAGTAGATCCGTTTAAATACACTCATTCATTTCATGACTTGTAGAGCAAATAAAGCAATTTTAAGGCACAAAAACTATATTTGCCATGAGTCTGAAGGACATGATCCACTGAATTCATGTCTGCCTCTACCAAAGTGCCATAATAAATCGCAGATGACGCAACCTTCTTTTGATTACCTGATTGTTGGAGCCGGTTTTTTTGGCAGCATCTGTGCACATGAATTAACCAAAAGAGGTAAACGCGTATGTGTGATTGACTCCAGAAACCATATTGGCGGCAATTGTTATACCGAAGAAAGAAATGGCATCCATCTGCACATGTATGGACCGCATATCTTTCACACTTCCAATCCGGAAGTATGGCAATGGATCAATCAATTCGTCGCCTTCAATCAGTTTACCTTACGTCCTGTTGCCAATTATAAGGGTGAGGTCTTTTCCCTCCCATTCAATATGTGGACCTTTGCCAAATTGTGGAACATCACAACACCCCAAGAAGCAAAAGCCATCATTGATGCGCAGTCGGCTCATATCACACAGGAACCACAAAATCTCGAAGAGCAGGCCATCAAACTGGTGGGTACAGATGTGTACCGGAAACTGATCAAAGGGTATACGCAAAAACAATGGGGAAAAGATCCTGCCGAACTACCGGCCAGCATTATCAAAAGACTTCCTGTTAGGTTTACGTATGATAACAATTATTTCAACGATACATACCAGGGTATTCCGATTGGTGGATATACGCAAATTTTCACCCAATTACTAAAGGGTATTGAACTGCGTTTGAATACAGATTATTTCAAAGATGAATTACCTACCCACGATCAGGTTATTTATACCGGACCGATCGATAAATTTTATGATTATCGCTTTGGGGAACTGGAATATAAAACACAAACATTTACCCATGAATTCAAAGCGCAAGTACCCAATTACCAAGGTGTAGCGATGATGAATTTTACAGATGTGGAAACACCTTATACACGCATCATTGAACACAAACATTTCGACCCTGTTGATCTTCCACATACCTGGATCAGTTATGAGTATCCTGTTCCGTACAAAGCATCCGAAAGCGAACCGTTTTATCCGGTGAATGATACAACTAACAATACCATCTATGCTAAATACAAAGCATTAGCAGATCAAGAACCGAAAGTAAGTTTTGGAGGACGACTGGCAGAATACAAATATTACGATATGCACCAGGTCATTGCCTCTGCTTTAGCATTCATAAGAAACCACCATCCATGAAATACCTGATCATAAGTGCCGTAGGAGATGAGTCTTTACATACAGAATGGATCACAGAACAACCCGCATTTGATCTGGCACTATTGTATTATGGTACTGATCCGGAAATAGCAAAAACCTATGCAAAGCAGGCAAAGTATTTCGTTCAGACGAGAGGAATGAAATATCATTTGATCCAATCTTTTATCCGCCAACATCTTTCTTCCATCATTCAATATCAATATATCTGGATGCCGGATAATGATGTCTCAATATCCACGAAAGACATCCATCGTTTATTTCAACTGGCAGAACAATACGACTTACAATTGTGTCAGCCTGCCATGACAGGTTATATTTCACATCCCATCACACAGCCTGACCCTGCTTCCTTGTTACGCTACAGCAATTTTGTAGAAGTACTGGCACCTCTCATGAGTTTGCCAACATTATTGCAATTGTACAATACATTTAACCTCAATCATTCCGGATGGGGATATGATTATGTATGGCCATTTTTATTAGGCTATCCAAAAAATAAAATCGCCATCATTGATGCAGTGGTAATGAAACATACCAAGCCCATAGGAGCAGATTACTCCCGATTCCCGAAACATCCGAAACAAGAAATGAAGGAAACATTGAAACCCTACGGAAGAAGCTTGCAGAAAAAGCAGGTCATTTACAGTTTTATACCTTCAGGAGAAGCGATCTAAAGCTTATCGGTATCCATTAACCGATCTTACGCCTGAACTGTGTAATAAGGTGGTAGGGATTATAAATAAAGTTGGTCAATAACAATGCGATGATTGATCCGATGGTAAAGCCAAGGATACCCATTGTTTGCAGTAGAAAATACCCCAAGGTCAAAGCCAATAATCCTTGCCCGATGGAAATAATGGTTTGCATTTTGTTTAAACGAAATGCATGTAAAAAAACAGCAGATACATTATCCAGTACAATGAGTAAGGTAAAAACAGAAAATAACGTGAACAGTTGTTCAATCTCTTCTCCGCTTTGTCCACTCCAATACGTAAATACCATTTTTCCTGCAGTCAACAAAAACAGTAATATCCCAACACATAAAAAGAACACGCTTTTCAATACTTTAAAATAAGTAGCTCTCAATTGCTTCCATTCACCCCTTACTTCCTGCTGAGCCAATGTTGGGAATAAAATAATAGTGAAATTAGTAGCCCCCATGCGAACCACATCTAAAAAACGTGTCACCAGAAAATAATTGGCTACTTCTGCTTTAGTAGTTAGATGGTTGAGTAATATGATCTGAGAATTAAATACGATCACAACACTAATAGCATTTAAAAAATACCAGAAACTGTACCGAATATGATCTACCAATGCAACCCAACTGAACTGGTGAATAGAAATTACAAAATCAGCTTCTTTCTTGGAGAAGAAAAATAAAGTACCGATATACAGTACATTAACCACACTACTGGCGAGCAACAATAAGACAGCAGAGCCTTCTGTGCTGCAATAATACAATACGATAAATTCAAGCGTTGTTTTCCCAATCCTGATCAGCTTACAAACAAATATCTTATTCGCCGAGTGCAGTATTACATCAAACAAAGCTGCTACAACTGTCTGTAATACCAGAAGAGAAGTCAATAAAGCATAAGAGAAAAAATGAACACCATCCGCCAACAGCTTAGCGTGATACAACCATAGAAAAACAGGAAAAGCGATGAGAAAGAGTAAAAGATAGAAGAAAAAGGAGGAACTCACCAATACCGATGCGCGCAATGGCTCCTGAATCAATCGACGCATCAATCCCAAATTCAAACCCAGGTCAAATGCCGAAGTAAACAAGATAATATTCAGCAACACCCCATAATTACTAAACTCCGTTATGCTGAACCGTTCTTGCAAAACAGGGATCAACAAAATGATGAGTCCGGCACTACAAGCTTGCGATAAAAAAGTAGTGACCAAATTCACCAAATACTGTCTGGAAAACTGAATACCCAAAAATTTCATACACTAAAAAATCGCTTCTTGAAATCCTAAAAAAACATACATGATGATCGGAGAATTTCCATAAAAATACCAGTTCCTTAAATCATCTGTTTTATACTATAATCTAACGTGTCGTGCTATTTAAAATCACTTTAATTGTCAAAAGTATATATTACTCCTGAACCGAATGACCCCGTCATGTTCCTCAGCCTAAGGCTGACATTAACTTTCGATCGTCCGCTGCAGCGGATGATCTGTCGTTACTGCGCTTGATACCGAAACTAATGAGGCCCGTCAACAGGGACTGATTAAAAATTATTTATCTTAACTTCCTTATGATTTGAAGCTTTTTATTGTGTCTCTTTATTTTCTGATTTAGGATTAGGTAGCATCAACACGAACACCTATCACTATTTTTTTAATTTTCCGGCCTTAGAAAAAAAGCGTTAAGAAATTTACGTAGTGAAGCGTTAAGCAAAAGATGATGCTTAGATATATCCAATAGCTGAAGCACAGCTTCGCTTAATCAAGGAACAAACTTTGGGCTTTAGACTTCATCTTTTGTAGCGTAACGAAGGAAATTTTAGCTTTTTTTCTGAAGCCTTGATTTTTTTGTTACTTTTTTTATCAAGAAAAAAA
>OFDN01000074.1_pt1 | contig 102573 bp, 81 predicted proteins | sample 1520971 | NCBI WGS metagenome assembly OFDN01 (sample SAMEA94257418, study PRJEB24077) | hot springs metagenome | biome: Aquatic biome; feature: Geographical feature; material: Water | place: India | collected 2012-06-12 | depth 5 m
ACCGGATCCTGCGTCGCGACGCCGACCGGGCAGGTGTTGAGATGGCACTTGCGCATCATGATGCAGCCGGCCGCGATGAGCGGCGCGGTCGCGAAGCCGAACTCGTCCGCGCCGAGCAGCGCGCCGACGACGACGTCGCGGCCCGTGCGAAGGCCACCGTCGACCTGCACCGCGATGCGGCCGCGCAGGCGATTGATGACGAGCGTCTGATGCGTCTCGGCGAGGCCGAACTCCCACGGGCTTCCCGCGTGCTTGAGAGAGGTCAGCGGCGAAGCGCCGGTGCCGCCCTCATATCCGGAAATCGTGACGTGATCGGCGCGCGCCTTGGCTACGCCGGCCGCAACCGTACCGACGCCGACTTCGGACACCAGCTTGACCGAAACCTTGCCGTCCGGGTTGGTGTTCTTGAGGTCGAAGATGAGCTGAGCCAAGTCTTCGATCGAGTAGATATCGTGATGCGGCGGCGGCGAGATCAGGCCGACACCCGGAGTCGAGTGGCGCACCTTGGCGATCGTCGCGTCCACCTTGTGTCCGGGCAACTGTCCGCCTTCGCCGGGCTTCGCGCCCTGCGCCATCTTGATCTGCATCATGTCGGAGTTGACGAGATACTCGGTGGTGACGCCGAACCGTCCCGACGCGATCTGCTTGATCGCAGAGCGCATGGAATCGCCGTTGGGCAGCGGCTTGAAGCGATCCGCTTCCTCGCCGCCTTCGCCGGTGTTGGACTTGCCGCCGATGCGGTTCATAGCGATCGCGAGCGTGGTGTGGGCTTCGCGCGAGATCGAGCCGAAGCTCATGGCTCCGGTTGCGAACCGCTTGACGATCTCGGACGCAGGCTCGACCTCCTCCAGCGGAACCGGCTTGCGGCCCATGCCTTCGGCGGAGCGGATGCGGAACATGCCGCGCAGCGTCAGCAGTTGCTCCGACTGCTCGTCGATCGCCTTCGAGAAATCGCGATACTTCTGCGGGATCTTGCCGGCCATCGCGTCGGCGTTGTCGGTCGAACGAACTGCGTGCTGCAGATCGGCCACGACGTTCGGACGCCAGACGTGCGCTTCGCCGCGCACGCGGTAAGCATACTCGCCGCCGACGTCGAGCGCATTGGCGAGCACCGGCGCATTGCCGAACGCTGCCGCATGGCGGTCGAAGGTCTCGCGCGCGATCTCGCGCAAGCCGACACCTTCGACAGGCGTGTGCGTGCCGGTGAAGTACTTCCGCACGAACGTCGAGCGCAGGCCGACAGCATCGAAGATCTGCGCGCCGCAATAGGACTGATAGGTCGAGATACCCATCTTGGCCATGACCTTGAGCAGCGCCTTGCCCACGGCCTTGATGTACTTCTTGGTGACATCCTCCGCAGTAAGGTCCGCGCCCAGTTCGGGCACCATGCCGGCCAGCGTATCGAACGCGAGATAGGGGTTGATCGCTTCCGCGCCATAGCCCGCGAGCGTGCAGAATTGATGCACCTCGTGCGCTTCGCCCGTCTCGATCACGAGACCGACCGACGTGCGCAGGCCTTGCCGGATGAGATGATGATGCACGGCCGAGGTCGCGAGCAGGGCCGGGATCGGAATGCGATCGGGGCCTGTGCGGCGGTCCGAGAGAATGATGATGTTGTAGCCCTGCGAGCGCACGGCCTCCTCGGCCTCCGCGCACACCACGTCGACGGCCGGCGCCATGCCGCCAGGTCCCTTTTCGACCGGATAGGTGATGTCGATCGTGATCGATGCGAAGTGGTTGTCCTTCACTTCGCCGATCTGCCGGATGCGCTCGAGATCCTCGTTGGTGAGGATCGGCTGCGTAACTTCGAGCCGCTTGACCTTCGATGTTCCTTCGAGGTCGAGGAGGTTCGGCCGCGGTCCGATGAACGACACCAGGCTCATCACCAGCTCTTCGCGGATGCTGTCGATCGGCGGGTTCGTGACCTGCGCGAAGTTCTGCTTGAAGTAGGTGTGCAGCAGCTTGGACTTCGACGACAGGGCCGAGAGCGGCGTATCGTTGCCCATCGACCCGACGGCTTCCTCGCCCCGGGCGCCCATCGGCGTCATCAGGAACTTGAGGCTCTCCTGCGTGTAACCGAACGCCTGCTGCAGATCGAGCAGCGCGACGTTGCTGCGATGGGGCGCGGTCTTGCGCTTCGAGAGCGGCAGATCCGACACCATGATCTGCGTCCGCTTCACCCACGTCTCATAGGGATTCTTGGCGCTGATTTCCGCCTTGAGCTCCTCGTCCGAGATGATGCGGCCCTTCTCGAGGTCGATCAGCAGCATCTTGCCGGGCTGCAGACGCCACTTCTTGACGATCATGTCCTCGGGAACCTTGAGCACACCGGCCTCGGAGCTCATGATCACCATGTCATCCTTGGTGACGATGTAGCGCGCCGGCCGAAGCCCGTTGCGGTCGAGCGTGGCGCCGATCTGGCGGCCGTCCGTGAAAGCCATTGCCGCCGGGCCGTCCCACGGCTCCATGAGGCAGGCGTGATACTCGTAGAAGGCGCGCCGCTTGGCATCCATCTGCGGGTTGCCGGCCCACGCTTCGGGGATCAGCATCATGGCCGCGTGCGAGAGGCTGTAGCCGCCCATCGTCAGGAATTCGAGCGCGTTGTCGAAGCAGGCCGTGTCGGACTGGCCTTCGTAGGAGATCGGCCAAAGCTTCTCGATGTCGTCGCCGAACAGCGGCGACGAGACCGACGCCTGGCGCGCGGCCATCCAGTTGACGTTGCCGCGCAGGGTGTTGATTTCGCCGTTGTGCGCGACCATGCGGAACGGATGGGCGAGCTTCCACGACGGGAACGTGTTGGTCGAGAAGCGCTGATGCACGAGCGCCATCGCCGAGACGGAGCGCGGATCCGAGAGATCCTTGTAATAGACGCCCACCTGATAGGAGAGGAACATGCCCTTGTAGATCACGGTGCGCGTCGACAGGCTCACCGTATAGTGGCCGATGTCACGGCCCTTGTAGGCATTGTGGATCGCGTTCGAGACGATCTTGCGCACGAGATAGAGGCGCCGCTCGAATTCGGCTTCGTTCATGCCCTTCGGCTTCGCGATGAACACCTGCATCTGCTGCGGTTCGCTTTCGCGCACCATGTCAGACAGGCTTGAATTGTCGATCGGCACCGGGCGCCAGCCGAGAAGCTCGAGCTCCTCTTCTCTCAGGATGCGCTCCCACACGCGCTGGCAATGGGCGCTGAGCCGCTCGTCCTGCGGCAGGAACAGATGTCCGAGCGCATAGTCGCGCGCCTCGGGAAGCTTGAACCCGAGCCTCTGGCAGTCTTCCTTAAGGAATTCATGCGGGATCTGGATCAGGATACCGGCGCCATCTCCGGCCAGCGGATCCGCGCCCACCGCGCCGCGATGCTCGAGGTTGCACAGCATCGACAGCGCATCCGCGATCACGCGATGCGATTTCTCGCCCTTGAGGTTGGCGATGAATCCCACGCCGCAAGCATCCCGCTCGAAGTTCGGGTCGAACAGACCCTGCGCTTGCGGACGCTCGTAGCTGCCGGGAAATGGCGTGTCGTTGGTCATGAAGTGGTCCTCGGGTCGTCAACGCCAGGCCGGCATTAGGAAGCCGGCTTCGTTAGCATCGGCTCAGCGCCGGAAGAGACAATCGCGGTGTCGCGACATATTCAGGAGATAGTATCGCGCCGAAATGAGCGGCGTGTAACGGGGCTGTTCGCCAGCCGCTCATTGGTCCGGGGGGCACCCGCTTACGAGATGGGACAGATGTGCCACCACAGGACTTGATCTCCGCCGACTGGAGCCGACCCACGGATCACGCGCGAGTCCGGTGTCGCCAAGACAAAAACCCCCTCCGCGCGAGCGAAGCATGGGCTAAAGAATTCACATAAAGGACAGCAATGCTGACCTTTCGTGAGAATGTTGCAGATTTTACTCTGCAACACAAGAGCGGATTAGAATGTCTCGCGACTGGCGCTGGTCTGGAAATTGTTCGCTTTAAACAAGCGTGCCCGACATAAAAAACGAGCGACGGAAGATCCGCCGCTCGCTTTTTAGGCACACGGGATGGGGTGTGCCGGTCAGGCCCGGGAGGAGGCCTTACGAGGTGGTCTCAAGCTGCTTCGGAGCCTCCGAGCCCGCTCCAATCGGGATTGAGCGGGGACGCATCCGTTCGGGAAGGTTGCGGACCAGGTCGACGTTGAGCAGGCCGTCCTTGAGGTCGGCGCCTTTGACTTCGACGTGATCGGCAAGCTGGAATTTGCGCTCGAAGCTTCGGCTCGCAATGCCGCGATGCAGGTAGCGCCGGTCGTTTTCCGAAGTCTCGGCTTTGCGTTCGCCGCGTACCGTAAGCGTGCTCTCCTTCACATCCACCTTGATCTCATCGGGCGAAAAGCCGGCGACGGCCATGGTGATGCGGTAATCGTTCTCACCGAGCCGCTCGATGTTGTAGGGCGGGTACGGCGCATCAACATCTGCGCCGCTCACGCTGTCGAGCAACTGAGCAAGGCGATCGAAGCCGACGGTCGAACGATAGAGGGGGGAGAGATCGAAATGTCGCATGACGTTAGTCCTCCAATAGAAGCGACTGATGGGATCCGCCCGTCATGGGCCGGATCTCGGGGTAGATTGCGCACCCGCTGAGGGCGTGCGCACCAGGGGATTTAGGGTGCCGGCCGGCGCCTTCAAGAGGGGGCCGGGGCGACGTGTAAAATTCGCCACAGCGGCCGAGCAAGTTCAGGCTTTAAAAGGCAAAATCGGGAACCCTTCATCTGCCGTTCATGTTGGAAGGCAGACCTTGTGCAGGTTTTTCGGCCTTGAACGGCCCCGTTCAAAAAATGATCCCTCAACAAGCGATCAAGAGTGGGAGTCAACTTATGAGAGCGTCATTCATCACGGCGAGCCTGATGACGGCACTCGTTCTCGCCGCTTCACCGTTTTCATTTTCGCGCGCAGCCTCCGCGGCCGATCTCTACGGAGAAGATTATTCGGAAGGGGCACCTCCGACCGATGGCCCTGAATATTACGATGACGAGGACGCCGCCCCGCAGGACTACGATCGGGGCCGTTACAGCGAAGCCCCTCCGCCGGATCGTTACCAGCAACCCTACCGCCGGGGCATCGAGCCGCCGCCCGGCTCGATCAAGGACGGCTATCCGGTGCCGATGCCGCCACCTGCGCGCTACAGCGAGCCGCCGCGCCGTGAACGGTATGCCTGCCTCGATCGCTGGCAGATCAAGCGCGAGCTTCGTCGCGAAGGCTGGACAGATCTGCGCCCGCTCGGCGGCGATGGTGAGCGGGTTCGCGTCCGCGCGCGCCGCATCGATTCAGGTCGCGTCTTTACGCTCCGTGTCGACCGCTGCTCAGGCGATGTTCTCGCCGCGCGCCCCGAATACCTGAGAACTTTCGCCTTCCGGGATCGCGAGGACTATTGGCCGGAGCACCGTTGGGATCGCAACCGGTACTGAACCGAGATTGCATCGGACCTCATTGGTCCGAAGCTTGAATAATTGGTCTCAGCAAGAGCCTAGAGCGGGATTGCGAGTGAAAGAAAAGCGATCACGCACTAGGCCCCCTCCGTCGCCGGGCAGGAGGAGAGACCGCGCTTGTTTTCATCTGCCCGCTGCTGGCTGCCCGGCGCTTCTCTCCATGCTATCTTCCCATCGCGAATGATTTGCGAGGCGGGGTCTGAAGAATGAAGCTTGTTGCGCTGGCCAAGAATCCGGTGCCCGGCGGCGCTGTGGTAGGCGAGCTCAAGACACGAGACGGCGCGCGCCTCAGGTTCGTGCGCTGGGAAGCGACACGCGGCCCGCGGCGCGGCACGGTGTGCCTGTTCGGCGGCCGTGGAGAGTTTGCCGAGAAATACTTCGAGGTGGTCGCCGATCTGCGTCGGCGTGGCTATGCCGTGGCCACAATGGACTGGCGCGGACAGGGTGGCTCCTCGCGCCAGTTGCCGAACCCCCGCAAGGGCCACGTCTATACTTTCAGCGAATTCGACAGCGATCTGAAGCTGTTCATGAAGGAGATCGTGCTGCCGGATTGCCCTCCCCCGTTCCTGGCCATGGGCCATTCGATGGGTGCGAACATTCTTCTGCGCAATGCGGGCCGGCCCGGATCTTGGTTCGACCGCATGATTTTGTGCGCCCCGATGATTGCGTTTGCCGATGCCAAGGTCGGCTATCCGCAGGTCGTGGCGCGCGCTTATGCAGAGGTCGGCTGCCTCGTCGGCTTCTCGAAGAGCTACATCAAGGGCGGCTCGGACGCAGTCGTCGAACAGGGACCTTTCGAGGGCAATCAACTGACATCCGATCGCGAGCGCTGGTTTCGCAACAAGGCGGTGTTGGATGCCGATCCGTCGCTCGCGCTCGGTTCTCCGACGATAGGCTGGTTGCGGGCGGCCTATCGATCGATGGGTGTGGTGAACGAGCCCGGATACGCCGGGGCCGTCACCGTGCCGATGATGATTTTCGTGGCCGGCAAGGACGAGATCGTCTCGTCGCGTGCGAGCGAGGATTTCGCGGTTGGTCTCAAGGTCGGCACCCACGTTCTGCTGCCGTCCGCGCGCCATGAGATCCTGCAGGAGGCGGATTCGATCCGTCTCCGCTTCTGGGCCGCCTTCGACGCCTACATGGGCCTCGACCAGGCCGCGTGATCGCTACTTGTTGAGCAGCTTCAGCGCGCGTTCGTGCAGCACCGGATCGCCGGAGGCCACGATGCGTCCGCCCGATGTGGCAGGGCCGCCATCCCACGTCGTCACGCGCCCGCCGGCCCGCTCGACGATGGGGATAAGCGCCACGATATCGTAGCTCTTGAGGCCGGATTCGATGACGAGATCGACGAGGCCGTGCGCCAGCAGGCAATAGGCGTAGCAATCGCCGCCGTAGCGGGTCATGCGCGCCTCACGCTTGACGCGGGCAAAGCTGTCCGCCTCCACGCCCCGCTCGAAGAGATCGGGGCTCGTTGTCATCATCAGGGCATCCGACAACCGCCCGCAGGCCCGCGTCCGAATTTTTCGCGCCTTGCCTACGCTGGTGCGGGCGTAGGCCGCCGTTCTGTCCGCCCAGAAGCGCTCGCCGGTGAAGGGCTGGTCCATAAGGCCGAGCACTGGGTCGCCTTCATGCAGCAGGCCGATCAGCGTGCCCCACATCGGCGTGCCTGTGATGAACGAGCGCGTGCCGTCGATCGGATCGATGATCCATTGATAGGGCGCATCCTCGTTGTGACGCCCGAACTCCTCGCCGACGATGCCGTGGTCGGGCTGCCGTGCGCGAATCGCCCGCGTGATCGCTCTTTCGGCCCCCTGATCCGCTTTGGTGACTGGATCGAACGCAGCAGCGCCCGCCTTATTGGCTACGGCCATCTGCTTGCGAAACTGGGGGAGGATTACCGCTCGGGAGCTATCGGCCAAGTCGTGGGCGAGCGCGAGCAGATCGGCGAAGTGCGAGCGAGAAGGTAAACTCACGATGGTTTTCCGCAGCTTAAGTTGAAGTCGGGCATTCGGGCAGAACGAAAGTAACAACTGTTCAGAAATTTACATCGTTTGCGAGTAGAACGAGTAGCACGAAAGCACTGTGTGGCGACGCCGCACCATATTCACCGTAATTGATCGTCAAATCACGGCTGAAGTTGCCGCTTCGGCCGAACAGGCGCATACAAAAACTGCGGTCCCGAGGAAGCACTTCTTCGCCACCGCAGCCCATTACGGGCGTTTCCTCCCTAGACTTGGGCCGTTCGCTCGTTCGAACGGCCTCTTTTTGACGGCAACACAACTTTGGTCGATCGCAAAGTATGTCGCACCGTCACGCAACCATCTCAAACTGCGAGCGTTCTGCCCCACGCGGCTGTAATGGCTGCTCTGCAGTTTTTGCACTTCCTTTCTAATTCCTATCAACGATATTTTGCAGTGCGACATCCGCCGAGCTTGGCTCGGCCGTCGTAGCCCTCCTTGGGCGTTTCCTCCCTAGACTTGGGCCGTCCACACCTGGACGGCCCTTTTTTTGTGTCCGACCGAACTGCGACGCTGTAGCGCACAGAAATAAAAGAGAAAAATGGGGTCGGCAAATGATCCGGTTGCGGACGGTCGGGCTTTGATATGGGCCTCCGGAGTGTTGCTTAATGATCGCGCTTAGCGCATTGCAGCAAATATTGCCGACGTGAGGGCTTGCAGTTTGTCGCGCTGCAGCATAGATTTGAATTGTGAGACCGTGGCCATGGCTTTCGCCATCCCCATGGGATCACGAGCCCTCCTTGGGCGTTTCCTCCCTAGACTTGGGCCGTCCATTGGACGGCCCTTTTTTTTATTCCGGGCTGATTTTATTCCGTAAGAAAAAGATGCGCCGGGCTTTTTGTGTCGGCGCCATTTTTAATCGGCCACAGCTTCACTCTGCGGCTGCACGCTGCTCGAGGATGGCCGGCAGCGCCGAGAACAACATATTGCAGATCCGTGTCAGATCGATCTTTACCCTGCGGAAGCCAAGCGACGGCTTGAAGTTGAGTTCGTCGAGATAGAGTGCGCGGTTGATTTCGATCTGGACCGCCTGCACACCGCGATAAGGCCGGCCATAATGCTCGGTGATATAGCCGCCCGCATAGGGCCGGTTGAGCTGCACGTCGTAGCCTTCCGTCAGCAGCGTATCCCTGACGAACCGCGTGAGCCGTGGATCGCAAGCCGCGCCAAAACGGTCGCCGATCACAAAATCCGGCCGCGGGCCGCTGCTTTGCGCCATTTGTGCCGATGGCATCGAGTGGCAATCGATCAATACGGCATAGCCGAACTGCGCGCGCGTTTGCTCGATCAGCGCTTCCAGTGCGGCATGAAATGGGAAGTACAACTGTTCGATGCGCGCGAGCGCTTCATCGACGCTGAGCCGCGTGCGATAGATTTCCTCGCCATCCGCGACGATGCGGGCAATCGTACCGAGCCCGCCGACCACGCGGACGGATTTGCTGTTGGCGTAATCGGGCAGCGGATCCGCAAACAATTCCGGATCGAGCTCATAGGGCTCTCTGTTCACGTCGAGGTAGGCCCGCGGAAACCGCGCAGCGATGAGGGGTACGCTGAATTCAGCAGCTCCCTGAAACAATTCATCGACGAAGCAATCCTCGGACTTCCGCAGCGTCTTGGGATCGAGGCGGGACTGCGCGAGGAACTGCCTGGGGTAGATACGTCCCGAGTGCGGGGAGCACAGGATGAACGGCGCGTTCTGAACCTTCGGCGTCAGGATCGAGAACGGCGGATCGAGTTCGGGACTGATCGGTGTGGGTATCTGCGCAGTCATCTGGTCCTGTTCACCGCGAGGGCCTCGTCGCCGAAAGACGAAGTGTAGAAGCCCATGTCGCTGCCGTCTCATGCTGACACGTTTTGCGCTTTCACACGACCTTTCGTGTCGAAGCGGCGCATTTCGACAAGAACGAAGCTACAGTGTGCCAACCTCGCCGTGCGCTGTCCACGCCGGGCGAGGCATTTCGCATCCCCACCGTGGAAAAATGCGATAAACTGCACGTCGCGCTGGTCCTGGCCCGCCTTTTGCTGTGTTTTCAGTCAAGATGTGGGAGACAGGACCCACGCTGTCGAGGCTTCACGTTCCATTTACCAAACTGGCGTCAGATTCATGTGGCCATTGGCGCTATCCCCGATAAGTCGACATCCCGAGTAAGAAAGCTCATGACCGCTAAGCCCTCCCGAGTTCCGATGTGCAGAATCCTGCTGGCCGAGGACGACGATTCCATGCGCGGGTTCCTGGAACGCGCGTTGGCCAAGGCGGGCTATGAGGTAATCTCGTTCCCCAACGGCGAAGAGGCTTTCGAGCGCCTTCAGCAAGAGCCTTTCACGCTGCTTTTGACGGATATCGTCATGCCGCGCATGGATGGCATCGAGCTCGCTCGCCGCGCAGCCGAGATCGATCCTGAGCTGAAAATCATGTTCATCACCGGCTTTGCTGCCGTCATTTTGAACAACGAGGCCACCGCTCCCAAGGAAGCGCGCGTGCTCTCGAAGCCCTTCCACCTCAAGGACCTCGTCCGCGAGGTCGAGCGGCTGCTGGCGGCCTGAGGTACAGGACACGGCTGCGGAAGGCGGTCCAAAACGCCGCACACCTCGAAGATTTCTCCTGTTTTTACGGGCTTCCGCGCCGCCGTCGCGGATAATTGGTTTCCTCGCTTGCGGACCGCTGGCAATGCCAGTATAGGAACCGCTCCGCATGACTTTCTCGGCACGGATGGGCACTTAGCTCAGCGGTAGAGCACTACCTTGACATGGTAGGGGTCAGAGGTTCGATCCCTCTAGTGCCCACCATCCGATGCCCAAATTGGTGCACGACAATGAAAGTAAGAAACTCGCTTAAGTCTCTTCGCTCGCGCCATCGCGACAACCGCCTCGTGCGCCGCAAGGGACGCGTCTACGTGATCAACAAGACCCTTCGCCGCTTCAAGGCGCGCCAGGGCTAGTTCGACGCGCCTGCACCCTGTAAGGGCCTTCCCGCCCGGCACCATCGAGTGCGCGGGCGGTTTTGCTTGTCTATTTTGATGTCGGCAAGAGTACCCGCAGACTTGGCCCTTTGACGCAACGGCTGCTGCTGCCTATCTTTGAGCCATGACAGCAACAAAAGCCATGAGCCGCGCTGGCGGCGTGATCCTCGCGTGTGTGACGGCGATAGCCCTTCCTGCGGCCGTTGGCGCTCAGGATGTTCCCGACGTTGTGGGTCCGCGCGGGTTGACTTTGCCGGAGAGAGGGCCCCCCGCCATAACCGGGCCGGTTCCCAAATCTTCCGAGGCGCCCGAGGCCTCGCCCCAGACGCCCAAGTCCGCCGAGAAACAACCGCAAGCCGGAAAAAATGCGCCCGAAGCGGACGGCAAGCCTGCCCCCGACAAACCGGCAGAAAAGGGCACGGCCATCGGCTCCGCGCCCGAACAGCGCGACAAGCTTCTGACCGAGCTTTACGCGCGCTTGGCGACGGCGCCCGATGAAGCGACGGCGGCCCAGATCGCCGCCACGGTGGAGCAGCTCTGGCAGCATTCGGGCAGCGCCACCGCCGACCTGCTGATGGCGCGCGCGGCGGCCGCAACCGAGGCCCAGCGGACTGATCTCGCGATGCGGCTTTTGAATGCTGCGATTGAGCTGCAACCGGACTATGCCGAAGCCTGGAACCGCCGCGCCTACCTTTTCTATATGGGTGACGACTACAAGCGTGCGCTGGGCGACATTCGCCGCGTGCTGGCGCTCGAGCCGCATCATTTCAAGGCGCTCGAAGGCCTCGCCAATATCCTGGAGCACTTGGGAGAGAAGAAAGCGGCGCTCGAAGCCTACGAGAGCCTGCTCAAGGTGCATCCCAATGCGCCCGGCGCCAAGAAGGCGCGCGATGACTTGAAGGCCGCGGTCGAAGGCCAAGGCATCTAGCAACGAGGCATCTAACAAAACGGGCTCGTGACGCATGGCGTCCGAGCCCGTTCGATTCAGAAAAGCAGCTTGTACTAGGGCGCGATCTTCGCGGGCGTACGCCGCTCCACGGGAACCTTGCCGCCTGTCGGCACGTAGTCGGGGCTGTGCCCGTCCGGCAGGCCGTGCTCGTCAACGAACGCGAGCCGGATCATGTTGGTCGCCCCCGGCGAGCCGAGCGGCACGCCGCAGGTGATGACAACGCCTTGACCGGCTTTTACGAAACCGCCTTCGAACGCGATGCGCGTTGCCTTGCGCACCATGTCCGCGAGATCTTCGGGATCGCTCGTGAGCACGGTTTCGATGCCCCACACCAGCGACAGCCTCTGCGCCGTGCGCGCAATCGGCGTAAGACCGATCACCGGCAGGCCCGGGCGTTCGCGGGCGACGCGAAGCGCAGTCGATCCCGTCGCCGTATAGCAAAGAATGGCGGCGACCTTGACGGTGCCGGAAATCGCATGTGCCGCGGCGGCGATGGCGTCGGCGCCGGTTGGCAGCGGCGGAAACTCGATCGCGTGCACGAAAGCGTCGTAGCTCGGATCGTTTTCGACCTCGTGCGCGATGCGGTTCATCATTTCGATGGTCTCGACCGGATACTGGCCGACGGCGGATTCGCCCGACAGCATGATCGCGTCCGCGCCGTCGAACACCGCGGTCGCGACGTCGGATACCTCGGCGCGCGTCGGCATCGGCGACGACGTCATGCTTTCGAGCATCTGCGTCGCGACGACGATCGGCTTTCCAGCCGCCCGCGCCTTGCGTGTGATCTGCTTCTGCAGACCGGGAACCCGCTCCACTGGCATTTCAACGCCGAGATCGCCGCGCGCCACCATGAAGCCGTCGCCCGCCGCGATGATGTCGTCGAGGTCGTCGATGGCCGACGGCTTCTCGATCTTGGCGAGTACGGCCGCGCGTCCGTCGATGATCTTCTTGGCTTCGATGATGTCCTCGGCGCGCTGCACGAACGACAGCGCGATCCAGTCGGCGCCGAGCTTCAGCGATACATCCAGGTCTTTGCGATCCTTCTCCGTCAGCGCGCTCACCGCGAGCAGCGTATCGGGCATACTGATGCCCTTGCGGCTCGACAGCACGCCTCCGGTCACGACTTCGGCCACGATGCCCTTGGCGTCCACATCCTTGACCCTCATGCGCAGCTTGCCGTCGTCGATCAGCAGCATGTGCCCAGGCTTGACGGCCTCGAAGATCTGCGGATGCGGAAGGCTCACGCGCTGCGAGGTTCCCGGCACGCCGGTCTGGTCGAAACGGAAGAACTCGCCGGTCTTGACCAGCGCGCGCCCGTCGACGAATTCACCGAGACGGAACTTCGGCCCCTGCAGATCGCATAGCACGCCGATCTGGCAACGATGCTTTGCGGCCACGTCACGGATCGAGCGGACCAGCGTGTGGGCCGTCTCCGGGCTCGTGTGGCTCATGTTGATGCGAAAGACATCCGCGCCTGCGAGAAACAAACGCTCGAGCATCTCGGGCGCCGACGACGCGGGTCCAAGCGTCGCAACAATCTTGACCCGCCGATTACGTCTCATCGTCCGTTTGCCTCTTTGCCACCTGGATCGGTGAGGCGCACGGTCCATTCCTGCGCCTCGCCGGTATCAACTTCGAAGAATCCCGTCCGCTTATATCCACGTTTGGGGCAATCCTGCACCCCCCGGATGGAGAACGTCTTATCGGCGGTGCACATGAAGTTTGTGCCGGCCCATTCTCCACCGCGGTCGTAATCCACGGCGTGGACGTAGATAAACCGGCTCGGGACTGCCCCTTTCAAGAGCGTTTCACAAGCCTGCGACGCGATGTTCCACCACCCTTCGGTCGCCCAGCCGTCCGGGCTCTGGTAGCCGATCGACACGCCGACACGGCTCTGTGTTCCGTTGCAGAACTTGAGGTCTGCCAAAGCCGGACGAAGGGGAGCGGCCAGAAAGAGGGCCGCCGCGACCGGCAGGATTAAGACTTTTGGGTTCATGGCTTCACGGAGTGGACGATTGCGCGTGGTGGCCCACGACGCGACCGGGCCTTGCTGGGAGGGCGAAACGTTGGCAATGAAAGCCGGCAGCTTTGAGGTGCGCGCTGGCTGCGCTGCCCGACCGAGCGCCGGGCTATTGAAGGCCGGGACGTGACTTTTCGCAACCCCCAGGGGCTGTCGAAGCGGACGGACGGCACGAGCGGGACGGAAAACAGACGAGATGTCGATGCGACCCGAACCGGAGCCGCGGATCGAAGGGACTGTCGCGGCCGTGACGGCAGAGGCCTTCGTTCGCTTGGCCGGAGGCTTCGGGCCGGGTCTGATCCTGTTGTGCGATCACGCGGAAAACCGCCTTCCGGCCGAATACGGCACGCTCGGCCTTCCGGCTGGCGAGCTTGAACGCCACATCGCCTACGACATCGGGGCACGCAGGGTGACGGAACGGCTCGCGGAAACGCTGGGCGCACCCGCCGTGCTGACACGCTTTTCCCGATTGCTGATCGACTGTAACCGCGGTGAGGACGACCCCACCCTGATCATGCGTCTTTCGGATGGCGCCATCGTGCCTGGTAACCGAACCTTGAGTAGAGAGGAGCGGAGCACCCGCATCGCGCGTTATTATCGGCCCTACCACGAGGCCATCAGCGAGTTGATCGACCAGGCGATCGCTGACGGCATCGCGCCGGTGCTCTTGTCGGTGCACAGTTTTACGCCCGCCTGGCGCGGCGTGCCTCGTCCCTGGCACGCGGCCGTGCTCTGGGACAAGGACCCGCGCCTCGCCCAGCCTTTGATCGCGGCGCTTGGTACCGATCCGGCGCTCGTCGTCGGCGACAATGAGCCGTATACGGGCAAGCTCAAGGGCGATTGCCTGTGGCGCCACGGAACATCCCGCGGTTTGGCCCATGCGATCGTCGAGATCCGCCAGGATCTGATCGCCGAAGAAGCAGGTCAAATCGCCTGGGCCGAGCGGCTGGCCGCTGCAACCCGCGAGGTCCTTGCAGGTCCGGGTGCCGACCCCGATTTGAAACGGGCGAGATATTTCGGGTCGCATACCGACTGAAGCCCCCACGAAAGGAAAGGGTGTCTCATGGCTGCAATCGATCCCAAGACCAGAGTGGAGCTGGAAGCCGCTGCGTTCCGCCGCCTTGTCGCGCATCTGCGCGAGCGTACGGACGTGCAGAATATCGACCTCATGAATCTCGCGGGCTTCTGCCGCAATTGTCTTTCGAACTGGTATCAGGAGGCCGCCGTCGATCGCGGCATTACGCTGTCGAAAAGTGAATCGCGCGAGATCGTCTACGGAATGCCGTACGCGGAGTGGCAGCAACGCTATCAGACCGAGGCCTCGCCCGAGGCTGTGGCGGCGTTCGCGCAAAGCAGCGCCCACGGGGCGAAAGATAAAGCCTGAGAGCATCGCGTTGCCTTGGATGCGCGTCGCGGCGGGCACACGAGGGCCGCAAAGCACGATAAGGCCCGGCCATCCACAGGAAATTACCTATGGATGAGCGTACACCTCGCCTTGCCCCTGACCCATCCGAAGCCTAGCCTTCCCGACAATGCCATCCGCGATCGGCGGAGGGTTTGAGGGAACCGGATTTCCGGATTTGAGGTGGGGTAAGTAGGGATGACGACGCTTCAGGCTTCCGCGCAAAATCAGCTTCGCCAGTTGGTCGAGAGCATTGAGCGCCTCGAGGAAGAGAAGAAGGCCCTCTCGGGCGATATCCGCGACAAGTATCTCGAGGCGAAAGGCCTCGGGTTCGACGTCAAAATCATTCGGCAGATCGTGCGCCTTCGCAAGAAGAGCCAGAACGAGCGCCAGGAAGAAGAGAGCGTGCTGGAAGTCTACATGCACGCACTCGGCATGTTGAGCGGGGGAATGTCGGCGGAAGCCGAGGCCGCAGCGGACCGCATGATCGCGGCCGAGTAGATCGCGTGCACCAAAGCATCGCGCGCAGGTGACTACAAACAAGGCCGGCTTTTCGCCGGCCTTTCGTTTATCTGACTACGGATCGCTGAAATGAAAACGTCTCGGGCCGCTTCGGCGCACGGCCCGAGACGCTAACGACGAGGTCAAGCCGGAGCTTTACCTGCCGTATTCGGGAAAGGGTTCCCGGGATCGTGCTCTGTTCACGATCGTTTGTTCTCTGCGACCATAGACCGCCGCCAAGATCAGAGCTAATCGTTATTTGTTTCTCTCCTGATCAGGCTGCCTTATGACGCCCGTCACCTTCAAGCAGTTGCGCTACTTCGATGCGCTTGCCCGCGAGCTCCACTTCGGCCGCGCCGCGGATGCGTGCTCGGTGACGCAGCCCGCGCTCTCGATGCAGATCCACGAACTCGAACAGAACCTCGGGCTCGTGCTGGTCGAGCGGACGCGCTCGGGCGTGCAGCTCACCGGCAAGGGCAGGGAGATCGCCGCGCGCTGTTCTCGCATTCTCGGAGACGTGCGCGACCTCGTCTCCTATGCGCAGCACGCCAACCGCATTCTCGCCGGCACGCTGCGCCTTGGCGTCATTCCGTCGTTGGCGCCTTACATGCTGCCGCCGCTGCTCCCGCTCCTGCGCGAGGCCTATCCCGATCTCGAGCTGCATGTCCGCGAAACGCAGACACAGGTGCTGACCGAGGAGCTGCTCGAAGGCAAGCTCGATGTGCTCCTGCTCGCGCTTCCGCTGAAGCACGCAGATCTCACCAATCGCCCCCTGTTCGAAGACAAGTTCCTGCTCGCCGTTCCGAAGGATCGCAAGCTGTCGGGCCGCGTGCGTGCCACTAAGGAGCTGATCGAGCACGAGCGGCTTCTGCTGCTTGAGGAAGGGCATTGCTTGCGCGACCAGGCGCTCACCTACTGCAGTCTGCAGCAGGTCGATGCGGTCAACACATTCGGCGCTTCGAGCCTCGCGACCATTGTCGAGATGGTGTCCGCGGGCTACGGGATCACGCTTCTGCCGGAGGTTTCGATCGGCGTCGAGGAGCGCGGCCGCGACATCACGCTGGTGCCGTTTGTCGAGCCGGAGCCGTTCCGCACCATCGGTCTCGTTTGGCGCTCGACGACCCCGCGAACCGACGACTTCGAGGAACTCGGGCGTCTGGTGATCAAGGCCTGGACGGAAGGGCCTTTGGCGAGCGCCCGCACGGGCGGATCGCGTCAGCGCAAGTCGATCAGCGCGGCAGGGTCGTAACCGCGCGCGAGACGCGCTGTGGCGCCGCAGGCTGCGGCTGGGCTGCGGCAGTCATCGCGCCGAGATGCACGGCGCTGCCGCTGAACTCCTGCGCCCACGCCATTGCGGTTTGCACCTGATCGGTTCCGAATTCCATCGGCAGAACGGTGCCTTCGTCGTCGAGCAATTCGAAGATCATCGAGTCGTCCGGATGCACCAGCGTTGCGAGCGCGGGATCGTCGAACGAGGCGGTCTCGGTGAGAAGCGGCGCCAGCGCGAACGGCCGGTAAGACAGTTCGTCCGGGTGGTCCTCGTCATACTCGGGCGCGACCGTCCAGCCGCTGCGCCAATCCGACGATCCCCCGCCGAACGGATGCGCAGAAGCCGAAGCTGGAGTTGCGGAAGCGCTCGCCGCGGGCTTGGTCCCTTCTGTGACAGAGCGCTTGGGGAACGGCCAATCAGGAGACATGGCAGCGGTCTTGAGGACAGCGGCCTTCGCCGGCGCAGGTCCCGTCGATCCCGTGATCAAGGTCGCGGATTTCGCTTCCTCCAGCGGCTGCGCTGCCGGCTCTTCGATCGCGGCAAGCTGAACCAGCATATCGAGACGCGAACGATCGGCGTCCGGAAGCTTGGCGACGAACGTTGACGAGCGTTCGACGGGCTTCGGCGCGCCGAGGAGCTTCGGGGCGTCCGATTGTGCGGGTTTCGTCTTCTCGGAGGCAAAGGCGACGACCGAGGCCATCGCTTCAGGCGACGTTTGCGCTGGTGGCGGCACCGGCGCGCCCACAGCCATCCGCTGTTCGGGCGAGGGCGGGCGAACGGCGCGCGCTGGGCGCGGCGGAGTGGGGAGCGGGGCTGGGGCAGCGGCTTCTGCAACCTGGATTGGTGCCTTCGGCCCATCGCGCAGCGCATAGAATTGCGCGACCTCTTGCGCGAGGTCCTTGCGCCGTTCGCGCGCCGACTTGACGTCGGCCGGCGTGATCGGGCGGCCGTCCGCCGGCTCGTGTTTGGAATGACCGGACGGGAAAAGAAGCGCGAGTTCGTCGCGCACCATGCGCGGCCAGTGGCGTACGCGAGACGTATCGACATGCACGAACGGGATGCCGGAAGTCGGATAGTAGCCGACGCCCCCGCGCTCGCGGATCATCGCCGAATAGCGCAGCCGCTTGACCGGCACGTCAGGGAACGCGATGTCGATCGCCTTTCCGGTCATGTGCTGGCTCTGGCTAGCCTGTCCGCCGCGCGTCTTGCGCAGCATCGAGTTGGTTGCTGGCGAACGATAGCCGCAGATGATCGAGACCGGCTGCTGCGAGCCGAGCTCGCGGTGCATTTCCCAGATGATGTCGACCGTGTTGGGATCGATCGGGATCGCTTTGCTCTCGCGCCAATCGCGCATGATCCAGTTGATCTTCTCGAGCGCGTCGGGAAGGAAGCGACCGTTCTTTTTGTACTGGATGGTGAGCGTTTCTTTGGTGTGGATGTGAAAGAACGAGATCGTGCGGTCATCGCCGGCATGAGCGGTCGATGTCTGCGAGAGCGCAGCAAGCAGCAACGCCGCGCCGAGGCCCAAGGGCCGGCGACAGGCCGGGATCCGGCAGGTGGCCCGGATCTGGCAGGTGGGATGTCCCGCCTTTACGCTCAACAGAAGTCCCCCGTCACGAGTACCAAGGTTAACATCTACCCCCCATTTCGTTAACGGTTGGTAACCTTGGAATGCGCGATCAAGAGGGCCTGCCCGCGGCATAAAAAGGGCAAGCCCGTCAAACGGGCTTGCAAGCTGCCCGCGAAGGTTAAAGAACAGCGTTAATCGTCCGACTGAGCGTTGAAGCGCCTAGAACCCGCCGAACAGGTTGTTGAAGAACGTGTCGAGCGTACCGCCGCTGGCGTATTCCCGCTTCTCGTAGCGCACCGGAGCCAGATGATCCGGTCCACGCGCGATCGCATCGAAGCGGCCCGCGAGCGCCAGCATCACGCGCTGTTCGTGCCCGTAGACGTCCTTGAAGCTCTGAAGCTCGCCCGCGTCGTCGACCCATTGCGTGAAGTAGGCGACGTGCACCGGAATCTTCTTGTCGAGCGCGATCGGCGTCTCGACCGCCTCGCCGTTGACGATCTCGGCCACTTTCTCCGGCGTCCATCCCTTGTCGTAGTCGAGCACGACTTCGGCGAAATGCCCCGGATTGCGGATCCTCATGCAGCCATGGCTGAACGGACGGCTCGCCTGATTGAAGAGGTTCTTGGTCGGCGTATCGTGCATGTAGACGATATGCTTGTTGTGGAACGTGAACTTGTACTGCCCGAGGACGTTCGCTCCGCCCGGCGGCTGCTGCACGTCGAACTGACGGATATCGGCCGTGCTCCAATCCACATTGTAAGGATCGACCGGGCGCCCGTTCTTCGTCATGCGCAGCCCCTGCTTCTGGAAATAGGTGCCGCCGCGCGCAAGGCTTGGGTAAAGCTCGCGCACCTTGATCGAGTCCGGCACGTTCCAACGCGGATGGATCGTCACCGTATCCATGACAGCCGAAAACACCGGCGTCTGCTTGTCGACGAGACCGGCGATGATGCGTTCCTCGTGCACGACTTTCCCGTCTCGCACGAACTCGAACATGAACTCGGGGAGATTGACCCAGACGTGCGTCGGACCGAGGTCAGCCGGGATCCAGCGCCACAACTCCATGTTGGCGCGGAGTTTGTCGGGGTTGGGAACGTCGATGTCGTTGAGTGCGGCGCGCGAGCCGCCGCCGACGATTCCGTCCGCCGTGAGCCCCTTCTCGGTCTGGAATGCTTTGACTGCCGCAACCAGCGCGTCGTCGTAGAAGTTGGCATCGGCTGCCTTTTCCGGCGTGCCTTCTGCAACCGGAACGTTGAGCCGCTGCCGCAACAGCACGACGTGCGGATGCGTTTGTCCGGGCGACAGCGCCGGCCCCTTCGGCAGCCGCACGATTTCTTCCGCCTCGTGCGCCGACTTCAGAAGCTCGAGGTATTTCTGCCTGAGCTTTTCGAACTGCGGATGCTGAGGATGAAAACCGCGGAGTGTTTTGTCCGGCGGATTCGGGCCGGCGAGGTCTGCCAACACGACTTTGGGTTCGATCAGTTGCGGCACGCGATCGAGATAAGACGAAAGCTGCTTGGCAGGATCGGCGATGCGCCCGCCGCGGGCGTGGCGCGCATAGGTGAGAGCTGCGATCGAAAGCTTCAGTTCGGCGTCGGCGGCGGTGTCTTCCGAGAGCACCCCGGTGGCATCGGGCAGCTCGAATGCAGAGGCGTCGAGGCCCCAATTGTTCGCTTGCTTGATTTCGGCGATGACGAGCACGGCGCGGTCGTTGAGGGCGCCGTCCGCGATCCACAACGGGGCATCGTTGCGGGCGACATAGAAATCTTTGAGCGCGGCCACGTCCTGCTGCTCGATCTCTGTTGCGGATTTCGAGAATGCATCCAGGCGTGTGCGCACGAGCGCGCCGAGCAGGGGCTTGGCTGGCGGAACCGGCGCAGCGGCTTGCGGTTGCGGCTCGGCGGCAGGCGGCGTTGGTTGGGCAGCCGGTGCGGCTGTGGCGGGCGCAGCTTGCGGTACGACGGTCTGAGCCGGCGCCGCGGTTACGGGCGCTGCGGGAGCTTGGACGGTATCGGCAGCCGGATCGGCTTGGCCTGAGGAGGGAAGCAGGATTGCAGTGAGGAACAGAACGCAGAACTGGGCCGTAGCCCGGAAGCGGTGCAGCATGACAACTCCTCGACGCGACGCAAAACCGCCGGATGCGATGTCGCGCGCCCCCTCAAAGGCAGGGCTTGCGGCCCATGCCGGAACAAAACCGGCGCGCTCATGATCTAGCCGAGGCCCTGGGCGTTGAGAAGGCAGGAACCCCTAAACGTCGGCGAGGAGCCCAACTTTGGCCGCCGACTGTTGTGCTTTTGTGAACACGAGCCGCGGCTTCGGCCGCCTTTCGGATCCGCAATCCTGGTCGGTCTCGCACAAAATGGAGGAGGAGGCCAAGCGAGGCAGACTGAGCGTAAAGGTGCCGGCAAACGCAAAAATGGCCGGGCGTTCACCCGGCCATTTTCTATTCAATCGAAAACAATCGCGCTCTAGTTCACGCGCGGCTCGAGCCCGTATTCCTGCATCTTCCGGTACAGCGTCGAGCGTCCGATCTTGAGCCGTTTGGCGACTTCCGTCATGTGGCCGCGGTAACGTCCGAGCGCGAGGCGGATCATGTCGGCCTCGATGTCCTCGAGCGCGCGGATCTCGCCGCTCTCGGTGACCGCCGGAATGCCGAGCGCAGAAGCGCCACCGGAGGGCCGAACCTCGACCGTCTGCGGAATGGTGTCCTCAGCGCCGATCAGCGCCGGGCCGGTGTAGGCCGCAGGCTTCTGAAGGCCTACGGGCGCCGGCGGGATCTCGGCGGTGAAGCCGTCGACCTGGCTCGCGATCTGCGGGAACTCGGCGACGGAAAGCTCGTTTGCGTCGGCGAGCACCACGGCACGGAAAATGGCGTTCTCCAGCTGCCGCACATTGCCCGGCCAATCGTAGCTCGTGAGCATCTGCATCGCTTCGTCGGTAAAGCCGCCGACGCGCTTGCCTTCCTCGGCACCGAAGCGGGCGAGGAAATGCTGGGCCAGCTCGGGAACGTCGTTCTTGCGCTCGCGCAGGGGCGGAACCCAGATCGGGAACACGTTGAGCCGGTAGTAGAGGTCCTCGCGGAAGCGACCTTCCTTCACGAGCTGGATCATGTCGCGGTTCGTCGCGGAGATGAGACGGAAATTGACCTTGATCGGCTTCTTACCGCCGACGGGATCGATCTCGCCTTCCTGTAGCGCGCGGAGCAGCTTCACCTGTGCGTCCAGTGGTAGCTCGCCGATCTCGTCGAGGAACAGCGTGCCGCCGTCGGCCTCCTGGAACTTGCCGACGCGCCGATCTACGGCGCCTGTAAAGGCGCCCTTCTCGTGCCCGAACAGGATGCTTTCGACCAGGTTCTCCGGAATCGCTCCGCAGTTGACGGTAACGAACGGCCGGCCGGCCCGCTCGCTCTCGCCCTGGATGGCGCGTGCGATTAGCTCCTTGCCGACGCCGCTTTCGCCTTCGATCAGAACCGGGATGGAAGAGGTGGCGGCGCGCTTGCCGAGCGCGATTACGCGCTGCATTCCTTCGCCGCGCACGATGAGATCGTCGAAGGTGAGCGTGCCTTCGGTCTTCTTCTTGATGCGCGTGATTTCTTCGGAAAGAGCCTCGATTTTCATCGCGCTCTTTATCGAAACCTCGAGCCGTTCGGGTGAAGCCGGTTTGATGACAAAGTCGACCGCGCCGAGCCGGATGGCGCCGATGGCGGCATCGACCGAGCCGTTGGCCGTCAGCACGATGACGGGAGGCGAGGCCTTGCCTTTGAGGCGCTCGAGCACGGCCATGCCGCCGATACCGGGCATGACGAGGTCGAGGAGAACGAGGGAGATGGTGCCGCGCTCGGAACCTTCGAGCACCTCCAGCGCTTGCTCGCCGGAGACGGCAGCGCGGGTATCAAATCCGAACCGTTTTACGGTTTCTTCGAGGATGCGACGCTGAGCAGGATCATCGTCGACAATCAGAACACGCTTTGCCATGAAGCACTCGTACACAACACGAACTGGAACACTGTCGGGCCTGATGAAATCTGCGTTTGAACAACGGCAAACGCCGACGGACCGGCAACTCAACTCAAGCGAAAGATTGCCCGACAACGGTAAACAAGCCCTTTCGCTTAAGCTCACCTTGAAACTTTTTCCGCGTCCTATGGCCCACGGGCCCCTGTTTTCGGGCTGTCCGGGTCCCGGAAAAGCCGCCTTTGGCGCTTGAACTCGGACGGCGGACCCCTCAAATTGCACTTCAATTTCCCATACCGACTGGAGCTTCTGATGACGCCGATCTTGCGCGCCCCCCTGTTTTCGGATCTTGCCTGGGTGAAGGCCCAAAGCGGAACGAGGGGAGGAGCATCTGCCGAGGCGCTCGATCTGGGGCCTATTCCCGAGTGGGATCTGTCGGACCTCTATAAAGGCACCGACGCCCCTGAGGTCGGCCGCGACCTGGAGCGGGCGGCCGCTGAGGCCAAGCGCATCAAGGAGACATATCAGGGCAAGCTCGCTGCTCTCGCGAGCGATCCGCCGAAGCTCGCGGAGGCCATCGCGGCCTATGAGCAGCTGTCGGACCTGATGGGCAAGCTCGGCTCGTTCGCCGGGTTGCTTTATGCCGCCAACCAGGCCGATCCGGCGCGCGCGAAATTCTACGGCGACATTTCCGAGAAGCTGACCAAGATCTCGACCGATCTGATCTTCGTCGAGCTCGAACTCAACCAGATCGAGGAAGCGGCCCTTGCCACCGCCGTCCGCGACCCCGCGCTCGCGCGTTTCAAGCCTTGGCTCGAGGACCTGCGCAAGGAGAAGCCGTACCAGCTCGACGAAAAGCTGGAGCAACTCTTTACCGAGAAGGGACAGACCGGCCGCGGTGCCTTCAACCGGCTTTTCAGCGAGACAATGACCGGCCTCCGCTTCGAGGTCGCGGGTGAGCCCGCTCCTCTGGCGCTCGAAGCCACGTTGAACTTGCTGTCGAACCCGGCCGAGCCCCGCCGTCGCGCGGCGGCAGAAGCCCTATCGAAGGTCTTCAAGGACAACATCCGGCTCTTCACGCTGATCACCAACACCCTGGCCAAGGATAAGGAAATCTCCGACCGCTGGCGCGGCTTCAAGGATGTGGCCGACAGCCGCCATCTCGCAAACCGCGTCGAGGCCCCGGTGGTCGATGCGCTGGTGGCCAGTGTGCGCGAGGCCTATCCGCGCCTTTCCCATCGTTATTATGCGATGAAGGCCAAGTGGCTTGGTCTGCCGAAGCTGTCGCATTGGGACCGCAACGCGCCGCTGCCCGACAAGCCCGAGCAGATCTTCACGTGGGCCGAGGCCCAGGGCATCGTGCTCAAGGCCTACGGCGCGTTCGCGCCCGATATGGCGAACCTGGCCAAGGAGTTTTTCGACAAGCGCTGGATCGACGCGCCGCTCCGCGAAGGCAAGACGCAGGGCGCGTTCTCGGCCGCAACCGTACCGTCGGTCCACCCTTACGTGCTGATGAACTACCAGGGCAAGCCGCGGGATGTCATGACGCTCGCCCATGAACTGGGTCACGGCGTGCACCAGATGCTCGCCCGCGATCAGGGGCCGCTGCTGGCTCCCACCCCGCTGACGCTCGCAGAGACCGCGTCGGTCTTCGGTGAGATGCTGACCTTCCGCGCCCTGCTGGCTGAGACCAAGAGCCCGCGCGAAAAGAAGGCCATGATCGCCGGCAAGGTCGAGGACATGCTGAATACGGTCGTGCGCCAGATCGCATTCTATCAATTTGAGCGTAAGGTGCACGAAGCGCGCCGGAAGGGTGAGCTGACCAGCGATGAGCTGAACGCCTTCTGGATGGACGTACAGAGCGAGAGCCTCGGGCCGGCCATTGATCTGAAGCCCGGTTATGAAGTCTATTGGGCCTACATCCCGCACTTCATCAATTCGCCATTCTACGTGTACGCCTACGCGTTCGGCGATTGCCTCGTGAACTCGCTCTACGGTCTCTACCGCGAGGCCCACCCCGGCTTCGTCGGCAAGTACTTCGACCTTCTGAAAGCCGGCGGCTCGAAGCACCATTCGGAGCTGTTGGCTCCCTTTGGCCTCGATGCCACGGACCCGGAGTTCTGGAGCAAGGGCCTCAAGGTGATCGAGGGCATGATCGACGAGTTGGAAGCGATGGACCGCACCGTCTCGTAGCTATTGGCCCGACTTCTATTAGGTATCCCCAAAAAGCCGCCGCCCCGTGTTGTAAAATTGGTGCAGCCCGGGGCGGGGGCGAAGGTTACGATCAACGGCCTTGCTGCCGGAGAAATAGGCTCGCCCCTACCGCGCTGACGGCCGCCGTTACGAATGTCAAGACGGAACCAAGCCGCAAGCACCGAATTTGTCCGCTGACGAGCTCAAGCGAACCGGCGTATAAGCGCCGAAATTTGCTGCGTAAGCAGCGGCAGCGATGAGAGGCCCGATCGTGGCACGCGCTAAGTCCACCGAGGTCGGTGGCGAGCCCGGCGAAGTTCTGCACGATCGCCATTTCTGGACGCTCGTCGTGGGGTCCGTCGGTGTCGTCTACGGCGATATCGGAACAAGCCCGCTTTATGCCTTCCGCGAGGCCGTACATGCCGCGAGCGGCGGAAGCCCCGCCAACGCCGAGGCCGTCTTCGGCGTCCTCTCGCTGATTTTCTGGGCGCTCATCCTGATCGTCACGTTGAAATACGTGATCCTGCTCCTCAGGGCCGACAACAAGGGCGAGGGCGGCACCTTCGCGCTGATGGCGCTGGGCCAATCGGTCGCCAAGCGAAGTTCGCCGCTGCTCATGGCTTTGGGGATCGCGGGCGCGTCGTTCTTCTACGGTGATGCGGTCATTACACCTGCCATTTCCGTGCTGTCCGCGGTTGAAGGTCTGAAGCTCGTTTCTCCGGCCTTCAATTCTCTTGTCGTGCCGATTGCGCTCGTCGTCATTGTCGCGCTCTTCGCCGTGCAAAGCCACGGCACGGCCCGCGTCGCGCAGTTTTTCGGCCCCCTCACGATCGTGTGGTTTCTCGCCCTCGCGGTCGGCGGCCTGCTCCACATCTTCGACAATCCGATCGTGTTCTCGGCGCTCAACCCCTGGCACGGCATTCGCTTCATGGCGACCCACGGCCTGCTCGGCTTGACCGTGCTGGGCCTCGTCTTCCTGGCCGTAACCGGCGCCGAAGCCCTCTATACCGATCTTGGTCACTTCGGCCGCAAGCCGATCCAGACCGCCTGGCTCGGCTTCGTATTTCCGTCGCTGATGTTGAACTATCTCGGCCAGGGTGCGCTGGTTCTGTCCGATGCCAGCGCCCTCGAAAATCCGTTCTACCGTCTCTACCCCGATTGGGCGCTGATCCCGATGGTGATCCTCGCGACTGCCGCGACCGTGGTCGCGAGCCAGGCCGTCATCACCGGCGCCTTTTCTCTGGCACGCCAGGCCATTCAGCTCGGGCTTTTGCCGCGGTTTTCGATCAAGCACACCTCCGAGAGCATGGCCGGTCAGATTTATCTGCCGCGCGTCAACTGGCTGCTGCTGCTGTTCGTCGTCATCGCCGTGTTGATGTTCAAAAGCTCGTCCAACCTCGCGACGGCATATGGTGTGTCGGTTACCGCCGCGCTCGTCATCGATACGCTGATGGCCTTCTTCGTGGTCTGGAAGTACTGGCGCTGGCCGGTATGGAAAGCCGCTCTCGTGATGATCCCGCTGTTGATGATCGAGCAGACCTTCTTCGCCGCCAACATCTTGAAGCTGTTCGAAGGGGCCTGGGTGCCACTCGCCATCGCCGGCGTATTGAGCCTCATCATGTTCACCTGGGTGAGAGGCTACGGTATTCTCGCCAAGATCACGCGCCGCAACGAGGCCGATCTCGACTGGCTCGTCCGCAAGCTCGAAGCCAAGCCGCCGACCCGCGTTCCGGGAACAGCCGTCTTCCTGTCGTCCGATGTCAACGCCGCACCGACCGCTCTCATGCACAACTTGAAGCACAACCGGGTGCTACATGAGCGCAACCTCGTGCTTTCTATCCGCACCGAGGATACGCCGCGTGTACCCCGGCACGAGCGTGTCGAGATCGATCGCTCGAACGAGACATTCATTCGCGTGATCGCGTCCTACGGCTTCATGGAAACGCCGAGCATTCCGAAGATCATGGAAAGCTGTCGGCGAAAAGACCTGAACATCGACGTGGGCGCCACATCGTTCTTCCTGTCACGCCGTTCGTTGCGACCGACCACGCGATCCGAGATGCCGCGCTGGCAGGAGCGGCTTTTCATCTGGCTGGCGCGCACGGCCGAGGACGCGACGACATACTTCCAGATTCCGACCGACCGCGTTGTCGAGGTCGGCACCCAGGTCGCGATCTAGCGTTCTGGGTGTGGCCCTCTCGGATTCGATCCGAAAAGCCTAGGCTGCAGCGTGCTCTTGCTCGGGACGTTCGACGACCGGCACGGGGTGTCCGAAGAAATATCCCTGCACCTTGTCGCAGCCGCGGCTGCGCAGGAAGTCGACCTGCTCTTTGGTCTCCACGCCCTCGGCGAGCACGGGAATCGACAGCGCGTTTCCAAGCGCGAGCACGGCCAGCATCACCGCCCGTGCCTGGGCGCTGTCGCCGATGTCGTCCACGAACGTCTTGTCGAGCTTGATCTTGTCGAAGTCGAAGGCGCGCAGCGTTGAAAGCGACGAATAGCCGGTGCCGAAGTCATCCATCGCAATGGACACTCCGAGCGCTTTGAGTTGCCGCATCGCGTGGGTCGCCCGCTGCGGATCCTTCATCAGCGAAGTCTCGGTCGTTTCGAGCTCGAGCCTCGCGGCCGGCAATCCGGTCTCGAGGAGGATCTGATGCACCACCGCGGGGAAATCGAGATGATGGAGCTGGACGGCGGACAGGTTGACGGCGACCGTGCGTCCTGACGTCCAAGTTGCGGCTTCCCGGCAGGCCGTGCGAAGCACCCATTCTCCGATCGGAACGATAAGACCGGTTTCCTCGGCTAGCGGGATGAACTCGGCGGGCGGCACGAAGCCGCGCTCCGGGTGGCGCCAGCGAAGCAGCGCCTCGTAACCGACTGGGCGCTCCGTCGTGATGTCGACCTGAACCTGGTAGCGAAGCTCGAATTCGTCGCGCTGCAGGGCTTCACGCAGATCGCTGATCATGCGCCGCCGGGTGCGGATCGCTTCGTCCATTTCTTCGGCATAGAAGCAGATGTTGTCGGTCAACGAGCCTTTGGCGCGGTACATTGCGAGATCGGCATTGTTCATGAGCGCAGTCGCGCTTGTGGCATGATCCGGATAGAGCACAATGCCGATGCTCGCGCCGCAAATGGCTTCGACACCCTCGATTTCAACGCTCGAGAAAAGTTGCTTTTCGAGGCGTGTAGCGAGATCGAGCGCATCGTCGCGGGTCGCGGTTCTGCTTACCGCCACGAACTCGTCGCCGCCGAGGCGAGCGAGATATTCGCGTTCCCGGAGAACGCCTCTCATGCGTTCGGCAAGAACCCGGAGCACGACATCGCCTGCAGCATGTCCCTGGAGATCGTTGACCTCCTTGAAACGGTTGAGATCGATGGCGAGCAGGGCGAGCGCCGATTTTCCGTCGCTGCCACCGATTTGCTGATCGAGGTGCTCGAGGAATGCGGCCCGGTTGGGGAGACCGGTCAACAGGTCGCTACGGGCCAGGTTCGCGATACGGCGCTCCTGCTCGAGGCGCGGACGCACGTCGCGCAAAGCGTAGACGCGCAGGGCGGCTTCTCCCGATCGGCCGCTTTCCGTGTGGGCGGCGATCTCGACAGGGATGCTTTCGCCCGTTTTGGATATGAGCGTGGTGCGGACGATGGCACCTTCGCCAAGCTTGTCGCCGGAGAAGCCGGCGGTTTGCACCGGAGCGCCGATCAATTCCTCGCGCGAGAAGCCGCTCAGGGTTTTGAATGCATCGTTCGCTTCGATAACGGTTCCGTCCTGCTCGATCAGCAACCCGTCGGCGGAACTTCCGGCAAGGTGGCGCATCTGTGCAAACGACTGGGCGCGCAACTGACGATCCAGAATGTGGCTTACCCAGACGATCGCGACCACGATGAGCCCCACGGCGGTTACCGCGAACGCAAGCATCTCGCGTGCCTCAGTGTCGGTCGTCGTCTGCTCCGACGACGCGAACGGCACGATCGTCATCGCTGCCATGCCGGTGAAATGCAGGCCGACGACAGCCGTCACGAACAAGCCGGCGGCGCCGCCGTTCACCCAGATAGGCTCTGTTGCAAGCGCCCGATTGAAAGCCAGCGCCGAGAGCGCGACTGCCCAGAGCACGGAACCGGTGAGGTAGGGCGAGCTCCACGACACTGTGGCATCGACGGTAAAGGCCGCCATGCCAACGTAATGCATGGTGGCGACGCCGATGCCGAACATGGCGCCGCCGAGCTCCGCGGCAAAAGGAGCGCGCTGCGAGCCGACGCCGAAGGCCACGGCGCTGGCAAAGATTGCGAGGATCAGGGATAGGCCGGTCAAACCCGGTTCATAGCTGACCGGCATTTGCGGTTCGAACGCCAGCATCGCCACGAAATGTGTGCACCAGACGCTCGATCCAGCAGCGACCGCACCGAAGAACACCCAGGATTTGAAGGTGTCGCCGTCTCTCGCGCGGGCCCGCCGCAGCAAGCCCACGGAAGTCCAAGCGCCGAGGCTGCAAATCAATGCAGCAAGACCAACCAGCAAAAAATGATGCTCAGTCGCAATGCACGCGAGAATACGCATAAAAAAGCCCTGAAAGATTCAGAGCCGCTGTACATAGTTCAAATAAGTAAAAAATCATCCGGACGTGTACGGTCGGATTTGGCGCTAACGATCCGTCAATCTTTGAGCGCTTCGAACTCGGTTTTTCCCGCAGGCACGAGATTGACGCTCTCGCCGCAGCCGCACGTACCGGTTTGGTTCGGGTTATTGAAGACGAACGTCGCCGAAAGCTTGTCGGTTTTGTAGTCCATCTCCGTGCCGAGCAGATACAACACCGCCTGCGGGTCCACGATCACGCGCGCGCCGTCCTGTTCGACGACCTCGTCGAACTTCCCGACGTTTTCGGCCCAGGTCATGGTGTACTCCATGCCCGCGCAGCCGCCCTTCTTGACCCCGATCTTGAGCCCGGCGATCTCCGGTCCCTTAGAAGCCATGATGGAGCGCACGCGCTCCGCGGCGCGCGGCGTGAGCGTCATCACTTTAGGGCGCGGCCGACGGGCGGCTGGGGTTGTTTGCTCGGTCATAGGTGCAACTGTCCTGGTTCAAGGCCGGGAAGAACACGAGAGTTCTCAATCAATATAGCGCTCAACTTCAACCTTTGCGAGATGCCCCGCCCATGGCCCGCTCCCTCCGGAAGGGAGCATCGCTTCCGGCGCTCTCCCTGGGTAGGGGGTAAGACACCAACTCAGCTCAGAACATGTTGAGCGCGAGACGGGCCTCATCAGACATACGGGACTGGTCCCACGGCGGATCAAAGGTGAGCGTGACCTTCGTGCCGCTGACGCCCGGAACGGTGTTGACGGCATCCTCGACCCACTTCGGCATCTCGCCGGCCACCGGGCAGCCCGGCGCCGTCAAGGTCATTTCGACAGCGACCTCTCGGTCGTCGTTGATGTCGATCTTGTAGATCAGGCCCAGCTCGTAGATGTCGGACGGAATCTCGGGATCGTAAACGGTTTTGAGGGCCGCCACGATGTCGCTCGTCAGCCGGTCGAGCTCCTCCGGCGGCAGCGCAGACACCGCGGCCGTCTCGTCCGATTTCGAGTCCGCCTGCGAAGGCGTGTCCTGGGGTTCGAGTTCCGTCATCACGAAATCCTAGTCTTTCTTTACGCGAAGAAGTCCCTGGCGCGCTTCAGGGCCGCCGCCAGCTGATCGACCTCCTGCTTGGTATTGTACATCGCGAACGATGCGCGGCAGGTGGCCGACACGCCGAGCCGCTCCATGAGCGGTTGCGCACAATGGTGCCCGGCGCGCACGGCGATGCCCGATCGGTCGATGATCGTCGCGATATCGTGCGGATGCAGGCCGTCCATCGTGAACGACACGATGGCGCCTTTGCCCTTGGCCGTGCCGTGGATCGTGAGCCCCGGAACGTCCGCGAGTTGCTCGGCCGCATAGGCGCCGATCTCGGCTTCGTGCCGCGCGATCCGGTCGCGTCCGATCTGCATCATGTAGGAAAGCGCCGCCCCCAATCCAACAGCCTCCACGATCGGTGGCGTGCCGGCTTCGAACTTGTGCGGGGGCTTGGCGTAGGTGACGCGGTCGACCTCGACCACCTCGATCATGTCGCCGCCGCCTTCGTAGGGCTGCATCTGGTCGAGATACTTCTTCTTGGCGTAGAGAACGCCGATGCCCGAGGGCCCGTAGGTCTTGTGGCCGGTGAAGACGTAGAAGTCTGCATCGAGATCCTGCACGTCGACCGGCAGATGCACCGCGGCCTGGCTGCCATCCACCAGAACCGGAATGCCGCGCGCGTGCGCGATCGCGATGACCTCTTTGATCGGCACCACCGTGCCGAGCACGTTCGACATCTGGGTCAACGCGACGATCTTGGTCCGCGGCGTCAGCAACCTTTCGAACTCGTCGAGCAGGAATTCGCCGGTATCCGATATCGGCGCCCATTTCAGCACAGCGCCCTTGCGCTCGCGGTGGAAGTGCCACGGCACGATATTCGAGTGGTGCTCCATGATCGAAAGCACGATCTCGTCGCCTTCGCCGATTTCGAGCGCGCCGAACGAAGACGCGACGAGGTTGATGGCGCCGGTGGCGTTGCGCGTGAAGATGATCTCGTCGGTCGAGCGCGCGTTGAGGAAGCGGCGGGCCGCTTCGCGCGCTTCCTCGAACTTCTGCGTCGCTGTGTTCGAGAGATAGTGCAGCCCGCGATGAACGTTGGCGTACTCGAAGCGATAGGCGTGATCCATCGCCTCGATCACCGGCAGCGGCTTCTGGGCAGAGGCGCCGTTGTCGAGAAACACCAGCGGCTTGCCGTAGATCTCGCGATAGAGGATCGGGAAATCCGTCCGCACCCGCTCGACGTCGAGCGGCGCCGTGCTGGTACGGGAAGCGTGAACCTGATCGCGCGTGGCCGTTGTCATCTTGCCGTCCTTTGGGCGGTTAGCCCTGCTTGATGTGCGCTTCACCGGCGAGCCAGGCGCGTGCGAGCCCACGCAGGGCAGTCTGGAGCGCTTCGGGCTCTGCCTTGTCGATGGCTTCGCCAATGAAGCTTTCCACCAGCATGGCCTGCGCCTCTTCGAGCGGAATGCCGCGCGAGCGGAGATAGAAGATCAGCTCGGGGTCGATTTCCGCCGATGTGCTGCCGTGTCCGCAGACCACATCGTCGGCGTAGATCTCGAGCTCCGGCTTGCTATCGAACTCCGCATCCGGCGAAAGCATGAGCGCCTGCGCCATTTGCTTGCCGTCGGTCTTCTGCGCGTCCGGGCGGACGATGACCTTGCCCTGGAACACCGCGCGTCCCTTGTCGGCGAGGACGTACTTGACGAGTTCCCGGCTCGTGCAGTGCGGCACCGCATGATCGACGACCAGTGTCGTGTCGAAGTGGCCTTGCCGGTTGGCGAGCGCGGCTGCTCCGAGGTCGAAGGTCGCGTGCTGGCCGCCGAACGTGATCGCCAAATCATTGCGCACGAGTCCGTCGCCGGACACGAGCTGGAACGGGCGATAGCTTGCGTTCGCGCCGAGGCGCGCCACCGTGCGGCCGAGATGGACCGAGCCGGCGCGCGAGGCGACGAGCTTGACATGAACCACCTCGGCGCCGTCGCCGACAACGATCTGCGTCAGCGTGTTTGCCTGCCGGGCCGCATCCGGAGCGAGATGGCACTCGACCAGCACGATCTTGGCGCCTGCTCCGACCCGCACGACGTTACGGGTGACGACAGTTCGCGCGCTCTTGTCGGCGTCGGCGAAGATCAACGCGATCGGCGTTTCGATCTCGCGGCCTTTCTCGATGTCGATCACGGCGCCGTCGGTGAAAAGCGCCGTGTTGAGCGCGAGTGTCGCTTCGCCCACGTGTCCGCTGACGTCGGACACGTCCGTTTCGAGCCAAGCCGGTGGATGATCGACGAGCTGCGAAAGGAATGCGCCGTCGAGCTCGGAGATGCCCGACAGGCCGGACTGAGCGGCGCCGTGGCCGTCAACGAAAACTGCGAATGCCTTGGAGAGATCGGCGCCCGGCAAAGCATCGCGAACCAGGGCATCGATGGCGGCGGGCTTCGGCGCATCGGAACCGGGAGCGACCGGGAACGCCTCGCGCATGAGGGCGCGAAGGTCCGTAAACTTCCACTCCTCGACGCGCCGGTGCGGCAGGCCCTCGGCGGTGAAGGCTCCGATTGCGGCGCGACGAAGCTGGCGCAACCAGTCGCCACCGGGCAGCCGGGCTTGGTTGTCGGCAAATGCCTCGGCGAGCGCGGTTTCAGCCTTGGATTTCAGAATTTGTACCGTCATGGGTCGCCCCGCGGCCTCAGCCTTGATGGGTTGCGCAATGCTCATCGTCAGGCCGCCTTGCCCTGGTAGGAAGCGTAGCCAGACTTTTCGAGTTCGAGCGCCAGCTCCTTGCCGCCCGACGCCTGGATGCGACCGTTGGCAAGAACGTGGACGCGATCCGGCACGATGTAGTTCAGAAGGCGCTGATAGTGCGTGATGACGAGCATGGCGCGATCAGGTCCGCGCAGCGCGTTGACGCCGTCGGCAACGATCTTGAGCGCGTCGATGTCGAGACCGCTGTCGGTTTCGTCGAGCACGCAGAGCGTGGGCTCGAGCACCGCCATCTGCAGGATTTCCGCGCGCTTCTTTTCGCCGCCCGAGAAGCCGACGTTGACCGGTCGCTTCAGCATCTCCATGTCGATGTTGAGCGTCTCAGCCTTGCCGCGCACGAGCTTCATGAACTCCGGCGTTGAAAGTTCGGCTTCACCGCGCTTCTTGCGCACGGCGTTGGCGGCGGTGCGCAGGAACGTGAGACCTGCGACGCCGGGAATTTCCATCGGATACTGGAATGCCAGGAACACGCCCTTGGCGGCGCGCTCGTCAGGCGCCATGTCGATCAGGCTTTCGCCGTTCCAGTTAAGTTCGCCGCCCGTCACTTCGTAGCCATCGCGGCCGGCAAGCACGTGAGCGAGTGTCGACTTGCCCGATCCGTTCGGGCCCATGATGGCGTGCACTTCACCTTTGGGAACGGTGAGCGAAAGTCCCTTGAGGATCTCCTTGTCCTCGTCCTCGAGCTTTACGTGCAGGTTCTTAATCTCAAGCATTGCCATTCTTCCTGTTACCGGGCGCCGTCCCGGCGTTGAACTAAACTTTTACGCGTCCGCATGTCTGCCAGAGGAACCACGCCGGTGCGCCAACGAAGCAAGCAACCAAAACTGCAACGATCAGCGCAACATGGGCGCCGGAATATCCGGCAATGAGTGTCAGCGGTATGCTAGCGGCCATGCCGAATATCGTGGACCACAGCACCACGCGGCCTTTGCGCGTGATCGGCCTCATGTGGAGTGGGCCGGTTTGCTCGAACCACGGCTCCTTTGGGCCGGCCGGATCCCAGGCAAATGGATCCTTCATGGGAAAACTCCCGGCATCAGCCGACACTCCCTTCCAGTGACACGCCAATGAGTTTTTGCGTTTCCGCCATGAACTCCATCGGCAGCTGCTGCAGCACGTCGCGCACGAAGCCGTTGACGACCAGCGCCACCGCTTCCTCCGACGAAAGCCCGCGCTGCTGGCAATAGAACAGCATGTCGTCCGAGATCTTCGAGGTCGTCGCCTCGTGCTCGAAATGCGCCGATGAGTTCTTGGCTTCGATGTAGGGCACCGTGTGCGCCCCGCACTTGTCGCCGATGAGCAGCGAGTCGCAATTCGTGAAGTTGCGCGCGCCCGTCGCCTTGCGATGCGCCGAGACAAGCCCGCGATAGGTGTTCTGCGAATGCCCCGCCGCGATGCCCTTCGAGATGATGCGGCTCGACGAGTTGCGGCCGAGGTGGATCATCTTGGTGCCGCTGTCGACCTGCTGGCGCCCGTTCGAGATCGCGATCGAGTAGAACTCGCCGCGGCTGTGGTCGCCGCGCAGGATGCACGATGGATACTTCCACGTGATCGCCGAGCCGGTCTCGACCTGCGTCCACGAGATCTTCGAGTGGTGGCCGCGGCAGTCACCACGCTTGGTCACGAAGTTATAGATGCCGCCCTTGCCATCTTTGTCGCCCGGATACCAATTCTGCACCGTCGAATACTTGATCTCGGCGTCGTCCAACGCGACGAGCTCGACCACGGCTGCGTGCAACTGGTGCTCGTCGCGCATCGGCGCTGTGCAGCCTTCGAGATAGGAAACGTACGAACCCTTGTCGGCGATGATGAGCGTGCGCTCGAACTGGCCGGTGTTTCGCTCGTTGATGCGGAAGTAGGTCGAAAGCTCCATCGGGCAGCGCACGCCTTCCGGCACGTAGACGAACGAGCCGTCGGAGAACACCGCCGAGTTCAGCGCCGCGTAGAAGTTGTCGCCCTGCGGCACCACAGTGCCGAGGTACTTCTTCACAAGCTCGGGGTGCTCGCGGATAGCCTCCGAGATCGGGCAGAAGATGACGCCGGCCTTCGCCAGCTCTTCCTTGAAGGTCGTGACGACGGACACGCTGTCGAACACGGCATCGACCGCGACGCGTGCGCCCTGCACGCCAGCGAGGATCTCCTGCTCCTTGAGCGGAATGCCGAGCTTGGCGTAGGTCGCAAGCAGCTCCGGATCCACTTCGTCGATGCTCTTCGGGCCTTCGGTGCCCTTGGGCGCGGAGTAGTAATAGAGGTTCTCGAAGTCGATCTTCGGATAGGAAACCTTTGCCCAGGTCGGCTCGGTCATGTTGCGCCAACGCGCATAGGCCTCGAGCCGCCACTCGAGCATCCACGCCGGTTCGCCCTTCTTCTCCGAGATGAAGCGCACGATGTCTTCATTGAGGCCCTTGGGGGCCTTCACCGACTCGATCTTGGTCTCGAACCCGTACTTGTATTGATCGACGTCGATCTTCTTGACCTGGTCGATCGTCTCTTGAACTGCTGCCATTCCATCCACCTGCTTAGCAGCGACCCGCCGAGGCCGCGTCGTTCAAATTCAACTTATGCGGCGAGCGAGGCACTGGCCCCGATCCGCTTCCATGCGGCGAGAAACGCCGCGATATCCTGTTCCGTCGTTGCCGCGCCGAGGCTCACGCGAACCGCGCTGCGAGCGATCTCGGGCGAAAGGCCCATCGCCGAAAGCACGTGGCTCTGCCCGACCTTGCCGGACGAGCACGCCGCGCCCGCGCTGACCGCGATCCCCATCAGATCGAGCTTGATCACCAGCGTCTCGGCCGAAACGCCCGCGAGTGCGAGCGAGGTCGTGTTGGGAAGCCGCTTGGCGCCCGCGCCGATCACGACCGCGCCGGGCGTTGCGCGCAGCGCTTCCGCTTCGAGCCGGTCGCGAAGCGCAGCGATGCGCGCTGCGTCTTCAAGATCCTTGAGCGCGGCCCGCGCCGCCGCTCCGAAGCCCGCGATGCCCGCCACGTTTTCCGTGCCGGCCCGCCTGCGGATTTCCTGCCCGCCGCCCGCAAGCAGCGGAGGCAGAACCGCGTTGCCGCTGATCACCAGCGCGCCGACACCTTTCGGGCCGCCGATTTTGTGGGCCGAAAGGCTCATCGTCGTGGCGCCGAGCGTCCGGAAATCGATGCGCAACCGGCCCGGAGCCTGCACCGCGTCGCAATGCAGCCGCACGCCGTTCTCGGTGGCCCACAGGCCCGCCCGCGTGACGTCCTGCACGATGCCGGTCTCGTTGTTCGCGAGCTGGAGTGCAAGCAGCGTACCTGGTCCTGCGGGAGCTGACTTGTAGTCCACGACGCCATCCCGCGAGACCGGAAGCGCGATCGTCTGAGCGCCGCGGGCCGCCGCGATCTGCTCTGCAGGAACCCGCACGGAATCGTGCTCGACGTGAGCAAACGCGATGCGCTCCCACGGCGCTCCAAGCGCCCAGGTGTTCGATTCCGTTGCTCCGCTCGTGAATACGACTTCGGCCGGCTTGGCTTGAACCAGCTCCGCCACGGCTTCGCGCGCCTCGTCGATCAGCGCGCGTGCTCGCCGCCCCTCGGCATGAACCGAGGACGCGTTCCCGAACACGTCGAGCGCCTCCACCACGGCTGCACGCGCTTCTTCGCGAAGCGGCGCCGAGGCGTTGTAATCGAGATATATGCGCGTGCCGCTCACTGTGCGGGGCTCTCCACTGCAGTGTCCAATGGCGTTACGGATGGAGCGCGCGGAACGGCTCGCTCGACCGCGAGGCGCGGGCTTCCTTCGACGACATCCTTGAGGCTGACGCTCGCGAGAAAGCTCTCGATCTGGTCGCCGAGGGCGTTCCAGAGATTGTGCGTGAGACACCGGCTCTCGCCGAGGCAACCGACGGCCTGCTCGCCGAAGCAGCGCGTCATGCGGGTGCCTTCCTCGACCGCCGACATGATCTCAGCGACGAAAATTTCGTCGGCCGGTCTGCCGAGCTTGTAGCCGCCGTGCCGGCCTCGCAGGCTTTCGACCAGCCCCGCGCGCCTGAGTTTCAGGAACAGCTGCTCGAGATAGTCGAGCGAGATCTGCTGGCGCTGTGCAACTGCGGAAAGCGGAACCGATCCGCCACCGCCGTGTTTTGCAAGGTCCGCCATAGCCATTACCGCGTAACGGCCTCGTGTGTTGAGTTCCATCGGCTCTCCACCTTCGACACGCAAGCCGCACGGCATCGGCCGCATACTGCTTGCAAGTAACCACCCCACGTGTGCTAAGGAAACGCGACGCACACTGGGAAGCAGCCCGAAAGGCCGTCATTGAACGGCATTCTTTCGAACTGTTCTAAACTTGTACGCGGAATATGAAAATTCCGAGCGGGGAAATCAAGCATTCTCTTGGGCACGATGTCGTGAATTTTGGATAACGCACCGTAACTGCCCGAAAACAGCCCGTTCCGAGCCCCCAGAAACCCCATCTGATTAAACCCGAAGCGAGCAGGACCTATGCCCGAGCTGATCATCAATGGGCCTGCGGGCCGCATCGAAGCCCGCTACCACCACGAGCCGGCCAGCGACAGCCCGATCGCGCTGATTCTTCACCCGCATCCTCAGTTCGGCGGGACGATGAACAATCAGGTCGTCTACAGCCTCTACTACACGTTCGCTCAGCGCGGTTTTTCCGTGCTCCGCTTCAACTTCCGCGGCGTCGGTCGTAGCCAGGGCTTCTGGGATGGCGGCCCGGGCGAGCTGGCGGATGCCGCATCCGCGCTCGACTGGCTCCAGACCGTCAAGCCCGACGCGAAATACTGCTGGATCGCTGGCGTCTCGTTCGGCACCTGGATTGCCATGCAGCTTCTGATGCGTCGGCCCGAGGTCGACGGCTTCATCTGCGTTGCGCCGCCCTCGAACCTCTACGATTTCTCGTTCCTGGCTCCGTGCCCTTCGTCCGGCCTGATGGTGAACGGCGATAAGGATCGCGTGGTCCCGTCCAACTCCGTTGCCGAGCTCACCGGTAAGCTCAAGACGCAGCGCGGCATCAAGATCGATCACGAGATCATTCCCGGCGCCAACCACTTCTTCGAGGACAAGACCGACGAGCTGCAGGGCGTCGTCGGCAGCTATCTCGACATGCGCCTCGCCAAGGCGGCGAAGGACAGCGAGAACCAGAAGGAGCGTGAGAAGGAGCGCGAAGCCGCCCGCGAGCGTGAGCGCGAACGCGAGCGCGAGGAAGCCACCAGCGGCCGCGCCGCGGCGGCGGAGGTCGACGACGGCGACGACGAATAGCCCTCGGCGCGGGCTACTCCGCGGCCATGCGGGCATTTGGCGGCTTGGACGGAAAAAGGCGTTCGCTTAGCATCGTTCAGATGCTGAGCTGAACCGCCGAGGCCCTGTCGTGATTCCAGCCAACAACACGATCCCGTATGCCCAGCGGCCTGTCGCGACGTTGTCGATCATCGGGCTTTGCGTCGCTGTCTTTCTCTATCAGCTCACGCTGTCGCAGGCCGAGACCGAGGCATTCTTCAACCGCTACGCACTGGTTCCGGCCCGTTTCGATGTGGCGGATATTTTCACCAGCATGTTCCTGCACGGCGGTTTCCTGCACATCGCCTCGAACCTCTGGTCGCTGTGGGTGTTCGGCCCCGCGCTCGAGGATCGGCTGGGATCTCAGCGCTTCGCCGCCCTGTATCTGCTGTCGGGTGTCGCGGCAGCGCTCCTGCATGTGCTGTTCAATTTTTCGTCCGACGTTCCGACACTCGGCGCGTCCGGCGCCATCGCCGGCGTCATCGCCGCTTATGCGCGCCGTTTCCCCTATGCGTGGGTGAACATCCTGCAGCCGATTGTGATCATTCCGGTTTTCTTCATGATGCCGGCGCTCGCGTTTGCAGGCCTCTGGTTCCTTACCCAGATCATGCAGGCGACCGGCTCGCTGGCCATGCCGGGGGGCGCGGGCGGAATTGCCTGGTGGGCGCATATCGGCGGTTTTCTTGCGGGCTGGTTCCTGCTGAAGCGCATGGCGCCCCCGGCAAACGCCGTCGAGGACGCAACCGCCGCGGCTCAGTCCGCGATGTGGCCATGGACCGTCTGGACGCGCTGGATGACGTGGTGGTGGCGACGATAGTCTGGCGCCTGCTCTCGATTTGTAAGCCAATTGTAAGCAGCTGACCCCGCCCGCGTGCTTGACGGTCTCGTGCCTTCCCCGATTACTTCAGTCGAATGACAAACGGTCTCGTGCCTTCCCCGATTACTTCAGTCGAATGACAATATGACAGTCACGCTGATCGGCGGGTGGGCGATGCTGGAACGATTGAGGTTTGAGGTTGCCTGGCATTGGGCAACGGGATTGCAGGTGTTGCGGCTGACGTCACCATGGGTTCTGTTCGCCCCGGCGATCGCAGCTTTTGTCATCTATTTGCTCAATCGCAACGCTGCCATCGCGCCGTTCCTTACCAAGGAGGCGGCCGAGATCAGCTCGCCCGTCGTGCTCGCCGTCCCGCTCGCTTTGTCGGCTTGGATGGCCGCCACCCGGCCGCCGGTCTACTACAAGTGGCTGACGCTCATGGCGCTGGCCCTGTTCCTGCGCGAACTGCACCTTCCCGGAACCAATACTGGGTTCTACATCGCGTTTCCGCTGCTGCTGATCTGGGCTTCGCACGCGCGCGAGCGTCTGGAACCCTTCATCTCGAGCCGTAAGATCGTCACGCTGTTGATGACGATCATCTGGATTTACTTGGTTTCGAAGACATTCGATCGTCACGCTTGGAACAGCGTTCTGCCTGTCGGCACCACCAGCGACCTGTTCGAGGAAAACCTCGAGCTGATCGGCCATTTATTGTTTTTGGTTCTGGTGGTCGTCTCGATGGTGGTTGAAGCAGAGGCCCCGGCCGTCAGCCGGAGCCCCTGATCTCGCGGTGAGGCTGCCGGGTCTCAGGCCGTCGGAGCTTTCGACTTTGCGAACGGCGCCGTGACGATCTTCACCAGCAACGCGGTCGCTGCACCGCCGATCAGGCCGACGACCGCCGCACCCGACGCACTCGCGATCCAGCCAAAGACTTCGCCCGCGAAGGGAAGAGCGCCGCGCACGCCTTCCGACACTGCATGGATGATGTGTTCGGGCGCCGCAAAGCCGTATTCGTAGAGGCCGTGCACCAGAATGCCGCCACCGACCCACAACATCGCGATGGTGCCGACCACGGTCAGCACTTGCAGGAACGGCGGCATTCCACGGACCAGCGCGCGCCCGATCGGGCCTGAGAGTGCGCCATTTCGTTGCGCGAGCGCCATGCCGAAATCGTCGGCTTTGACGATCAGCGCCACGGCGCCGTAGACGGCCACGGTGATCAGCACCGCGACCGTCGCCAGCACGGTGGCCTTGGTCACGAGGTCGGGGCTCTCGATGCTGGCGAGCGCGATTGCCATGATCTCGGCCGAGAGGATGAAGTCGGTGCGGATCGCGCCTGACACCCGCTGATCTTCGAGCGCCTTATCATCGAGTGCGGCGACCGCCTGCACAGGGTTCTTCGATGGCGCGTCACCCGTGATCCAGTGCAGCACCTTCTCGAAGCCCTCGTAGGCGAGATAGAGCCCGCCGATCATCAAGAGCGGCGTGATCGCCTGTGGCAGGTAGAGCGACAGCAGCAGCGCCGCGGGTAGCAGAAATAGAAGTTTGTTCTTGAGCGATCCGACCGCGATGCGCCCGACGATCGGAAGTTCCCGCTTGGCGGCAAAGCCGGTTACATACCGCGGCGTTACCGCCGCGTCGTCGATCACGACGCCGGCAGCCTTCGCGCCTACTTTCGCGGCCTGTCCGACCGTATCGTCGATTGTTGCCGCCGCGACTTTCGCGATCGCCACCACGTCGTCTAGGAGTGCCAATAGGCCGCTCATTCCGCCAATCCCCCGGTCTCATGCGTGTGTCGTCCTGAACGACCGGAAGATGGCCTGATACGCAGCAAACGCGCAAGGCCAAGCCTTGCCGGAGGGACAGGCTCCCCAAACGCCCGGCGTCTTCAGGCTTCGGCGCCCGCATCGGCCAGCAGCCCGCCGGTCAGCGGCCGTGGCACGCCGGTGGTACCCGGGAACGAAATCGGCAGCCCGAGGCGGCTGCGCACGGCGAGAAACGCCCACGCTTCGGCCTCAACGCCGTCGCCATCGAAACCGAACGCCTCGGCCGCACGCACCGCCGTGCCGGTGCGGTCCGCGATCATGGCTGTCAGCGTATCGTTCCGCCGTCCGCCACCCGCCGCAAGAATGAGCAGAGGGGGTTCGGGGAGCTGGGCGAGCGACGCGGCGATTGCCGCCGCCGTGAACGCCGTCAGCGTTGCTGCCCCGTCCTCAGGCGAGAGATCCCCGACGGGCGCCAGGCTGAACGCATTCCGGTCGAGTGATTTCGGAGGCGGCGCCGCAAAGTAGGGATGGCGCAGGTAGGCCGCGACGATCTCCTCGTGCACCGCGCCGCTTCGCGCGATCTCCCCGCCCGCGTCATAGGGCCGGCCGAGCTTCGCCTTCACCCAGTCGTCGATCAGCGCCGAGGCGGGGCCGGTATCGAAGGCAATGAGGGTTCCGTCGCGCCCGATCCAGGTCACGTTGGCGACGCCGCCGAGGTTGAGCACGACGACCGGGCGTTCTTCGACCTCGGCCGCGAGTGCGCGGTGGTAGGCGGGAGCGAGCGGTGCCCCTTGTCCGCCGGCCGCCATATCGGCTGCGCGCAGGTCATACACCACCGGGCGGCCGATCAGGTGCGCGAGCAGTGGGCCGTCGCCGAGCTGAACCGTGAGCCCTGCTTCGGGTCGATGCAACACGGTCTGGCCGTGAAAGCCGACGAGATCGATGCTCTCGGCCGCGATCTCATGATCCGCGAGATAGTGGAGAACGGCTTCGGCATGGAGCTGCGTCAGATAGGTCTCGATGAGCTTCAGGCGCCCTGGCCGCTCGTCGCGGTTTTGGAGGCTGGCCGCATCGTCGAGACCGGCCCGGAGCTTGTCCCGGAAAGCTTCGGAGTAGGGATAGGTGGCCGCATGTGCGCGGGCGAAAACCTGCTCGCCGTCGGTTTCGATGACCGCCACGTCGATTCCATCGAGCGAGGTCCCACTCATGAGCCCCAAAGCGCGCCAGATGTCGCCCTCTCGCTTGCTCACCGGGCCCTCCTCATGCATGTTCCTGCCCAAACAACGACCCCGCGCCCCTTTTTGCCCTCCGGGATCGGCCGATCGCGGCCGTGCGGGCGCCGGCGGTGAACAAAAGGTCTTTGCAGTTCAACATGACGAAATTCCAGTCGGACTTCCTGAGCATCCTCACCGACCGAGGCTTTATCCATCAGACCTCGGACGCGCAAGGCATCGATGCCCTGGCGCGCGAAGGCAAGATCGTGGCCTACACCGGCTATGACTGCACCGCGCCGTCGCTCCACGTCGGCCATCTGCTCTCGATCATGATGCTGCACTGGCTGCAGAAGACCGGCGCCGGCAAGCCGATTGCGCTGATGGGTGGCGGCACCACCCGCGTCGGTGATCCCTCGGGCCGTGACGAGACCCGCCGGATTCTGACGCTCGAGACGATCGAGGACAACAAGAACCAGATCAAGACGGTGTTCTCGAAGTTCCTCGCATTCGGCGACGGCAAGTCCGATGCGCTGATGCTGGACAACGCCGAGTGGCTCGCCAAGCTCAACTACATCGACTTCCTGCGCGATGTCGGCCGGCACATGTCGGTCAACCGGATGTTGTCGATGGACTCGGTCAAGCTGCGCCTCGACCGCGAGCAGGAGCTGTCGTTCATCGAGTTCAACTACATGCTGCTGCAGGCCTACGACTACGCCGAGCTCGCGCGCCGCTACGGAACGAACCTGCAGATGGGCGGTTCAGACCAGTGGGGCAACATCGTCACCGGCATCGATCTCGGCCGTCGCATGGGTGTGCCGCATCAGCTCTATGCGCTGACCTGCAACCTGCTGACGACATCGTCCGGCGCCAAGATGGGCAAGACCGCGGCCGGCGCGGTTTGGCTCAACGAAGACCAGCTCTCCGCCTACGACTACTGGCAGTTCTGGCGCAATACCGAGGACGCCGACGTCGAGCGCTTCCTGAAGCTGTTCACGACGCTGTCGCAGGACGAGATCGCGAAGCTCGCGGCGCTGGGCGGGGCCGAAATCAACGAGGCCAAGAAAGTGCTCGCCACCGAGGCAACCGCTCTGGTGCACAGCCGCGAGAAGGCGGAAGCCGCAGCCGAGACGGCACGCACGACGTTCGAGCAGGGTGGCCTCGCCACCGGCTTGCCGACTGTCGAGATCAGCGCGGCCGATCTCAAGGCGAGCGTGGGCCTCCTGAGCAAGTTCGTCGAAGCCGGTCTCGTCGCCTCGACCAGCGAAGCGCGCCGTCAGATCAAGGGCGGCGGCCTCAAGGTCAACGACGTGGTCGTGACCGACGAAAAGGCCAAGCTATCCGAGAGCGACGTCACGGCCGACGGCGTGATTAAACTGTCGCTTGGCAAGAAGAAGCACGTTTTGCTCAAGCCAGCCTAGCTGAGCGACCGTGCTTCGGCTGGGGCGCTCGGCGAGCGGATGCCCGCTCACTGTTGCTTCTTCTTGCTCGGCTTCGTTTCCGACGACCACCCGTCGATCGTACTATCCTGGTCGTTTCCGCTCTTCGATGTCGATGAGCTCGCCCGTACGCGTTCTTCGGCCGGCGCGCGTTGCTGCTCGCGCAAAGGTTGAACCTGCGGATTGGGATTGGTCATTTCCATGATGCCGCGCAGGATGCCCGGTGTGAACATCGACAGCGGATTGACCAGAACCTGCGGCTGGCTCATCGAGCCCTGAATGGCATACGTGATGCCGAACACGCCCTGACAGTCGAAGCCGGCGACGATCGGCCCGAACAGCGGGATATCGCAGACCGCCGCATTGATGCCCTGCAGCGGAACATAGGTTCCGCCAAGGTTCAGCCTGCGGGCGTTGTAGTCGACCTTGCCGCGGATCGAAGCGCCGAGCAGCGGGCCGCGAAGATAGGAATCGTCCAGCACGAACTGCCCATGGCCGACCGAGAATGGCGCCTTCATGCGCTGGAACTCGAAAACTTCGCGCTGCTCGACGCGCCGCTTCTGCCCGCCGTCTGCGCCGCCGCTCTCAACGCTCGAATACACTTCCGCGACGATCGGGTCGCCGAGCACGCGGAAGTCTTCGACCCACAGTACGCCGCTTTTTTCGGCAGCCCCGCGCGCATCGAGATTGACCTCGAGCTTGGCGCGCCCGTTCTGCATGTTGGGATAGAAGCCGATCAGCTTGAAGGCCTGTCCCGCGTCGGTCGTTTCCGCATAGAACTTGCGCGGCGTCTCCTGCTTCATGAGCGCGGCGAGCGGCTTGCCTCCGTCGAGCGTGCCGCGGGCCTCCATCGCCACCACCTGCTGGCCGCGGTCGGTGACTTTCAACGAGAAGCCGCGCAGGGAGACATCGGAGTGTCCGAGCAAGGTATCGATATCGGCCGAGAAATCGACACCGGCCGCGGGCTTCAGCGGCTTGATTGGCGCCTCCGACGTATTGCCGAGCGCGAGCAGCGACCGGAACAGATCCTTGCCGTCGAAGGTCGAGCCTTTGGCGTTGATCGTCCAGATCCGCTTGTTGTTGATCTTGCCGCGCACTTCGAGCCGCGAGACGACATTGAGCGAGAAGTTCGGGAAATAGAACTCGCTGACTTCGTGCGTGTCGTCGACGATCAGCGATCCGTCGATGGCGATATTGTCGCCGACCAGCCTGAAGTTCGAGAGATCGATGTTGCCTGGCACCGTCTCGGATTTCGACACGTCGAAATCGAGTGACGCGATACGTCCCGGCACTTTTCGCCACGCGATTTCCTCGAACAGCAACTCCGCGTTGGTGAGGTCCGCCCGGAGATGGATGGCGAGCGTGTCGTCGGGCTTCTGAGCGAGCGTGATCTCGACCGGCACGTTGCCTTGAACCAGATGGTTCACGTCGAGACCGAGCTGGGTGCGATCGGCGTTATCGAGCGTCGCGGAAATCCGCAGCGGCGGTTGCATCTCGGTGGGCGCATCGAGGATGCGATGCATCTGGATTTTCGCCACCACGCCATTGACGATCATGTCGCCCTTGGCAATCACGCCGATGTCCGAGACGCTGATGTCGATGGTTCCGCCCTGCAGGTCGAGCTTGTGCTCTTTCGTCTTGCCCTTGATGTTGGTGATCCGGGCCTTGCCCTCGGCCTTGACGATGCTGCCACCGGTGACCAGCGGCATCGCAATCGTCAGCTCGCCGTCGACATTTCCGTTGATCCCGTCGATCAGCAGCGGACCCTGGCCAGCGAGGTGAAGCTGGCTGCGGTTGACAGTCTCGATCAACGTCGGGAGGTTGGTCTGCGACTTGAGTGCCAGCTCCGCGATCGGCGCTTCGTGCCGAACATCGACCACCGTCAGCCGCACGTCCTTGAGCGGCAGCTGCTGTGTGGGGCTTGCGATAATAGCGGCTTCGGGAACCGTCACCTCGAGCGAGCTGTTCTCGAGACGGATCAATGCGCGAGGCGCTGCGATTGGCAGAGCGCGAGGCAGCGGGATCATGCGCAGGTCGGCGATGTCGAGGCTCGCGGAAATGCGCTCGCTTGCACCCGGTTGCGCGGCTCCGTCGGGATCCGCGTTGAACAGGAATTTGCCCGAGAGCAGTTTGAGGGAAGCGCCCTTGAGATTGGCCGTTTCGACCTGGGTTCCGACCCAGCCGCGGGCTGCGGGCGCTGCCGCGCGAGGCCACATCGCTTTGAGCGTGGCCAGCGGCATCGGTGTCAGCGACGCCTCCAGCCGTGTGCTCGGCGTGTCCGATCCGGTGATGATCTCGCCGTTGGCGTTGATCTCGCCGCCACCTGCCTTGAGCGAGAGTCCGGTCAATTGAACGAAGCCCTCGCTCGGAATGATGCGCCCGTTCGCCTTGAAGCTTTCGATTGGGAACGGCGCCACGCCGAACTCCTGGGCGGCGAGAATGCCTTCGGTCGAGCGCACATCGAAATGCCATTGTGGCTCGCCGGCCGCCGCCGGGTCGCTCGCGAGCGAGCCTTCGAGCGTAATCCGGCTTTCGCCCCAGTCGAGGGTGGAGGGAGCGAGGTTGAGTGTGCGGTTCGCGGCATCATAGTTCATGGCCAGGCGCCCGCCGTCGAGCATGAGCGGCGTGGTCGAAAGCGACGGCAGGTTGACGAGCCCGCGACCGAGATCGAGGTTCAACGTTCCCGATCGAAGCTCTCCGGCGGTCGAAAGATCGAGCGCCAGCTGTCCGCTGACGGGGGCATCGAACATGTTGAGAAGGCCGAGTCCCGGCGAGACTTTCGCGAGTGTGCTCGGCACGAAGTCGTGCACGTTGGTCGTCACCTTAAGGAACTCGCGCCGGTCGGTTTCTTCCGTGCGGAAGGAGATCGACCAGGGGCCTTTTTCGGAGGCGACCGTCGCGGTGCCCGAGATCACGCTGCGCCGCTTCATGTGCTCGAGGTCGACCGACGCCTCGACGACGTTGATCTCACTGACATCGCCATTGTAGCTGACGGACACCATCGCGTTGCGGACGCCGAACTCCCTGAGGCTCGACGTGGCGGCACTTCCGCGCCGCGCACGCGCTGAGCTTTCGGCGAGGATGCGCGCGAGATCGATGCGGTGGAACGACGGTGGCAGGGGCTCCCCGGGTTTGACGGCGTTTGGATTTTGCGCGGGAACCGGCCGTGGAGGGACCAGCTTGGGTTCTTCCGCCGTGCCATCCGGATTTACAGCGGGCGTCGCGTTCGAAATGTTGAGTGTGAAGCCTTGGGCTTCCGAATAGACGACCGCAAGGCGAGGTTCGATCAGATAGACGCGCTCGGGCGCGGCCGCGAGCCGCCACAGCGCCGATTTATTGAGTTCGACCGCTGCCAGCGGCGCCGACGCGACGAGATCTCCATCCGCCTCGCTGAGCCGCAGGTTGATGAGGCGCAATTCGACCTTGTAGTCGTCCGCGAGCGTGATCACTGCGTCGTCGATGCCAGCTGAAAAACCGTCGAGCCCGGCGTTGATGCTGGCTTCGATTTCCTCGCTGAAGGACTTGAGCGAAATGGGGCCATGCAGAAGGCGCACGTAGCCGATGACCGCAGCGGTGATCGAAAGCAGGATGACCGGGCCGATGACGAGCGCAAACAAGTGCAGCGCCTTCCAGAGGCGCCGTCTTCCGGAGCTGGGAGCGGCCGCGCGGGATCTTCGCGCCGCAGCCGCATAGGGCGGCTCGCCCGGTGGTCTCGGGGGTACCGTTCTCGGCCAAGGATTGCCGGAGCGTTGTGTCGTCATCCCCAAGCGATCTCCGGCGGACGAGGTTGGAAGAAAGAGAAAATGCAAACGCCAAACGAGGCTGAGGGGCGAATGCGTCGAGAGCTGAAACTATGCCTCTGAGCGTGACCGCATTTGGCTCGGATCAATCACAATTGATAGCCTTCCCGTGCGCGCGTTGCAGAAGTGTCGAGGAAACGGTCTTTCGGGTTCCATCATCGATGGTTCTGCAAGCTCCCTGCTGCCATATCAAGCCCGATCGCACGAGGCGCGTCTTGCGCCCGAACGAACTTGACCTTACTGACACGACCTCATGCGTGGCGCAGGCTGCTGCCTGCCATCGGATGGCGCATTCAAAGCTCATGTTGGCCTCGAATGAAAAGATCGCCCGCATGACGGGAGCATGACTGATCCCGTTCTGCCGACGTTATCCGATGAACTGTGAGCCCCTGCCACTCAACGCCCGGATGAGGCTCACCAAAAGCGACAAAAGAAAGGCACGCGGCATGCTTGAGGATGGCGACAAGGCCCCCGATTTCGATCTCCCGTCGGATGGACAAAATCGCTTGGCGCTGAAGACGTTCCGCGGCAGCCGCGTCGTCCTTTATTTTTATCCCAAGGACGATACCGAGGGGTGCACGATCGAGGCGCGCGAATTCAGCGCGCTGATCCCGGATTTCGAGCGCGCCGGCGCGGTGGTGATAGGAATTTCTCCTGACAGCCCGAAAAGCCACGAGAAATTCAAATGCAAGCACGAGCTGGAGCTGCGGCTTGCATCCGACGAGGAAAAGACAGTCGCCACGGCTTATGGCGTATGGGTCGAGAAATCCATGTACGGCCGCAAATTCATGGGCGTGGAGCGGGCGACCTTTCTGATCTCGCCTAAGGGAAAGATCGAGCGCATCTGGCGCAAGGTTTCCGCCAAAGGCCACGCCGCAGAGGTCCTGGCCGAACTCGCGAATGGTAAATAGTTCAGCTTAGAGAGCATTCGCGTGGTTTGGAGCACAACCTGCGGGTCGTGAGGCTCATCTGTCACGCGTCCATCCCCTAAGATGTGCCGCAAAAAATGTCTGTTGAGACATCATTTGCACGGTATTCAACCAGGGACGAGGAGGTGACCGGCAATCTAAAACGTGTTAGTCGAGATTATGCGGGAGGAATGTCCGGGAGTTGTCACAAACCGACGGGCAGGGCCGGCGAAAAGCCGAGCCACACCATAAAAAGCCGAAAACGGCTATTCAAAAAATTCGCGCAATGTCGAGCGTAACCGCGGAGGTTCAACGGATGCTGCCCCAATTCCGGAAGCCGGAAACTGAAACCCTCAACTCACAGCCCGCCATGACGAACCTCGCAAGCCCCCTCAATTCTCAGCCGTCGAGCCTTGGTCCAAGGCCAGCCGGTCCTTCGTTCCGGCCGGGCGCCGCGGCGTCGAACGTGTCAGTGATCGGCCAGGATCTGGTCATTCAGGGCAACCTCGTCTCCAAGGGCGAAGTCCAGATCGAGGGCGAGGTCCAGGGTGACATCTACGGCACCCACATCGTCATCGGCGAACGCGCGCACGTCACCGGCGGCGTAATTGCCGAGGAATGCGTCATTCGAGGTCGTCTGCTCGGCACTGTCCGCGGCCGCCGCGTGTTGCTGCAGAGCTCAAGCCATGTCGAGGGCGATATCTATCACCAGACGATGGCTATCGAGCAGGGCGCCTTTTTCGAGGGCAAGTCTCGGCGGACGGACGATCCGCTCGCCGGCCTGTCTCGCCCTGGCCGCGCCGACCAGGCCGAGGCACAGCCCCCGCCGCCACCCACGACCCCGCCGCCGCTCTGAGTGAGCGCGGATTTAGATCGGGAAACGCCCAAAAAACAGCAGCGCCGGACCTCCTGGGGATCCGGCGCTTTTTCTTTGCGGCCGCACAGCTCCAGCATCACAATCAGAAGAAGGGGCAAAAATGCTAACCGAGTCGGACCTTCATGTTCGTTTTTTGTTCAGGTTGCCCCCAAACAAAGTGAACGCCTGTGGATAACCTGTGAGTCCTGGAACACAAGATACTGAAATCAAACGGTGTTCCATCAGGGAGAATCGAAAGAGAACAGTGTGAATTTCCCCTCTGCAAGTCGGCATGTAACGACACCGGACGTAGAGACCGTTGTAGTGGGCGCGGGCGTTGTCGGATTGGCCGTCGCGCGGGCCTTGGCGGAACAGGGACACGAGGTGCTCGTGGTGGAGCGCCACGACGGCATCGGTCGCGAGACCAGCAGCCGTTCGAGTGAGGTGATTCACGCGGGCCTCTACTATCCCCCAGGCAGCCTCAAGGCGAAGCTCTGCGTCGAAGGCCGCCGCCAGCTTTATGAGTTCGCGTCCGAAAACGGCGTGCCCCACGCCCGTTACGGCAAGCTTCTTGTTGCGACGGCGGAGGACGAACGCGAGCGCCTGGACGGCATCGAGCGCACCGCCCTCGCCAACGGCGTCTCGGATATCGTCCGCTTGGGCAAGGCCGACATCCGCGCCCGCGAGCCGGAAGTCTCTGCCGTGGCGGCGCTGTTTTCGCCCAGCACCGGCGTGATCGACAGCCATGCACTGATGGTGGCGCTTGAAGGCCATATCCGCGCGGCGTCAGGGAGCGTCGTCCTCAACACTGAGGTTGAAGGGCTGGCGGCGCCGGAAGGCGCACCATTCGAGATCATGACCCGGAGCACCGGAGCGGAAGCAGGCGAGCGAGCGAGGCTGACCGCCCGCAATCTCGTCATTGCCGCCAGCCTCAACGCGACGCGCCTCGGCGCGATGTTGGGTGCAGGCTCCCGCTACCAACCACCCGAGACCTATCCGGCAAGGGGCCACTATTACGCGCTCGACGGGCAGGCCCCGTTCCGCCATCTCGTCTACCCGTTGCCGGGCGACGGATGGCTCGGCATCCATCTGACGCTGGATGTGGCTAAACGCGCCAGGTTCGGCCCCGATCTCGAATGGCAACAGCAGCCGAGCACGCACTTCGACGACGACAACGGCACCCGGCGCGCACGTTTTGCGAACGAGATCCGCCGCTATTGGCCGGGGCTTGAGGAAACCCGGCTGCTTCCCGGTTACGTCGGCATCCGGCCGAAGATCTATCGCCAGGGTGAGCCGGTTCCGGATTTCGCCATCCACGGGATACGCGAGCACGGCGTGCCGTGCCTCGTCGCGCTCTATGGCATCGAAAGTCCCGGGCTCACGTCGTCGCTCGCAATCGGAGCCTATGTCGCGGCGATGCTCCCGCGATAGGAGCGGCGCGCGACAAACGAAAAGAGGGCAGGCTCGTAAGCCCGCCCTCTTTGAGACCTTAAAAGATATACTGAGATCAGGGCGTCGGAACGGGCACGGTGACCGCCGGAACTTCGATGCCCTCTTGCTTGGCGACGTAGGTCAGGCCGCCGAACACGACAGCGAAAACGATGGCCGTGACCAGTGCGTTGACGAAGCGGTTCGAGAACGACAGCGTGTTGCCGATCAGGTCGATCACGAACAGAACGGCGCCGCCGATCAGCACGAGTTCGAGCCAAGCATACTCGGCCGGCAGGAAGTGGACCGGCGAGGTCGGCGCTGCGATTTTCGAAGCGAAGATCACGCCCGCGAAGATTGCGATGTACAAGATGGCCGTGACGAGCGCGTTCACGAAGCGGCTCGAGAAGGAGAGGATGTTGCCGATCAGGCCGATGACAAACACGACGGCGGCGGCAATAAGCACAGGCTCAAGCCAAGCATATTCGGTCGGTAAAAACATGGATAATCCCCCAGTTTGGCGCCACCTGATTTTGTTTTGATGGCGGCTAATGCTTATACCAGAGGGCTGTTCTTGTCATGCCGCTTTGTAGGTGCGCCTTATACGGAAGTGTCATGAACGTCCGCGATTCTCGAGCTTTCGCTCGAGGGAGGCCGAGTATCGGGACATGGCAAAGCAGAAAATCCAAAATACTGTACCGGCGAAAAAATATCCCGTCGCGGCCGTCTGCGGCGAAAACCATTTGGCGTCGGCTTGAACGGATTGCTCAACAATTCCGATAAGATCGAAAAGCCCGATAATGAGTACAAGGCTAGTATCTTTGAACAGCGAGATGAACGAGTTCACGAGCCCGGGAATCACGATGCGGATGGCTTGCGGCAGGACGACGAGCCCCATTTTGCGCCAATAGCCAAGCCCAAGCGCATCCGCCGCCTCGTACTGTCCCCGCGGGATCGCCTGCAGTCCTCCGCGAATCACTTCGGCGAGATAGGCCGCCGAAAACAGCGCGACGCCGACGAGCGCGCGCAGCAGTTTGTCGATGGTCACGTCGGGCGGCAAAAACAGCGGCAGCATGACGGACGCCATGAACAGCACTGTGACAAGCGGCACCCCGCGCACGAGCTCGATGTAGCCGATCGCGGCCCACCGCACGATCGGGAGGTCGCTGCGCCTGGCAAGAGCCAACAGGATCCCGATCGGGAACGAGACCGCGATGCCGACGCTCGCGATCACGAGGGTTAAAAGGAGCCCTCCCCAAAGCTCGGTGCCGACGAGCGGGAGCCCGAGCAACCCGCCGCGTAGCAGAATGAAACCCAACGCCGGAAACACGATCAGCATGTAGAGCGACAGCAGCAGCTTGCGCGGCACGCCCGGCAGCATCAGCGGAATGAGCCCGGCGAGCGCCAGCGCGTAGGTAAGATTGACGCGCCAGATCTCGGCCTCCGGATAGCGGCCGTAGAGAAACACCCCCATCTTGTGCGTAATGAACGGCCAGCACGCACCGGCAGAAGGCGCGCGGCAGACAGAGCCGTCGCTGCCGCTGAACACGGCGCGGATCAGCGCCCAGTCGACGAAGGCATAAACGACGAAGCCGATGAGCGAGAGCAGAGCAAGGCTGACGAGCGATTGCGCGAGTGTGGGGAACAGCGCCGCCTGCAGGCGCGTCGCGAAACGGCGGGAGGCATCGGAGAACGGAATTTGCTCCATCGCGCTCATCGTTCCGCCCACGCGGTTCTCGCATTGAACCGGTTCATGAACAGCGCCGTTGCGAGGCTGATGGCGAGATAGACCGCCATGGTGATCAGGATCACTTCGACCGCTTGTCCCGTCTGGTTGAGCACAGTTCCGGAAAACACCGACACGAGATCGGGATAGCCAATGGCGACGGCGAGCGACGAGTTCTTGGTGAGATTGAGGTATTGGTTGGTAAGCGGCGGGGTGATGATGCGCATCGCTTGCGGCAGGATGACGAGCCGCAACGCTTGCCGCCGAGAGAGCCCAAGCGCCGCCGCCGCCTCGCGCTGGCCGCGCGGCACGCCGAGAAGCCCTGCACGCACGATCTCGGAAATGAACGCGGCCGTGTAGGTCGAAAGACCGATCAAGAGCGCCAGGAACTCCGGCTCGATCGAAAGCCCGCCTTCGAAATTGAAGCGCCCGAGTGCGGGATAGGTGACATTCACGTATGCGGCGGCGTAAAGCAGCGCCAGGAACGGCACGAGGCCGACGAGCGCCCAGGCGCCCGCAACGAACGACGAGTGCTGCCGTGCGCCGTCGCGATCTCGCCGTGCGACACGTGTGAGGAACCAGGCCACAGCAATCGCGCCGACGATCGAGATCAGGAGCGCGCGGCCGCCATGCTCGAACGTAAGCTGCGGAAGATGCAGCCCCCGCTTGTCGAGATGGGCGCCGAGCGGCAAACCGAGCGCCTCCGCCGGTGGTGGAAAGGCCCGCAGCACGGCCACATACCAAACGAGTAGCTGAAGCAGCAGCGGTACGTTGCGCACGAGTTCCACGTAACTGAGGGCAAGCTTCGAAGCGAGCCAGTTCGGAGAGAGCCGCGCGATGCCGATGGCGAAGCCGAGCACGGTCGAAATCACGATGCCGAGCGCCGCGACCAGCAGTGTGTTGGTGAGGCCGACAAGGAACGCCCCGGCGTAGCTGCTCTTGCTGCTATAGGGGATCAGCGATTGGGAAACGTCGAAGCCCGCCGTGCGCCAGAGGAATTCGAAGCCGGACGTGATATTCTGCTTCTTGAGGTTCGCGGCCGTGTTGAGAACGATCTCGGTCGCGGCGATCAGCAGCGCGATCACCAGCAGCGCCTGAAACACCACCGCGCGCACCTTCGGATCGTAAGCCGCTTCCGCCCAGGTCTTCGGCTCCAGCCAGCGCTTTGCTCTGTCGTTATTCATAAGCGCCCTCAGCGGATCGGCGGGGCGTACATTAGCCCGCCGTCCTTCCAGAGTGCGTTGCGTCCGCGCGCGATCTTGAGAGGCGAGCCCTGCCCGAGATTGCGCTCGAAGGTCTCGCCATAGTTGCCGACAGTCTTGATGATCGACACCACCCAGTCGTTGTCGAGGCCGATGCCGCGGCCGAATTCGCCGTCGGTTCCGAGGATGCGGCGGATCTCCGGATTGGACGACGTCCGCATCTCTTCGACGTTGCCCTGCGTGATGCCGAGTTCTTCCGCGTTGATCAGCGCGAACAGGGTCCACCGCACGATGTTCGACCACCCCGCATCGCCCTGGCGCACCACCGGTCCGAGCGGTTCCTTGGAGATCAGATCCGGCAACATCTCGTGCGTGTCGGGATCGGGAAGGCGCGTACGCTCGGAAATGAGCTGTGAGCTGTCGGTGGTGAACGCGTCGCAACGCCCACTGATATAGGCGCCGAGCACTTCGACCAGCCGCTCGAACACGACGGGCCGGTATGAAAGTCCACGCGTTGCGAAGAAGTCGGAGAGGTTCAGCTCGTTGGTGGTGCCGCTCTGGACGCAGATGCTGGCACCCGCGAGTTCGGCCGCCGACTTGAGTCCGAGCGCGCGCCGCGCCATGAACGCCTGGCCATCGTAGTAGATGACGCCGGTGAAGTTGAGCCCGAGCGAGGTATCGCGGCTCATGGTCCAGGTCGTGTTGCGCGAGAGCACATCCACTTCGCCCGATTGCAGCGCCGTGAAGCGCTCTTTGGCATTGAGCGGCACGAAGCGGACGCGGTTGCCGTCCTTGAAGATGGCCGCCGCCACCGCCCGGCAGAAATCGATGTCGATCCCGGTCCACCGGCCACGGTCGTCGGGCGCACTGAACCCGGCAAGTCCGGTGTTGACGCCGCAGACGAGATGCCCGCGCGCGCGGACTTGATCGAGCGTTGCCGATTGAGCCGCGACAATGCCGTAGATAAGGACGCTGAGCACGAGTGCGCCAGCGAACAGCGCACGGACGAGGGGATTGGCGCTGCTCATGTCAGTGCTCGAGGATCTGGGAGAGGAATGCGCGCGTGCGCTCATGGCGCGGCGCTTCGAACAGCGCCTCGGGCGTTCCGGCCTCGACGATCTCTCCCTTGTCCATGAACACGACGCGATCGGCGACCGCGCGCGCAAATCCCATTTCGTGGGTTACGACGAGCATCGTCATGCCTTGCTCTGCAAGCTCGGTCATCACGTCGAGAACCTCCTTCACCATTTCGGGATCGAGCGCGGAGGTCGGCTCGTCGAACAGCATGATGCGCGGGTTCATTGCGAGCGCACGGGCAATCGCCACCCGCTGCTGCTGACCGCCGGACAGTTGCCCCGGAAGTTTTTTAGCCTGGTCGGCGATGCGCACCCGCTCGAGCAAGGACAGTGCGGCTTTCTCCGCGTCCGCTCGTTTGACGCCCCGCACCCAGGTCGGAGCCAGACAAAGGTTGTCGAGCACAGAGAGGTGCGGAAACAGATTGAAGCTCTGAAACACCATGCCGACTTCGGAGCGGATCTTTTCCAGCGTCCTGAGATCACGCGTCAGGACAGTGCCGTCGATGACGATACGTCCGCCGTCATGGGTTTCGAGGCCGTTGAGGCAGCGGATTAGCGTCGATTTCCCGGAGCCCGAGGGGCCGCAGATCACGATCTTCTCGCCTTCCGCCACTTGAAGCGAGATGTCGCGGAGAACGTGAAAGTCTCCGAACCATTTTTGTACGCCATCGAGAACGACAGCCGCGTCGGCGCCGGTTGGTCTCGCGTCTCGTGGCTGCGATGCGGCGTCGCTCATCTGACCTGCTGGTTAGATCATGATCCCGATCTCGAAAGAATCGATCACGCTCTGAGGAATTTTTCGAAGTATGCCCGAGAGTTGCGAGCGGACTCAAGTCCGCTTGATCCCGGTGGGTAAGGGGCTGAGATCGCGCCCGAGAAACAAGAGCTCCCGCCCGTCGATCACGACCGCCCCGCGTTCGACAAAGCCATTTGCGGCGTAGAAGCCGACGTTTCGCATACCGCGCGTCGTCACCACGTGCACGCCAGGTGCTCCGGAGGTCCGCGCGTCATCGGCAAATGCGTTCACGAGACGCGCGCCGATCCCCAGTCCCCGCCACGCTGCGTCGAGATTGATATGAAGTTGTGCCGGATAGCGTTCCGTGAGGGCGCCGAACATTGCGAAAAAAGGGAGATCCGCGAACAACGGATCATGCGCCGGATCCTTGAGGCTCCCGATGACGTAGCCGACGATGTCGCCGCCGGGCGCCGTGGCGACGAAAGCATGTTGCGGGAAATGGCGAAGATAACGGCCAAGCCAGCGTTCGCGAAACGCCGCCTTGGCATCGGAGCTGGCAAACGACTGTGTCGCGCTCGAGGTGAAGAAAATCCGATCGATCTCCGCGATCCGCCGGTCGTGCACCGGTCCTTCGGGCTCCGACGCGAGCCCATCCCAGCGGCAAATCTCGACATTCGTCATGACAGCGCCGCTTGGGTGTTCCTGGCAACGGCTATTCCGCGGCGGCACGAACCGCCGCCGGAGTGGCCGTCGAAAGGGCGGCGGCCGCTGCAGACCAATACCGCGCCTCTTGCTCTGCGGCGAGCCATTCCTTGCGGAACGCATCGATCCATTCCCACACCAGCGCGGGATTGGTCTCTGCGAGGGCCGCAAGATCTTCCGGAGATTTGGAAAGCACTGTCCCGGCAAGGCGCCGAAGCTGGGCGGCCTCGATGAGGTCCGGTGCCGGCACGTAACCCAAGTCGCGGACCCGGCATCCCGTCGCCCGAGCATCTGCCGCGGGACTGCGCGTCGCCCCAATCTGTGTGGCCGCAATCTTCGTGGGTGGTGTGTCGATCCGATTGTGACGCATGGTTTTCGCCTCCAATGCACAGCGACTGTAGCTCCGGCATCGCCTGCAAATTAGGCAGGTCATACGCTATCCACAGTTCGCTAATGCTGCGGCGCAAGAATCGCTTGACTCGCTGTTGTGCGTTGCGGCGGTGCAGTTAGCGGGACGTGCTCAAGATCTTCGCGGACACCGCGCGCGTAACGCTCTACGGCGGCGAGAGAAATGCGTTGAACGAGAGTGGGCGTGTTTGAGCCCAACCGCTCAAGGAGCACTGCAACACAAAAAAACGCGCCCTTGAGATAAAGAAGGGCGCGTTTCGGGATCCTGCAAAGGATCGATCTGGATTGAGGAGACGTGATCGGGGCGCTGCCTCGATCGCGTCGCACCTGATTATTCGCTGGCGGCTTTGACGGGCCGCGGCGGCTTCCTGAGGAAAGCCGGGACGTTGCCGGCGAACGCACTGACCGCCGCCTTCGAGTTGGCGTCCGCGGCGGGGCGCGGCTTGGCGCGGGAAACGGGCGGCGCCGTATGGTCATCGCGATCATGGCGAACGTCGGGCTTCGTCGTCCCGGCACGAGGTGCCTTGGCCTGCTGAGGCGCGCGCGGTTCGTCGGCGCGCTTTTGGCTGCGTCCCTCTTCGCGTGGCTGGCGCGGTGGTTTCGCATCCGCCCCGATAACCGGCTGCTCCCCGGTCCCCGGAGGCGCTGCGACGCGCCGCTCGCGGCGTTCGGGAGAGCCGGAGCGGGCTTCACCCCGTCCCTCGTGGCCGCGGCCTTCCGGCTTCGGCTTGCGGCCCTCATGACGAGCGCCTTCGCTGCGCCCGCCCTCGCTCCGTCCGCTTTCGCGCTGGGCGCCTGGGCGTGCCCCTCGTCCACCGCGTCCGCGGCGGCGCTTTCCGGCATCTGCGAAGTCCTGTTCGGACGGCGGCTCGCCGATCCAGACCGCAACCTCGCCGATGATCTTCTCGATGTCCTTGAACGATTTCAGATCGTCGGACGTGACGATCGACTGTGCCGTTCCTTCGCGCCCCGCGCGCCCGGTGCGCCCGATCCGGTGCACGTAGTCGTCGGACTGCCAGGGCAGATCGAAATTGAACACGTGGGAGACTTCGGGGATGTCGAGGCCTCGCGCAGCGACATCGCTGGCTGCCAGGATGTTGATGTCGCCGCTGCGGAACTTGTCCAGCGTTTCCATGCGGTTCTTCTGGTCCATGTCGCCGTGCAGCGCACCGGCGTTGAAGCCATGCTTCAGGAGGGATTTCAGAAGAATTGCGACGTCCCGCTTGCGATTGCAGAAGATGATCGCGTTTTTCACGTTTTCGGAGCGGATCATCTCACGCAGCAATTCGCGCTTCACCCAATCCTCGCCGTCTGGTGCAAACCGGAAGCTCTGCGTGATGGTCTTGGCCGTCGTGGCCGGGCGCGCAACTTCGATCCGTTCGGGATCGCGCAGGAACTGGCTGACGAGGCGCGTGATTTCCGGCGGCATTGTCGCTGAGAAGAACAGCGTCTGCCGGCGTGGCGGCAGCAGATTGCAGATTTTTTCGATGTCGGGAATAAAGCCCATGTCGAGCATACGATCGGCTTCGTCGATGACCAGGATGTCGACGCCCATCAGCATGATGCGCCCGCGCCCGAAATGATCGAGCAGACGCCCCGGCGTTGCGATCAGCACGTCGACGCCGCGATCGAGCTTACGAACCTGCTCGTCCATCGAGACGCCGCCGATCAGCAGTGCCACGTCGAGCTTATGATTGACGCCGTATTTCTCGAAGCTCTGGGCGACCTGCGCGGCAAGCTCGCGCGTTGGTGCCAGGATCAGCGAGCGCGGCATCCGCGCCCGAGCGCGTCCGGTTTCGAGCCGCGTGATCATCGGCAGCACGAACGAGGCCGTTTTGCCGGTTCCGGTCTGCGCGATGCCGAGCACATCGCGCCCCGTCACTGCCACCGGAATGGCTGCCGCCTGAATGGGAGTGGGATTTGCATAGCCGGCTGCCGAGATGGCAGCCTGCACCTTTGGGCTGAGACCGAGCTCAGCGAACGTCTTCGTTTCCAAAAAACTACGTCTCCATAGAACGATCTCAAGGCCCCGAGCGCACACAGCCGGAAAAACGACCAAAGATGGTCTCCGGGCGCAGCTTCAAGACGACGAGAGCGCAGGGGAATGGCAAATGCCGCAAGCGGGCAAATACAAGAATTGGGGGCTCGAAAAGGGACAAATGAGATCGAAGCCCCTGCGCTCGAGCCAACGCTTAGCTGGCATACGCACCTTTAAAAATCAAGAAAAAACAGGCACTTTTGAGGTGCAGAAAAGTCGCACATAGAATTCGTCATGTAAGACAAAAAGAAAACGGCCGCCGTTTGCACGGCGACCGCTGATTTACGACACTTTTCCAAAGCAATTGAAATTGCACCCGGAATGGGTCGCGCGGACTACTCGTCGAGCCAACGGTAGATGATCGCGCCCACGACGGCGCCGAGAATCGGAGCCACCCAGAACAGCCAGATCTGACCCAGATACTCACCGCCCGCGAAAAGGGCAGGTCCGAGGCTGCGTGCCGGATTGACCGAGGTGTTCGAGACCGGGATCGACATCAGGTGGATCGCGGTCAGCGTCAGGCCGATGGAAAGAGGTGCGAACCCGGCCGGAGCCGAAGCCCGTGTCGATCCCATAATGACGATCAGGAAGAACGCCGTCAGCAGGGCTTCGATCAGAAACACGCTGACGAGACCGGCTTTGATCATCGAAAGATCGCCGTATCCGTTTGCGGCATAGGAAGCCGGCGCATTGCCGATCGTCGCAAAAACCGCTGTGGCGGCAATCGCGCCGAGGCATTGCGCGACGATATAGGGCACCGCGTCTCCGATCGGGAAACGGCCGCCCGCAACCAGACCCAAGGTAACGGCAGGATTATAATGTCCGCCCGAGATATGGCCGATCGAGCGCGCAAGCACCATGACGGTAATGCCGATCGACAACGCGACGCCGACGATCCCCGCGGCGCCCGAGGGCGCACCGAACGAATAGAACGCGGCGCCGAGAACAGAGCTTGTAAGCATGAATGTGCCGATAAACTCGGCGGAAAGTGCTTTTAAGTTCATGAAAGTCTCCCTGCAAAAATTCCCCAAGCTGGCAGCACGCTGATGCTTCCGTCCTTGGATGGCAGGTCGTCCGCAATCGGCCTTCTCAGGGCCGCGAATCGTGTGTTGCCAGCGACGCGATCATACCACGCCGCCCTCCGCGTCACGCTTCCGATGCGGTCCCGTAAGCCCCGACCAATCGATCCGGAGGGTCGTGAACATGACAGCGGTGAGCGCGGCAAATCCGAACAGCGCGCCCGCGAGCAGCGCGTAATCCTCGAGCCGCAGGATCAGATAGAGAAGCCCGTAGAGCAGCGCGAACAGCACCGCCATCAGGAGTCCGCTGCGTAGGCTGTCGAGGGCCTTGCTGACATAGAGCGAGAGCATACCGCCGGTCGCGAGCGAGGCGATGAAGTAGGCCTTGGTGAAGCCGAGATGCTCGGCGAGCGACAGTAGCAGCACGTAGAAAAACACCATCGCGAGACCGACGAACAGATACTGCACCGGATGCACGCGCTTGTTTGAGACGAGTTCCAGAACGAATACGCCCATGAACCCGACGGCAAGGAACAGAAGTCCGTATTTCAGCGCGCGGTTGACGAGGCCATAGAAATCGACCGGCTGATAGAAGGTCACGCCGAACTGATAGTTGAGAAAGCGGTCGACACCGGCGTCGAGGATCGTCCACGCGTTCGGCACGCTGCGCGCCAAATGCGGCACGCGCCACTTCGCCGAAAATCCCTTTTCGGAAACCTCGCGCTCGACCGGCAGGAACGCACCCATACAGCTCGGGTGCGGCCAATCGGAGGTCAGCGCGACGCGCGTTTCGCGCGCAGCCGGCGTGAACGACAGGGATGATGAGCCTGAGAACACCAGGTCGGCATGGAAGCTGAAGGCTTTCGGCGCCGTATCACCTTCGAGCGCGGAGGGAGCGCCCGCGAGTTTCGCATGAATGCCGGTCATGTAGCTTCCCGGCACGCCGAGGCTGGGTGCAAACGGTAGCGCATCCTGTCCGTTCACGTTGAGGGTCGCGGCCTCTTTGAGCCCGGCGACATCGGAAAGCGCGAGCGCGAAGATGGCGTCCTTCCAACGCACCGAAACGGCATTCGGATCGAGACCGAGTACGTCGAGCACCCCGAAGCGCCCGTCGACCGCGAGCGACGCCGTATACACGTTGACGTCGAAGATCGATCGCGTGAGCACGTTCGACTTCCCGTTACCGGTGATCGTGAGCTCCTCCGGCAGGAACACCGCGCGCCGCTCTTGCGTCTGCTGGATGATCTTGTCGCCGTCCCGCGTCTCGATCCGAACCAAGTATGGCACGACCAGGAACGGGCCGGTCAGCGTCTGGACGCCGCCCCACGTGCGCGCGATGTCGGACATGACCGACCTGGACCGGCTTTCTCGGTCGGACACCAGCGCGAACACCATGACGAGCGGCAGCAGCAACAGCAGAACCAGGAAGGAGATCAGGAAGAATTTGAAGGCTGGGCTGCGTGCGACCCGTCCTGCTGATTGCCCGATATCAGACATATGCGCTCCCAACTTGGTTTGATCGCTCTGCTTTATCGCAGCACTGGTGTGTCGAGATTTGAGCAGGCGGATTTGGGGCGGAACAAGGCTTATGACCGGGCACGCGCGCTAACTGCGGATAGATTGGGTAGGGCGCCTTTTGCCGGTTCTTAGCTGAACATTCCGTAGACGCTCGGACTTCGCCGCCGAGGCCCGGACTTCGCCACCGTGCGGAGAGACATGCGTTCCAGGATGATTACGCCGGCGGCCCGATTGTGATAGACTTGTGTCAGATGACGTCGTTCTGGAGAACCTGCCGGGAGGCCCTTTGCCCATGACGAGGCGCGCCGTAAGACTTGCTTGGGTCGGTGTGGGGCTTTGCCTTGTGATCGGCGTGATCGCGAGCGTACTGACTTTGGTAGGCCCGCCCGATCAGCCGTGGCACCGGGGTTTGCGCGAACTGTCGACGTTGATGGATGTCGCCGCGCTCTTGTTCTGGATCGCCGTGTTCGCGATCTACTGGGCCCGCAAGCGCCGCCAAGGCTAGTCTGCAGCCGTCATTCGCAATAGCCGCGGCCGCGGCGCGGAATGAGATCCAGGTGGAAATGGTTGCGGTGCGGGTCGTTGGCCTCCGGACCAAGCACCGTTCCAAAATCCTTGCACGCGCCCTCGTGGATGGCCCGTAAGAACAACGCCTCTTTGGTTGGCTTCTGAGGATCCGCGGGTTGCGCCGCGGCGGCGGTATCGTCCGTTTGCTGCGCGTCTTTCTTCCCTTTCGGCAGCTTCGCGGAGGGAAGCGATAGAGAGGCCTGGGTCACAGCCGCGCCGGCCTTCTTGATCCGCGCTCCGTCAGCTTCGCCTTTGTCACCGGCCTGCTCGTCCTTGACGTCCTTCTGCGCGACTTCCGTCTTGCCCTTTCCACCGGCCTTCGCTTTGGCTTTCGCCTCGGCTTGTGCCTTTGCCTTGGCTTTGGCCTGCGCGATGATATCTCGCTCCGTCAGTCCCCAGCCCTTGAGAACCCTGATGGTCCGCCCGTTTTCGAGAGCGAAGCCGCCGATATCGATCGCGTTGGCGAGCGCATGCTGGCTGAGCTTGGCGTTGGGAAGATTGTAGATGTTGCGGCACGAGTAGCCATAGGAGCCGACGACGCGCACCACCGGGGATTTGAAGCGCGCTTCCGCAGTGGGCTGCAGCGTCGACTTCACCCATTTGCCGAGCGCAACGGCCATCGGGCAGTTGACCTGAACCGGCGGATCGAACACGACCTCAGGTGCCGATCCGACGCTCTTGAGACGGATCGGGGCCGGAAGTCCGCACTCGCCTTTTTTGACCGGTTCGAGCATTTCGAATTCGACGGCAACGCTGGAGAGCAGGTGCATACATTGTTCGCGTGCCTGTGCGACGTCCGCCTCCGGCCATTCCTCCTTCACCGGCTCGGCGGTCACAGCCTGGGTAGGCGGTGTCGCGGACGCTAGGTCGTCCGGCGCGGACGTACTGGACGCCTCATGCGTATGGGCAACTTTAATGTCGGGATACCGCTGCGCCTGATCGAGCGGACGCGCGCCGGGGAACGCGGCGAACAGGATAAGTCCCGTCATCATCACGTGTGATAGGCCCGCTGAGAGGGCCGGGATGGGTTCTTCTCTTCGTTTTATGGCCATTCCTGTCGCCATTGCCGAAAAGAGTGCCTTCATTGCGTCCCGCGCGCGCAATAATAGCCGAAAAGCTTCTAACGTTCCCTTAGAGCGTCCGAAAACGTCGGAGATATGTCGTTTTGAGCGCGGTTCGGAAGGGGAGGACGTGCGGCAGAGCGCGGCAACGAACGCGCTTTCCCATAGGCCCACTTGTGGCATAAGACCGGCGCATTCGATCCAGCTTCGCGCCGAGATAGCCACGCCTATGATCCGCCTCGACAACATCAGCAAGCAGAACGGCCACCAGATCGTCTTCATCGAGGCGTCTGCGGCGCTGAATAGGGGCGAGAAGGTCGGCCTCGTCGGCCCGAACGGCGCCGGAAAAACCACGCTCTTCCGCCTGATTACCGGCCAGGAGCAACCCGACGAAGGCCAGGTGTCGACCGATCGCGGCATCACCATCGGCTATTTCAGCCAGGACGTCGGCGAGATGTCGGGACGCAGTGCCGTCTCCGAGGTGATGGATGGCGCCGGGCCGGTGAGCGAGGTTGCGGCCGAGCTGGCGGAGCTCGAGGCCGCCATGGCCGACCCCGATCGCGCCGACGAGATGGAAGAGATCATCGCCCGCTACGGCGAGGTGCAGGGCCGCTTCGAAGAGCTGGGCGGCTACGCGCTCGAGGGGCGTGCGCGCGAGGTTTTGGCCGGGCTCGCCTTCAGCCAGGAGATGATGGACGGCGATGTCGGCGCGTTGTCCGGCGGCTGGAAGATGCGCGTGGCATTGGCCCGCATTCTCCTCATGCGCCCGGACGTGATGCTGCTCGACGAGCCGAGCAACCATTTGGACCTCGAAAGCCTGATCTGGCTCGAAGAGTTCCTGAAGGGCTATGAAGGCGCACTGCTCATGACCTCGCACGATCGCGAGTTCATGGATCGCATCGTCAAGAGGATCGTCGAGATCGACGGCGGCACGCTGACGACCTATTCCGGCGGCTACGAATTCTATGTCGAGCAGCGCGCTCTCGCCGAGAAGCAACAGCAGGCCCAGTTCGACCGCCAGCAGGCGATGCTCGCCAAGGAGCTACGCTTCATCGAGCGCTTCAAGGCCCGCGCCTCGCACGCGGCCCAGGTGCAGAGCCGCGTCAAGAACCTGGAGAAGATCGAGCGCGTCGAGCCGCCGAAGCGTCGCCAAACCGTCGTGTTCGAATTCCCGTCGGCGCCCCGCTCAGGCGAAGACGTGGCGAGCCTCAAGAACGTGCACAAAAGTTACGGCAGCCGGAGCATCTACGAAGGCCTCGACTTCCAGGTGCGCCGCAAGGAGCGTTGGTGCGTGATGGGCGTCAACGGCGCCGGCAAGTCGACACTTCTGAAACTTATTGCCGGCGCGACCACGCCCGACGACGGCACCGTCTCGCTCGGTGCCAGCGTCAAGATGGGCTACTTCGCTCAGCACGCCATGGACATTCTGGAAGGCGAGCGCACGGTCTTCCAGTCGCTGGAGGATTCATTTCCGCAGGCAGGGCAGGGCTCGCTGCGGGCGCTGGCCGGCTGCTTCGGCTTCTCAGGCGATGACGTCGAGAAGCGATGCCGCGTGCTTTCGGGCGGCGAGAAGGCGCGTCTCGTGATGGCCCAGATGCTGTTCGATCCGCCGAACTTCCTGGTGCTCGACGAGCCGACCAACCACTTGGATCTCGCGACCAAGGAAATGCTCATCAAGGCGCTGAGCGATTACGAGGGCGCTATGCTGTTCGTCTCGCACGACCGGCACTTCCTGGCCGCGCTCTCCAATCGCGTCTTGGAGTTGACGCCGGAGGGCATCCACACCTACGGCGGCGGCTATACTGAGTATGTCGCCCGTAACGGCTACGAAGCGCCCGGCTTGCACAGTTGAGCGAGAGCCTTCGGGTCGCTGCGCGCCGGGTTGCGAACCTCGGCGCGCTGCCGCTGCTCACTTGCTTCGCGTGCGCCTTTTGAGCGTGCGTGGCGTCAGAAGATCGCCGCCCGTATCGAGCTTGCGCGACAGGAAAATCGCCGCATCGAGCTTTTGGAAGTTGCGGTTCCGGTAAAAGCGCAGCGCTTCTTCGTTGTTTTCGGCAACCTCCAGCACGATGTGCGTGCAGCCGCGCAGCCGCGCCGCGTGCTCGATCTGTTCGAACATGTACGAGGCGATGCCCATCCCGTGATAGTCGGGATGTACCGCGATTTCATCGACGAAAAGTGGCCGCATGTCCCGCTTCTCGAAGTAGCGGTGGTTCATCCAGCTGTCGGACCCGACGATCTCGTAAGCATACTCCGCGTAGCCGACGAGCTGCTGCTTGTCCTCGACACTGGTTTCGAACACCAGTTGCTCGACACCCTCTTCCTCGTAGATTTCGAGAAAGCGCTTCTTTGATCGCGGTCGCTGGTATTCGACTGTCTCGCGGTTGACGTCGCGAAACACCAGTTTCAAGAATTCCCATACGCGGTTGAGGTCGCGCCGATGCATGTGACGCACGCGCACGACCAGGTCGCGGTCATCTTTCCCTGCACCTTTGGGTCGGTTCTGCGTGTTGTCTGTTGCCATGGCCTACGATTTCAACCCGGAGTGTCAAATTGGTTGGATATCGCCTTTCGGCCACCATGTTTGCGGGGCGAAGTCAAGGACAAGCCGTTTCGGCGGGCCGAAGATGGCGCTCTGCCTGAGAAAGCAGCAGCTCATTTACCGTTCCCCGACGCTCCCGCGTGCGCGTTCCTCAGCAATGAGGCTAGTATTCCGTCAGGCACGGCAAGAACGAGACCGCCATGGCAGACCCGTACAAGGTATTAGGTGTCGAAAAGAACGCCTCGCAGGACGATATCCGAAAAGCCTATCGTAAGCTCGCCAAGGAAACGCATCCCGATTTGAACCCGGGAAACGCTGAGGCCGAGCGGCGGTTCAAGGAAATTTCAGCGGCCAACGACATCCTCGGCGATCCCGACAAGCGTAAGCGGTTCGACGCCGGCGAGATCGATGAGAGCGGCGCGGAAATGCCCGAGCGCCGCTTCTATCGCGAATATGCAGAGGCCGATCCCAACATGCGCTATGGGCGGCGTCCGCAAGCCGGCCCCCAGTCCAGCGCCGAGAGCGCGTTCGATGCGGAGGATTTGTTCGCCGACCTGTTCCGCCATCGGGGGGAGCAGCACTTTCGCGGCGGAAGAGCTGGCGGTACAGGACCCGGGGCCGACGTCCGCTACACCCTTCCCGTCGACTTTCTGGATGCCGTGAACGGCGCCCGCAAAGCCGTGGCGATGCCGGACGGAAAAACGCTCGACATCGAGATCCCCGCAGGCTTCCGCGAAGGCCAGGTGCTCCGCCTCAAGGGCCAGGGTTTGCCGGGCGCTGCCGGCCAGCCGCCGGGAGACGCTTACGTCGAGGTTCACATTCTTCCGCATGGTACGTTCCGCCGCGACGGCCACGACATCCATTCCGTCTTGCCGATCACGCTCGGGGAAGCGTTGAACGGCGCGCGCGTGCGGGCGGAAACCGTCGACGGCGCGGTGGACGTGAAAGTACCCAAGGGTGCCAAGAACAAGACGACGCTGCGCCTGCGCGGGAAAGGCGTGCTGCGGGACAAAGCCGGCGCCAAGGGCGATCACCTGATCGAGCTTGAGATCGTGCCGCCGGAGAATGCCGACGACGAGCTCGCCGCCTTCATGGCCGATTGGGAGGCGAAGCACCCACAGAATCCTCGTCAAGAACGCGGAGATTGATGATGATCAGCGAACAGCAGCTCATCGCGCGCATGAAGCGCCTCAAGGCAGAAGTTCTGCACCATTGGATCGAGCAGGGTCTGATCGCGCCGCAGCGTGACGCCGGCGGCTTTCTGTTCGATGAACTCGACGAAGCGCGTGTCGCGCTCGTCTGCGATCTCCACTACGGGATGGGGTGCGAGCAGGAAAGCCTGCCCGTCATCATGAGGCTCGTAGATCAGTTGCACGAGACGCGCCATTCGCTGCGCGCGATCACCGTCGCGGTATCCGAGCAGCCCGATGATGTGCGGGTCGCCATCACGACGCGCACCCGCGTTGTCCTCGGCCGCAACCCGGCAGACCAGAAAAGCTGAGGTGAAGCCAATTCTCCCGCTCTTAACTCAGAGCGTACATTGGGGCGACCAGCCGGTTAGGGGTGCGTCGTCGATTGCATCGCGCCGAAGCGACTGTGGGCTTCAAGTGCGAGCCCCGTGGCCACGGAGCCGAACGCATCGCCCTCCACGATGCGGGCATTGGGGAACGCCTCTCGCAAAGTCGCAAGCAGCAACGGTATCCGCGACGAGCCACCGGTGAGAAACACAGAGCCGATGGCGTCGGCGGTCACGTTGCTCTGACTCAGAGTGTTTCTAATCGTCGTATGGATCTGGCCGATTTGGTCGGCAATTGCGCGCTCAAACTGCTTCCTCGTGATGTCGATCGGCTCGATGCCCGCGAGCTTCTGCAGATCCATCGCCACGCGTTTTGCGGCGGAGAGCTGGATCTTGACGTCCTCGACGGCCGTCAACAGCGCGTGACCTTTCCGGTTCTCCAGAACCTCCAGCAGGCGGTCGAGCTTTTGGGGCTCGAACACATCGCGGCGCACCCGCCGAATGTCTGCGAAAATATTGTGGTCATAGAGGAAGTTGATGCGCTGCCAGGTTGCAAGGTCCTGGTACCACCACGAGGGTGTTTCCATGTCCTTGTGACGAAGCTTGGCACCAAGCCCGAGATCGGGAAGCACGGCATCGAGCTCAAGACGACGGTCGAAATCGGTACCGCCGATGTGCACACCCGAATAGGCGAGAATGTCGGACTTCCGGTCCGGCTTGCCGCGCCGATCCGGAGAGACGCGGACAATGGAGAAGTCCGAAGTGCCGCCGCCGATGTCGACGACGAACGCGAGTTCTTCGGCGCCGACTTGGCGCTCGTAGTCGAGGGCGGCTGCGATAGGCTCGAACTGGAATTCGATATGCTTGAAGCCCGCGTGTTGCGCCGCTTTCCGGAGTTGATCCTCTGCACTCTTGTCGGCCTCCGGGTTTTCGTCCACGAAAAACACGGGGCGGCCCATGACCACGGACGAAGGCTCGTCGGCGGCCTTGCGCACGTAGCTCAGGAACAACGAGATGATCTCGTCGAACCGGAGGCGCTTTGCGCCGATTTGCGTTTGTTCGTGAATGAGCGAGGATCCGAGCACCGATTTCAGCGAGCGCATCAGGCGCCCATTCTCGCGCTGCAAATAGCGGGAGACGGCGTCGCGTCCGAAGGTGACACTCGCGTCCTCGAAGCTGAAGAAAACTGCGGTGGGAATTGAAGCACGGCCCTCCTGCAGGGGGATCAGCGAGGGATGAACCTCCGCAGCGTGTCCGATAGCGCTGTTGGAGGTGCCGAAGTCAAGGCCGCACGCGCCGGAGGCAAGTGTCACAATCGTGTCCTATGAGAATTGAGGTGCCGCATGCGGTCCGCGAGGATGCTTCCAGCGGCAAGACTAACTACAAACCTAGCGTAATGCAGCGCAGGTCTGTCCATGGCTTTCGCGGTCCGAAGGGAACACGCCCCCTCGGGGCACTCTGACGTACCCCCGGCAGTCACCGTCTGGCCGCGACGCCTAGATATCCAGATCCTTCGCGAATGCGGCGCGGTCCTGGATGAAGCGGAAGCGTGCTTCCGGCTTCGAGCCCATCAGCGCATTCACGGCTTCGCCGATCATCGTGCGGTCGCCGTCGCCGATCTCGACCTTGAGCAGGATCCGCTTCTTCGGATCCATCGTCGTCTCTTTGAGCTGCTGCGCGTTCATCTCGCCGAGACCTTTGAAGCGACTGATCTCAACCTTCGCGTTGGCGGCGAACTCCTTTTTCAGGATTTCGTCGCGCTGCTTCTCGGTGGTCGCATAGAAAGATTTCGCGCCGTGCGTGAGCTTGTAGAGCGGCGGCACCGCCAGGAACAAGTGCCCATTCTCGATCAGCTCGGGCATCTCCTGGTAGAAGAACGTGATCAGCAGCGAGGCGATGTGCGCACCGTCAACGTCGGCGTCCGTCATGACGATCACGCGCTCGTAGCGCAGGTCTTCGTCGCGATACTTGGCGCCCGTGCCGACGCCGAGCGCCTGGATGAGGTCGGCAAGCAGTTGGTTCTGCGCAAGCTTAGCCGATGACGCGTTGGCGACGTTGAGGATCTTGCCACGCAAGGGAAGGATCGCCTGCGTCTCGCGCATCCGAGCGCTCTTGGCCGAGCCACCGGCCGAGTCACCCTCGACGATGAAGATTTCCGTGCCGGCCGCCTGTTGGATCGAGCAGTCAGCGAGCTTACCGGGAAGGCGCAGCTTGCGCGTTGCGGATTGCCGGCCGACCTCCTTCTCGCGCTTGCGCTTCAAGCGCTCCTCGGCCTGGTCGATCGACCATTCGAGGAGGCGCGTCGCCTGCTGCGGGCTGTCGGTCAGCCAGTGGTCGAAGGCGTCCTTGACCGCGGATTCGACGATGCGGCTCGCTTCCTGCGTTGCGAGTTTGTCTTTGGTCTGGCCCTGGAACTCGGGTTCGCGGATGAACACCGACAGCATCGCCGCTGCCGTACCCATCACGTCGTCGGCGGTGATCTGCGCCGCCTTGCGATTGCCGACGCGCTCGCCGAATTCGCGCAGGCTCTTCGAAAGCGCCGAACGGAAGCCGTTCTCGTGCGTGCCGCCCTCGCCCGTTGGAATGGTGTTGCAGTACGAGCGGCAAAAGCCATCCTCGTCGGAAACCCAGGCGACGGCCCATTCGACCGAGCCGTGCTTGCCCTCGCGCTCGACGTTGCCGGCGAACAGGTCCTTGGTGACGAGTGTCTGTCCGGTGATCTCGGAGGCGAGATAGTCCTTGAGGCCGCCCGGGAAATGGAACACCGCTTCCGGTGCGGTGTCGTCCTTGATCAGCGACGGATCGCAGCTCCAGCGGATCTCGACGCCGCCGAACAGATAGGCCTTCGAGCGCGCCATCTTGAACAGCCGAGCCGGCTTGAAATGCGCGCCCTTCCCGAAAATCGCTTCGTCCGCATGGAAGCGCACTTTCGTGCCGCGGCGGTTCATGACCGGGCCGAGCTTCTCGAGCTTGGTCTGCGGAACGCCGCGCGAGAACACCATGCGGTAGAGCTGCTGGCCACGCGCCACTTCCACTTCGCATATGTCCGACAGCGCGTTGACGACCGAGACGCCGACGCCGTGCAGGCCGCCCGAGGTGTTGTAGGCTTTGCCTTCGAACTTGCCGCCTGCATGAAGCGTGCACATGATGACTTCGAGCGCGCTCTTGTTTTTGAATTTGGGATGCGGATCGACGGGAATGCCGCGCCCATTGTCGGCGACTGAAAGGAAGCCATCCGCATCGAGGTGAACCTCGATCCAGGTCGCGTGCCCGGCAACGGCTTCGTCCATGGAGTTGTCGATCACTTCGGCGAAGAGGTGATGCAGCGCCTTTTCGTCCGTGCCGCCGATGTACATGCCCGGCCGGCGCCGGACTGGCTCGAGCCCTTCCAGCACTTCGATGTCTGCGGCCGTGTAATTGTCGGACGCGTCGGGTTTACGGGCGCGATTGGTCTTGTCGGTCATGCTACTCGTAAGGCTCGAGAAGAGATCACGGAAAGATTGGGCCATGCGCTGTCACCCCTTGCCTCTTGGAGGCGTGGCCCGGCGGCTCAACGCGGGACGAAACGAGTGCTGGCCCGAATCTCGATTGGATTGCGTTCGTCGCGACAGGTGGCACGTCGCCCTGTGGATTGGCAAGGCGGACGTGCTAACCCGCCACAGTGGTAAGCTTTTTCTCATTGCACATTGTCGGGATGGCGGCCGATGAATTGCTTTTCGATGCGCCGAAACGCCGCTTTGTCATAAGCGTTTGATCGGCCGCGTGGGCTCCTATATCCCCGTCTCGGGGGACTGAGCATTCGAAAGCGCGCCGGGATACAGGGACATGTCAGGAAACAACGCCGGCGGATCTTCCCGTCTGGCCAGCTTCACGCGGACACTTGCCGATGAGCCCCGCTTTCTGATGCTGCTGCCGGGACTGTTCTGGGCCGGAAACGCGATTGTGGCGCGCAGCGTCGCAGGCGAAGTGCCCCCGATTGCGCTCGCGTTTTGGCGTTGGACGGCCGCCGCTATCCTCATCTTGCCGCTCGCGTGGCGCCATTTGCGCGTTGACGCCGCCGTCATGGCGAAGAACTGGCCGATCATGATCGTGCTGACCGCTTTGGGCATCAGCATCTTCAACACATTCCTCTATCTTGGCGCTCAGTCCACGACCGCGCTCAATCTCGTTATGCTGCAAACGAGTATGCCGGTGCTTGTCGTGTTGGGCAGCTTCCTCGTGTTCCGGGAAACGTTGACGCCCCGTCAGGCTGCAGGTGTGGTGGCGTCATTGGCCGGCGCCTTGACGCTGGTGTCTCATGGCGACCCGGAAATCCTGATCGGCCTGGATTTCAAGCGCGGCGATCTTTGGATGCTGGCTGCCGTCGTGAGCTATGCGGCTTACACGGTTCTGCTGCGCCTTCGCCCGCCCGTACACGGACCGAGCTTCGCATTCGCGAGCTTCGCCTTTGGCGCTCTGCTGCTGCTGCCCTTCTATATCGGAGAAACGCTTCTCGTGCGCCCGATGCCGGTGACGACAAACGCGTTTCTGGCCATCGGATACGTGGCTGTGTTTGCGTCGATCCTGGCTTACCTTGCGTTCAACCGTGTGGCTGAGTTGAGGGGCGCCAACACCGCCGGCATGATTGTGTACCTCGTCCCGGTTTTCGGAACGATCCTGGCGGTTCTGCTGCTTGGCGAAAGCCTCCAGGCCTATCACGGCTTGGGCATCGGCCTCATCGCGCTGGGTCTCTGGCTTGCCACCCGCAAACCCGCAACCTCAAGCCCGAACTAGCACGCAACGTTATCGATCAATCGCGTTTTGCCGAGCCAGACGGCCGCGAGAACCCGGCCGGGGCGCCCGGTTCCCGGCTGAAACGGCCCGAGCGTTTCAGCGTCGCGCACGGCGATATAATCGATCTTGGCAAAACCGGCGGCCAGCAACGCCTGCCCCGCCTCGCCGGGATCGCGTCCGCGCGCCACATCCGTGATCACTTTGTAGAGCATCGGCGCAATATAGCGCTCGTCCTCGCTGAGGTAGGCATTGCGCGAGGAGAGCGCGAGCCCGTCTTCCTCGCGCACGGTCGGCACCCCCTGGATCGCGACCGGCAGAGCGAGGTCGCGCACCATTTGGCGGATCACCGCGAGCTGCTGAAAGTCCTTCTCGCCGAAGAGTGCGATATTGGGCGTAACCGACGACAGCAGCTTGCACACGACCGTTGCCACGCCCCCGAAATGATGCGGCCGGAATTCGCCCTCGAGCGGCAAGGCCGCGCCACCGACCGCAACTTGTGTCGCAAATCCCGGCGGATACATCTCGGCGACGGTGGGGCCCCAAACCAAATGGGCACCCGCGCCCGCGAGTTTCGCCACATCGCCCGCCTCGTCACGCGGGTAGCGCGCCAAGTCTTCGTTGGGCGCGAACTGCGTCGGGTTGACGAAAATGGAAACGACAACCTGGTCCGCCATCGAAAGTGCCGCACCGACAAGCGCGATATGCCCGGCATGTAGCGCGCCCATGGTCGGAACCAGCGCGATGCTCTGCCCAGCGACGCGCCAGCGCGCGATCTCGCCCCTGAGGTCTGCGATCGTCCGAACGATATTCAAGGCTCACTCCGGTCTCCCCTATGCAATCAACACATGGGGCAGCGGGGAAGTGACGCCGGGGCGGGCCGTCCGTCAAGAGGGACTGAAGATGCGCCCTCAAGAAGCCTGCGAAGGTATCCCCTTGAACGGCTCAATCGATGCGGAGGAAGCCCGATGGCTTTCACGCGAAGGGCTCGACGCGCGGGTCACCGCTCCGAAGGCCAGCAACAATCGGTCGAAGACATCGGCGCGCACTGGAGGGCTGAAGAAATAGCCCTGAATTTCCGTGCAGCCTTCTTCGGTGACGGCCGCAAGCTGCTCTTCGGTCTCGACGCCTTCGGCGGTGATGGTGAGGTTCAGCGCATGGCCGAGTGCACAGATCGCGCGCACGAACGCGAGCGCATCGGCACGGTTTGCGTCGAGATCGGCGATGAAGCAGCGGTCGATCTTGATCTTGTCGAACGGAAAACGTCTGAGATAGGCGAGTGAGGAATAGCCGGTTCCGAAGTCGTCGAGCGCGATGCGCACTCCCTGAGCACGGATCTGCTGCAGGACGCTGACCGTTTGGTCGCTGTCCGCGAGCAGGGCGGTTTCGGTGAGTTCGAGTTCGAGCGAGGCAGGAGCGAGGCCGGTTTCGGCCAGCGTGTCGCGGACCAGCGCATCGAGTTCGCCTCTCTGGAACTGGATCGGCGAGAGATTGACGCCGATCCGCATGCCTTGCGGCCATTTGGCGGCCTGCGAGCACGCTGTCTTGAGAACCCACGCGCCGATCTCACCGATAAGGCCGCTCTCCTCGGCAATCGGAATGAACTCGGCCGGCGGCACCAGTCCGCGCGTTGGATGGCGCCAGCGAACCAGCGCTTCTGCGCCGGAAAGTTTGCGCGATTTCGCTTCGATGATCGGTTGGTAATGTACCTCGAGTTCGCCGTTGGCGATCGCCTCGCCGAGATCGCGTTCGATATCGCGCCGCTCGGAAAGGCGCTCCTCCATGCCGGCCTCGAACGCCTTCCAGTGTCCGCGGCCCTCGCATTTCGCGAAGCGGAGCGCGACGTCGGCATGGCGGAACAGCGCATCGGCCTCGGTGCCGTCCGCGGGCGCCACCGCATAGCCGAGGCTGCCTTCGATTTTGACCTTCTGTCCGCCGATTTCGAACGGCGCGCTGATGGTTTCCAGGATGCGGGTTGCGAGATCGGGGGCGGCTGCGGCTGCGTTTTCCGTCGTCAGCAGCACGACGAACTCGTCGCCGCCGATGCGGGCGACCGTATTGGCCGATCCCGCGCAGGCGAGAAGCCGCTCTGCAACCTGTCGGATCACTTCGTCTCCGACGGTGTGGCCGAGCGAGTTGTTCACGTCGTTGAAGCGGTCGAGATTGAGATGATGTACCGAAACGTGCCCGAGGCTATCGAGCTCGGCGAGCGCGCCTTCGGCGCATTGGCGCAGCAGCATGCGGTTCGGAAGATCGGTGAGGGCATCATGACCCGCCATGTGCGCGATCCTTGCGGTGCGGCGCCGCTCGTCGGTGATGTCTTCGTGAATGAGGATCCACCCGCCGTCCGGAATGGGGCCGGACGTCATGCGCACGATCTTCTGATCGGAAAGCTCGCTTTCGGAAGTCCACCGCCCGTTGACGTCCATTTCCGCGCGGTGCTGGAGAAGCGCCTCGTCGACGTAGTTCGCCCGGGGCGTATTGCCCCCCTCTTCGGCGAGGAGCTTGATGCGATTGAAATGCGCGTCCAGTGTGCTGCCCGCTTCCGCGAGGCTCCCGTCGAAACCGTAAACTTCGAGATACGCGCGGTTGCACGTAACAAGCCGGCGCTCGGCGTCAAACCATGACATCCCGATCGGCATATGCTGGAGAGCGGCATCGAAGCGCGCGCTCTGTAGAATGAGCTCGTCCTTGCGGATCATTTCCGCCTGCGCGTCCTTGAGGGCGCTGACCTTGAACGCGAGTTCGGAATTGAGCGCCTGCGCGCGCGCGTTGGCCGTCTCGAGCTCGGCCGTGCGATCGGCGACGCGGGCTTCGAGTGCGGTGTTGAAGGAGGCGAGTTCGTCTCGCTGGGCCTGCAGCAGGCGGGCAAGCCGCAAACCATAGATCGTGACGCAGCCGACGACGAAGAACACGATGCACGCCAGCACCAGCTCGACCTGGCTCATGCCTTGCGAAACCTGGAGGCGCGAAACCTTCTCCGCGGCTTCCGCTTTGCGCATTGCCTCGGCCGCCTTGCCGACGGTGAAGTTGATGTATCTGTGCTGCTGATTGAGACGGGCGGCACGAACGATGGCCGCATTGATGTCGCCACGCTGGTAGGTCTCGAGCACGTTGCGCGCCTGGAGGCCGAGTGAAACGATCAGATTGTCGATCTTGCCGACGTACACACGTTGCTGCGCGAGCAGCCAGTCTTCGTCGATGCTGGAAAGCCCCTTGAGCAGGATATCGGCGTGCTGGCGGGAATCCGAAAGCGCGGCTTCCAGGTATCCGAACTCGGCTTCGGGATCCTTGCTCTGGAAAACGTCGTTGCCCGGCGCGCTGACCCGGCCTGCGATGGTGCGGAACTCGTCGATCTTCTCGAGCAGCGTATTGCGCGTCAGCGTCGATTGCACGGTGCCGAACAGCAGCGCGTTGCCGTGATGGGCGAGCGAGAGGCTCGCGATCATCACGACCACGTTGATGGCTGCCAGAACGAAATAGACCCGGTGGATCTTTCCGCTCGAGGCGAGGCGGCCGAATTTTGAGGCGCCGGGGACCGGGTTTGCGTCCTCCGAACGGACAATACCGGTGGCGCCCGAGATCGGGTCCCGGTTGTGCACGAAGCCTCCTAGTTGCCTAAAAACTTTATCTGCAAGGAGTAAACAACTGATGGACAACGCAAATTATGGGTTGAGAGAGGGGTATTTATGCACGCATTGGGAACACGTTGAAAAACGTCATTCAACAATGGGTTAGGCGGCTGATGGGGTGCTTGAATGCCTGTCACCCGATAGCCCGGGGGCGTTGTACAACTCACAGCCAGGTTCCATCTGCTACTGTGCAAATGCCCTAAGAATCAGGTGTGCTCTCGTTGAGAAGAGGGGACTCCATGGTTGCGCTGAGAAAATCCGAGTTCGCCGGCGTGTCGGCCGGTGAAGTCCTGCTTCCGCCGCGCGACGAGATCGCCGCCCACCACCTAACCGACGAGACCCGTCTGGTCGGCGGCTTGGTTGAGCGCGCCGTTTTCACCGACGAAGAGCGCCGCCGGGCGTCGGATCTGGCCCGTTCGCTGGTCGAGGCGGCCCGCACGGCCGGGGCGCACCACGGCGTCGATGCCTTCATGCGGGAATATGGTCTGTCGAGCGAGGAAGGCGTCATCTTGATGTGTCTCGCGGAAGCGCTGTTGCGCATCCCCGACGCCGAGACAGCCGACCGCTTCATCGCCGAGAAGATCGCGGGCGGTCAGTGGGAGCGCCATCGCGGCCACTCCGACAGCCTGCTGGTCAACGCCTCGACTTGGGGCCTGATGCTGACCGGGCGGCTGGTCAAGCTTCGGGAAGCACGCGGCGCGAACCCTTGGGAAGCCTTGAAGCGCCTCGCCGCGCGCTCGGGCGAGCCGGTGATCCGGCAAGCGGTACGCCAGGCCGTCAAGCTGCTTGGCGATCAGTTCGTCCTCGGGCGCTCGATCCGCGACGCCTTGGCCCGTTCGGCCCCGTTCGAAGCACGTGGCTTCCGTTTCTCCTACGACATGCTCGGAGAGGCGGCCAAGACCGAGAAGGACGCCGAGCGCTACTTCGACCGCTACATGGCGGCCATCGATGCGGTTGGCGTCGCGGCCGGCCCCAATCCGTTGTCGCATCCGGACGCGCTGATTGCCCGGCCCAGCCTTTCGGTGAAGTTGTCGGCGCTGCATCCGCGCTACGAGCCTGGCAAGGAGGCGCGCCTCGCCGAAGAGCTTTATCCGCGGCTGATGGCATTGCTTCGGGCGGCCGAAGCGCGCGGCCTCGCTGTGACGCTCGACGCAGAGGAACAGGATCGCCACGAGATCCTGCTCGATCTTTTCGGCCGCGCCTTCGTCGATCCGGCACTCGCGAAATGGACCGGCCTCGGCCTCGCGGTGCAGGCCTATGGAAAGCGCGCGATCCCGACCATCCGATGGCTGCGGCGCCTGTCCGAAGCAACCGGTAAGCGCATCCCGGTTCGCCTCGTCAAGGGCGCTTACTGGGACAGCGAGATCAAATGGGCGCAGGAGCGCGGTCTTGCCGATTATCCGGTGCTGACCCGCAAGGTGCACACCGACGTATCCTATCTCGCCTGTATGCGTCTGATACTGTCGGACGCCAAGGCGTTCTATCCTCAGTTCGCCACCCACAACGCGCATACGGTCGCGTCGGCCATCGTGGCGGCGGGACAGACGGCGTTCGAGTTTCAGCGTCTCCATGGCATGGGCGAGGCGCTTTACGAGGAAGTCTCCGCTCCCGGTAAGCTCATTCATCCGTGCCGCATCTATGCGCCGGTGGGCGAGCACGAGGATCTTCTATCCTATCTCGTCCGCCGCCTGCTCGAGAACGGTGCCAACACGTCGTTCGTCAATCGCCTTGCTGACGCCGAAGCTCCGATCCCTCAGATCATTCGCGATCCGGTCGAGGCCGCCGAGCGCGAACGGCTGGAGCAGAGCGCGGCCAAGCCGCTGCCGCGCCCGCGTGACATCTTCTGGCCCGAGCGCAAAAACTCCTTCGGCGTCGCATTGACGGACCGCACCGCGCGCCAGGCCCTCGTCGCAGATATGGAAACGGTCCTTGCGCGCTCGTTCGATGCCGGCCCGATCATCGACGGCGTCGAGACCGTCGGTGGCCCGCAGGCAGCGCTGCTGACCTGCCCGCATGACCGGCGCGAGCGTTTGGGCAGCGTACGCATCGCGACCCCGCGCGATGTCGACACCGCGATCCTGAGCGCCGAGCGCGCGGCCCATGGCTGGGACAAGCTCGGCGGCGTGCCGCGGGCCAAAATTCTGGATCTTGCGGCGGATATGGTCGAGCGCGACCGCGCTCAGCTGATGGCGATCCTGGTGCGCGAAGCCGGCAAGACGCTGCCGGCGGCCCTGGCCGAGGTGCGTGAGACCGCCGATCTTCTGCGCTATTATGCGGTTGAGGCGCGCCGCCTGATGAGCGCACCGATTGCCCTCAAGAGTCCGACCGGCGAAACCAATACACTGGCTTTGCAGGGGCGCGGCCCCTTCGCCTGCATCGCGCCGTGGAATTTCCCGCTCGCGATCTTCGTGGGCCAGATTGCGGCCGCGCTGGCTGCCGGCAACCCGGTTCTCGCCAAGCCAGCCGAGCAAACTCCGGTCGCCGCTATGCTGGCCGTTCGGATCCTGCACGAAGCCGGCGTGCCGAAAAACGTTCTGCATCTCTTGCCGGGAAGCGGCGCGGTTGGCGCGGCGCTCGTCAAATCGCCGAGAGTGAAGGGCGTGGCCTTCACCGGCGGCAACGAGGCGGCCTGGGCCATCCAGAAAGCGCTCGCCGACCGCAAAGCGGATATCGTGCCGTTGATTGCTGAAACCGGCGGTCTCAACGCCATGATCGCCGACAGCAGTGCCTTGCCCGAGCAGGTGATCCGCGACGCCGTGCGATCTGCCTTCGACAGTGCCGGTCAGCGCTGCTCGGCGCTGCGCGTGCTGTTCGTTCAGGACGAGATCGCAACCCGCACCATCCGCATGTTGACCGGTGCGATCGAAGCCCTCGACGTCGGCGATCCTTTCGATTACGCAACCGACATCGGCCCGGTGATCGACGAAGCCGCGCAGGATGCGCTTGAAGCTCATAAGGTCCGAATGCAGCGCGACGCACGCGAGTTGATCGACGTGCGGCTTCCCAATGCCTGCCGTGCCGGTACGTATGTTACGCCCGCGTGCTACGAAATCGAGCGCATGGACCTGCTGGAACGGGAAGTGTTCGGCCCCATCCTGCATGTCGTTCGTTTTGCCGGCGGCCATTTGCCGAAAGTGGTCGAGGCGATCAATGCGTCTGGCTACGGCCTGACGCTGGCCCTCCACAGCCGCATCGGCAACGTGGCGGATTACGTTGCCGAGCACGCCCGCGTCGGCAATCTGTACGTGAACCGCAACCAGATCGGCGCGGTGCCCGGCGTGCAGCCGTTCGGCGGCGAGGGGCTTTCAGGCTCCGGTCCCAAGGCTGGCGGCCCGAACTACGTCGCGCGCTTCGCGACCGAGCGTGTCCGCAGCACGGATATCACCGCAACCGGCGGCAACGTCGGGCTCCTGACCGAAGGCGTCCCGGCCGACGACTAGCCGCGGTCTCACGCACATTGCCAGTGCGGCTGGGGCTCGCCATGTTAGGGGAGAGTGAGGCCGAACCCGGAGCCGCAATGGCGCGCGAGACCAGACCGCCTGACATCAAGCAAGCCACGACGCCGGCCGCCGCGCAAACGGCCGGCCGCGATCCCGCGCCCGCAGCCCCAGCGTCTAGCGCCGAGGTCGCTGATTTCATCGCCAAGGTGAAGGCGCTCTCTCCGGCGCCGGGCGCGGAGCGGGGGCGTCTTCTATTCGCGATGGACGCCACTATGAGTCGCGCGCCGACCTGGGATATGGCACTAGCCCTGCAGTCGGAGATGTTCCGTGCCGTGAAGGAAATCGGCTCGCTCGAAGTGCAGCTCATGTACTTCCGCGGTGCCGGAGAGGCACGCGCCTCGCGCTGGGTGACAAACGCCGATGCGCTCGCCGGACTGATGCGCCAGGTCGCCTGCCACGGCGGCTATACTCAGATCGGCAAGGTGCTGGCGCACGCGCGCCGCGAATCCGAGAAGGCCAGGATCAGCGCACTTGTCTATGTCGGAGACGCCGTGGAGGAGCCGATCGACGAACTGGCCGGACGCGCCGGAGAGCTAGCGCTTCTAGGCGTTCCCGCGTTCCTGTTCCAGGAAGGCAACGATCCGAACGCGACACGGGCTTTCGCTGAAATCGCCCGGCTGACGAAAGGGGCTGCTTGCAGGTTCGGACCGGGATCGGCGGCGGAATTGCGCGAGCTGCTGACGGCCGTCGCGGTCTATGCAGCCGGCGGCCGCAAGGCCCTTCAGGCGATGCTCGCAAAGCCCGGCGGCGAAGGCGCCCGCCGCCTTCTTGGACAGATGCGTAACTAAGCTCTAAATTGGAGACAGTGCGCGCCGGATTCCGCTCGTCCGTGCGTCGGGTAGATAGGGCCGGATGAGGAAACGCCGAGAGTGACGCACTGATGCAGTTCTTCCTACTCGGCCTCGCGGCGCTCGTGATCGCGCTGTTGGTGATCGGAGGCTTCACGCGGGCCAACCCGGCCATCATGGCGCGCCAGATCCGTTTGGCTGGCGGCGCGCTGGCGCTGGGCGCGGCCACCTTGTTTCTTGTTCGGGGGATGCCAGGCCCGGCGGCGCTTCTCGGCGCGCTCGGCTCCTGGCTTCTCGGCGCGGGAAGCGGCGTGCCGAACTGGGGCGGCGGAGCGAGCAAAAAAACGCCCGGCCAGACCTCGACGGTCACCACCGATCACCTCGAGATGGAACTCGACCACGACAGCGGCGGCATGTCTGGAAAAGTGCTGAAAGGCATGTTTGCCGGCCGTGATCTCGACAGCCTGAAGCCGACCGAGGTCGCGCTTCTCTGGCACGACTGCCGCTTCATCGATCCCCAGTCGGCACAGCTTCTCGAAGCCTATCTCGATCGCGCTCACCCCACTTGGCGCGACGACATCGCGCGCGGCGAACGTGCGATGCGCGATCACGAAGGGCGAATGCAGCCCGCCGAAGCCTACGAGATCCTGGGGCTGAGGCCAGGCGCGACCGACGAGGACATCCGCCGTGCTCATCGCGACCTGATGCTGAAGCTGCATCCTGATCGCGGCGGGTCGACCTATCTCGCGGCGCAGGTCAACGAGGCGAAGGACGTGCTGCTCAGTCAGCGCGGTTAGAACGTCCCCAGAACTAGGCTAGGCGCCGGTGTTTGTAAAATCTGTGGATCATCGAATAGCGGGAGCCGCGCGTGACGGATGGAGCCTCGCCATCGGCCCTCTGTTCAGTATGTCGCTGGCTCGCTTCTGACGAAGAACTACGCGATCTTGTTCGGTCCGCGGCTCTGGCTCAAGTGCGCTCTTCTGATTGGCCGGATTTGGAGTCGACGGTAGTAATTCAATTTCCGCAAGATATTGCTCAAAAGTCTTCGTTGATGTTCGCGAAGCGTCGGGAACCGATTCCATCAGAACGATCTTGAGCGCGGCAAAGTTCTCTGCCGCAACGATAAGATCGTTTCGGAGGATCGGACTAGCAGGGTCACTTAGTTGGTCTTTTCCTTGAACGATAGAGTAGTAGTTTTCGTCAGGCCCGAGGTTCAATATCGCGTCACCATGGGTCATGCTGTTACGAAAACCGCTATAGGATCGAGCCTTCTTGAGACCAGCTTTCACAACTGTGATGGCACTGGCGTTTTGAGGTTGCGAACAAAATCCTATGGCGGCCTGCACCATGTCTGCACGAGCATTGAAGCTGCGGGCTGAATAAAATATGCCCCGAGCCAATGGTTCGGGCATTTGTGTCATGGCAAGGAACCAGCGGCTAAGGGAGCGCTCCACTCCTGCCCATTCTGCCATTGCTACGCCGTAGCAGTGAAAGAATTCCGTGCTAATCGGCTCTAGCACTTCGAGGGGCAATGTCGCTGTGAATGAATAGTTCGGTTCCGCCATGGCGTGGTAAGTCCGAAATTGAAAAGCGCGTCAGACAAATACTATAACGTGAACAGCGCCGAGAACACGCTTTCCGGCAACGCACCAGCAAGCTGTAGCAGAGCGCCGATAACGATCAGCACGGTCGCTACGACGAACGCGCGCTTGCGCGAGCGAAGTGTCGCGAGATGGCGCTCACGCGCCGCCCGCGTTGTCATCTCGTCGTGGATTCGCGCCGAAGCATCGAGATGCGAGCGGAGCTGGTCGGAGGCGTGCGAGCGGTGCTGATGGCGCAGCGATTGTTCCCAGGCGCGCTGCTGCTCGAAGGCGATCGTGTCGGTTTCGTGGAAGAACGCGAGCCACCACTCGCGCAAGAGAAGCGTGAAACCGGCGAGATCGATCGCAATACCGGCGACCTGAAGCCAATCCTGCAGCATGGGCGATCCTTGGAGGAGACGGGACTTTAAAGGTGAGGGCGCGGACTATTCGGCCCGCATGACGAAGCAGTCGATCGCGAGCCGGCGCAGCTCGAGGCAGGTGTTGGAGGCGGTGTCCTCGTCGAAATTGACGAAGCGCGCGCGGAAGATCTGGCGGTTCTCGCGCTTCACCGGGATGGTTACGGCACCGTGCCCGTTAAGGAGGCCGACGGCACGGCCGCGAACGACATCCAGCTTGTTCTGCGCCTCTTGCACAGTGCTGTACGCACCGATCTGGATCTCATAGCCGACGCCGACCCGCGCGGGGGCGAACTTCGTTTCCGGCGGCGGGATCGGCCCCTTGAGGCGAGAAGGCTGAGCCGCGTTCGCCGGCGTTGCGAAGGCCGTGAGCGCGCTCGCCTGCGAATTGAGCGTCGAAGGCGGACGGGCGACCGGGCGGTCGCTCGGCGCATCGGCGGCTCTTTGGGTGTCCACTGTCGTGCGGGCGGCAGGAGCACCGTCCACGATCGAATTCCGGATCAACCCGGCGATGTCTTGCGGGCCGGGTGCGGCAGAGGCTTGCAGCGTGCGCTCACCGGCATCGCCCTGGGCGCGGGGCTCCGTTTCCGATTCCGACATCGCCGCCCGCAGCGCCGCGAGGTCGAGGCGCGGAGACGGGGGCGTCGGATCGGCGGCTGCGACTTGCGGTCCGTCATGCCGCGGCGCGGGCGCGCCCGGAGTACCGGTGGTGAGTATCTGGCCGATGGTGTCAGGCCGAGCGGCCGCTGGCGCCGCAGGACGCACGGCCGGAGCCGGGGCAGGCGGCGGCAATTTGGCCGCGACCTTTGCGGGTTTTTCTGCGGGCTTCGCCTTCGCGGATTTCTTGGTCTCGGTCGCCCACGCGACGTCGACTGTATCAGCGACGACGGGCTGCTTTTTCGCGGGGCGCGGCGTTGCGATCAACTGCTGGGCAGGATGGCGGGTCTTTTGGGTCGAGGCTCCTTCGAGCGCCCGATAGAGCAGGAGGCGCATGTGGGCGTTGCGCGCTTGTGCGGTCTTGCCGCCGAAGACGGCCGCTACGATGTGTTTGTTGTCGGCGTTGACCGACGAGACGAGATTGAAGCCCGAAGCGCGCGTGTAGCCGGTCTTGATACCGTCCATGCCCGGAAATCCGTGCATCAGCGTGTTGTGCGAGCGGTAAGTCTTGCCGCGATAGACGAACTGCGTGAGCGAGAACAGCCGATAATGCTTCGGAAAATCATCCTGCAGGCGAAGCCCCAGCGTCACCATGTCCCGCGCCGTCGTGATTTGCCCGGGATCCGGCAGGCCTGAAGCGTTGCGGAACGTTGTCGAGCGCATCCCGATCTGCCGCGCGCGCTCCGTCATGAGACGTGCGAACTGCACTTCGCTTCCGCCGATATGCTCGGCCAGAGCAACAGCCATATCGTTCGCGGATTTGGTGATCAGTGCCTTGACCGCATCGAGGACGGCAATCTCCTCCCCGGCATCGAGGTCGAGCTTGGAGGGAGCAACTCCGGCCGCCCGTGCACTGACGGTAATCTTGGTATCGAAGCTGAGCCGTCCCTGCTCGATTTCGCTGAACACCATGTACAGCGTCATCATCTTGGTGAGGGACGCCGGATAGCGCGGCGCGTCGGCAAATTGCTCGTGCAGCACCTTGCCGGTGTTGGCATCGACGACGATCGAAGCCTGCTTGATCTTCTTTGCATCCTGGGCGCGCGCGCCATCGATCGGCGCCAGCGCAGAAACCACAAGCGCGAGCAGCAAGAGCATCGATCGCGTGACGACAGTCGCCAAGGAGCCCCCTATCCCGTTAAGCTCGTTGTCGATTGGTCGGAGCCGGCGAAGCCCTCCGTCGAGCCTCTGACCATAATCGAACCGGGCCTCAATGCCTATTCTTCTGGGCCACTTTGCGGCCGATCCTGTCTCTGCACAGGCCAGAAGCACCCCGCAAATGTGATGCGGACAGAATGCGATGGGACCGTATCCGAAGCGTGCTGCGATAAAGTTAACGTCTCCGGCGCTCCTGATGTTGCGCCGCAACAAAAAGCTTGAAAATTGGTGCAGCGCGCCTAAACTACCTAGAAGTCCCGCGCCGGATAGTGCGGTTTCTTCAACCGATCAGCAGCAGGCACCCCCATGATCAACAACTTCCAGGATTTTCAGAAGTTCGGCCAAACCAACGTCGACACTGCCGTGAAGTTTTTTGGTGAGTGGAACAAGAGTTGGCAGGCCATTGCGGCCGAGATGACGGATTATTCGAAGCGTGCCTTCGAAGATGGCACGGCAACCTTCGAGAAGCTCGCGGGCGCTAAGTCGCTGGAGCAGGCTTTCGAGATTCAGTCGAGCTTCGCCAAGCGCGCCTACGAAGACTATGTGGCGCAGCTGACGAAGATCGGCGGCATGTACACCAATCTCGCCAAGGACGCTTATAAGCCTGTTGAGAAAGCTTTCCAGAACGGCAGGTAGTTTGGGCACTCCTTGGGTGGGCATCTCTTTTCCAGCCCGCGTGTGACGAAATAGATTGGCCCGGGCGCCTTGCTCCGGGCCTTTTTTATTGGCCGCAAATGCTTACTTTCATTTCGCCCGATTGGTCTGGTGGAATGAACATCTGTCCCCGTCGTGTGCGGCCCATCGTGTCGGAATGTGCGAAGGGCATTGCTGGCGCAAGCTAGCCGCGTAACATGGTGGGGACGACGCGGGGCATAGTCCCCCGGGGGGCGTGAAACGATCGACGACGGGCAAGATGACACTAGGACTGAGAATGGCGGGCAAGAATGGCGCGGGCAACGATCGTGGGGGCGAGGAAGGCAAGACCGGCCTCGTCACCAAGACGCGCCCCAAGACCAAGAAGCCTTCGCTCTACAAAGTACTGCTTCTCAACGACGACTACACGCCGATGGAGTTCGTGGTTCTCGTGCTGGAGAAATATTTCAGCAAAGGGCGCGAGGAAGCGACTCGCATCATGCTGCATGTCCACCACAAGGGTGTCGGTATCTGTGGGGTGTTCACTTACGAGGTCGCCGAAACAAAGGTGACGCAGGTTATGGACTTCTCACGCCAGCATGGCCATCCTCTACAATGCACCATGGAGAAAGAGTAGGTCGAACGTGCCATCCTTCTCGAAGAGCCTTGAATCCTCACTTCACCGCGCGCTCGAATTCGCAAACGAGCGCAATCACGAATTCGCGACCCTCGAGCACCTGCTCGCGGCTTTAATCGATGATCGCGACGCGGCCGCCGTCATGCGCGCCTGCAATGTCGATCTCGACCAGCTCCGTGCGCGCGTGGGCGAGTATCTCGATACCGAGCTCGGCAATCTGGTCCACAAGGGCACCGCCGAAGCGCAGCCCACCACTGGCTTCCAGCGCGTCATCCATCGCGCGGTCGTTCACGTGCAGTCGTCCGGTCGCGAGGAAGTGACCGGCGCCAACGTGCTGGTCGCGATTTTCGCGGAGCGCGAAAGCCACGCGGCCTTCTTCCTGCAAGAGCAGGAAATGACACGGTTCGATGCGGTACAGTACATCAGTCACGGCATAGCCAAGCGTGCGGGCATGGCGGAGCCGAGAGGAGTGCGCGGCGTGGACGACGAGCAGGCGAGCGAGACCGGCGAGGAGAAGAAGCCAGGTCAGGACGCGCTCAATACCTACTGCGTCAATCTCAACAAGAAGGCCCGCGACGGCCGTATCGATCCGTTGATCGGCCGCGAGCAGGAAGTCTTGCGCACCATCCAGGTTCTCTGCCGCCGGCAGAAGAACAATCCGCTCTTCGTCGGTGATCCCGGCGTCGGCAAGACGGCGATCGCCGAAGGCCTTGCCCGCAAGATCCTGCGCGGCGAAGTGCCGGAGGTGCTGAAAAACGCAACGATCTTCTCGCTCGACATGGGCGCGTTGCTGGCCGGCACGCGCTATCGCGGCGATTTCGAAGAGCGCCTTAAGGCCGTGATGAAGGAGATCGAGAACTATCCGGGCGCGATCCTCTTCATCGACGAGATCCACACCGTGATCGGTGCCGGCGCGACCTCGGGTGGCGCGATGGACGCATCGAACCTGCTGAAGCCCGCGCTTCAGTCGGGCTCCGTGCGCTGCATCGGCTCGACCACCTACAAGGAGTACCGTCAGCACTTCGAAAAGGATCGCGCGCTCGTCCGCAGATTCCAGAAGATCGACGTGAAGGAGCCGACGATCGAGGATTCGATCGCGATCCTGAAGGGCCTCAAGCCCTACTTCGAGGAGTTCCATAAGCTCAAGTACACGGGCGAGGCCATCAAGGCCGCCGTCGAGCTGTCGGCAAAGTACATCCACGACCGCAAGCTGCCGGACAAGGCGATCGACGTGATCGACGAGACCGGCGCCTCGCAGATGCTGCTGCCCGACAACAAGCGCAAGAAGAAGATCACCGTGAAGGAGGTCGAGGCCACCGTCGCGACGATGGCGCGCATCCCGCCAAAGACCGTCACCAAGTCCGACGCCGAGGTTCTCTCCAACCTCGAGAAGGATATGAAGCGGCTGGTGTTTGGACAGGACAAGGCCATCACGGCGCTTTCGGCCGCGATCAAGCTCGCACGTGCGGGCCTGCGCGAGCCGGAAAAGCCCATCGGCTGCTACCTGTTCTCCGGCCCGACGGGCGTCGGCAAAACGGAAGTTGCCAAGCAGCTTGCCGCGCTGATGGGCGTCGAGCTTCTGCGCTTCGACATGTCGGAATACATGGAGAAGCACACCGTTTCGCGGTTGATCGGCGCGCCTCCGGGCTATGTCGGCTTCGACCAGGGCGGCCTGTTGACTGATGGCATCGACCAGCATCCCCATTGCGTCCTGCTCCTTGACGAGATCGAGAAGGCGCATCCGGATCTGTTCAACATCCTTCTGCAGGTCATGGACCACGGCAAGCTGACCGACCACAACGGCAAGCAGGTCGATTTCCGCAACGTGATCCTGATCATGACCACCAACGCCGGCGCGAGCGACATGGCGCGTCCGCCGATGGGCTTCAACCGCGAGAAGCGGGAGGGCGAAGACACGGAGGCGGTGAACCGGCTGTTCACGCCGGAGTTCCGCAACCGTCTCGACGCCGTCATTCCGTTCTCGGGTCTCCCGCAGGAGATCATCGCCAAGGTGGTCGAGAAGTTCATCTTCCAGCTCGAGGCGCAGCTTGCAGATCGCGGCGTCACCATCGAGCTTTCGGAAGGGGCGCAGAAGTGGATCGGCGAAAAGGGCTACGACGACAAGTTCGGCGCCCGGCCGCTGGCTCGCGTCATCCAGGAGCACATCAAGAAGCCGCTCGCAGATGAGCTGCTGTTCGGCAAGCTCGAGCACGGCGGCACCGTGAAGGTTCTGGTCCAGGGCAAGGGCGAGGACAGCACGCTGACGCTGGAGGTCATTCCGGCCGATCCCTCGAAGAAAGTCCGCTCGAAAGAGGAAGAGGAGGACGACGAGGAGGGTGAGTCGGAAGCCGCGCTCGTGGAAGCGACGCCGCCCCGCAAGGCTCTCCCCGGCCCGAAGGACAAGAAGGACAAGCCGTCCCGGTCATCCGGCGGCGCCGTCCCGAGCGTCCCGCGCAAGAAGGAAGACTGAGCGCTTTCCTTACCTTCGAAACATCAAACGCCGCGAAGCTCCCGCTTCGCGGCGTTTTTATTGATGACGACCGACGCTATAGGGAGCCGGTTCTTCGAGACTTAGATCGCGACGCAGATCTTGCCGAAGTGCTGGGCCTGCTCCTCGTAACGGAACGCGTCCGCCAGCTTGTCGAGTGGAAACGTCTTGTCGATCACGGGCCGGATGCCCGTCGCCTCGAGGCCGCGGATCATCTCCACCTGATGCTGCCGGCTGCCGACGATGATGCCCTGCAGCTTGATCTGCTTGGCCATCAAGGCCAGCGTCGGGACCTCGCCTTTGACGCCGGTGAGGATGCCGATGAGCGAGATATGCCCGCCGACCCGTGCCGCAACGATCGACTGCGCGAGCGTTCCGGGACCGCCGATTTCGAGCACATGGTCCACGCCGCGCTTGCCCGTCCAGTTACGGACGGTCCGCCCCCATTCCGGGTCGGACTTGTAGTTGACGGTGAAGTCGGCGCCCATCGCGCGCGCCCGTTCGAGCTTGGCGTCCGACGATGAGGTGACGATCGCGGTCGCGCCCATCGCTTTTGCCATTTGCAGCGCGAAGATCGCAACGCCGCCGGTGCCAAGGATCAAGACGCTGTCGCCGGCTTTGATCCCACCCTCGACCACGAGCGCGCGCCATGCCGTCAAGCCGGCGCACGGCAGCGTCGCGGCCTCGGCGTGGCTCCAGCCCTTGGGCGCGTGCGTGAACCAGTGTGCCGGTGTGATCACCGCCTCGCGGCCGTAGCCGTCGATACCGTCTCCGGGCACATGAGAAAAGTCTCCGTGCGGGGGCGTTCCGCTGTGCCAGTAAGGGAAGAAGCACGAGACCACGCTGTCGCCGGCTGCGAAATCCGTCACGCCTTCGCCGACTGCCTCTACGACGCCCGCGCCGTCAGAAAGGGGAATGCGCCCGTCATCGGCCGGGATGGCGCCGATCGCGACGGCATAGTCGTGATAGTTGAGTGAGTTTGCGGAGAGCCGCACGCGGATCTGGCCTGGCTCCGGTGCACCCGGCTCGTCGATGTCCGCAACCCGCATGTTATCGAGACCCGCGGGATGCGCGATTTTGATGGCTTTCATTGCTGGAGTGACCCTGTCTTGTGGTTTCTTCCCTGAACCCTAGACGTAGGTCGAAGGCGGTTGGATTGCTACCGGCGCCGATACCGACGAAAGTCTAGTCGGCCGGATGGAATCCCATACGCATAAGTACGCATCGTCGCCCCGCCCCGGCCGATCTGGAAAGCTGGGCCGGGCAAGTGAAGCAGCAAGACAGAACGCTGGAATGAACGAGGGGGACGAAGCAGCTACTACTCCGCCGCGGCCTTCGTGTACCCGTACTTCTCGTTGAGCTTGTTGATCAGGTCGGCTGCCGCCTTCGGGATGTTGGTGCCCGGGCCGAAGATCGCGGCAGCGCCCGCTGCGTAGAGCGCTTCGTAGTCGTGCGGCGGGATCACGCCGCCGACCACCACCATGATGTCGTCGCGGCCGTCCTTGGCCAGCGCCGCCTTGAGATCCGGCACCAGCGTGAGATGTCCGGCCGTCATGGTCGAGACGCCGATCACATGCACGTCGTTCTCGACGGCCTGCCGCGCGGCTTCGTCTGGGGTTGCGAACAAGGGTCCGATATCCACGTCGAAGCCGAGATCCGCGAACGCCGACGCGATCACCTTCTGTCCGCGATCGTGCCCGTCCTGACCCATCTTCGCGATCAGGATGCGCGGACGCCGCCCGTCCATCACTTCGAACGCGGCTGCCATCTTGATCACGGTGCCGACGTCGTCGTTCATGGCTCCCGCCTCCGATCTGTAAACGCCCGAGATGGTGCGCACTTCCGCGCGATGCCGTGTGAACACGCGCTCCATCGCTTCCGACATTTCGCCGACGGTTGCCATCGCACGCGCCGCCTTGACGCCGAGATCCAGAAGATTGGCGTTGCCGGCAGCGCCGTTGGAAAGCGCCGTAAGGGCAGCTTGAACTTCGGCCTCGTTCCGCTCGCCGCGCAGACGCTTGAGCTTGGCAATCTGCTGCTCGCGCACGGAGGCATTGTCGACCTTGAGGAAGTTGATCGGCAGATCGTCCTTCACCCGAAGCTTGTTAATGCCGACGATGGTCTGCCGGCCGCTGTCGATGCGCGCCTGCGTGCGGGCAGCGGCTTCCTCGATGCGGATCTTCGGAATGCCGGCCGCGATCGCCTTCGCCATGCCGCCGAGCTTCTCGACCTCGTCGATGTGCTTCATGGCCTTGAGCGCGAGCTCATACGTGAGCCGCTCGATGAAGTGGCTGCCGCCCCACGGGTCGATCGGCTTCGTCGTGCCGCTTTCTTGCTGCAGCACAAGCTGCGTGTTTCGCGCGATACGCGCCGAGAAGTCCGTGGGCAGCGCGATGGCTTCGTCGATGCCGTTCGTGTGCAGCGATTGCGTATGACCCTGCGTGGCCGCCATGGCTTCAATGCAGGTGCGTGTCGCGTTGTTGAAGATGTCCTGCGCCGTGAGACTCCAGCCCGACGTCTGCGAGTGCGTGCGCAGCGACAGCGAGCGCGTATCCTTCGGCGCGAACTCGCGCTTGATGAGCGTCGCCCAGAGGAGCCGCGCGGCCCGCATCTTGGCGATCTCCATGAAGTAGTTCATGCCGATCGCCCAGAAGAACGAAAGGCGCGGCGCGAACTTGTCGATGTCGAGGCCGCCGGCCACGCCCGCGCGCGCATACTCGATGCCGTCCGCGATGGTGTATCCGAGCTCGAGGTCGGCCGTCGCACCGGCTTCCTGCATGTGATAGCCGGAGATCGAGATCGAGTTGAACTTCGGCATGTTGGCCGAGGTGTAGGCGAAGATGTCAGACACGATCCGCATCGAAGGCTCGGGCGGATAGATGTAGGTATTCCGCACCATGAACTCTTTGAGGATGTCGTTCTGGATGGTGCCCGCGAGCTTGGAAGCGGGAACGCCCTGCTCCTCGCCTGCCACGATAAAGAGAGCCAGGATCGGCAGCACGGCGCCGTTCATGGTCATCGAGACGGTCATCTGCTCGAGCGGGATGCCGTCGAACAGCGTGCGCATGTCATAGATGCTGTCGATGGCGACGCCTGCCATGCCGACGTCACCGCGCACGCGCGGATGATCGGAATCGTAACCGCGGTGCGTCGCGAGATCGAACGCCACCGAGAGGCCCTTCTGGCCGGCGGCTATGTTGCGCCGGTAAAACGCGTTTGAATCTTCCGCCGTCGAGAAGCCGGCATACTGGCGCACCGTCCACGGCTGCGTCACGTACATGGTGGGATAAGGGCCGCGCACGTAGGGCGCGATACCGGGCCAGGTGTCGAGGAAGTCGAGCCCGGCAGTGTCGGTATCGGTATAGACCTGCTTGACCGGAATGCCCTCTGGCGTCGTGAAGGTATCGCTCGCGGATGCGGGCTCGGCGGGCGCATGTGCGAGCCCATTGGCCTTGCGAGTGCCTTCGAGCTTGATCTTGGTGAAATCCGGAATGGTGGTCATGGCTTGAACCAATTCGATCTGGGCAACGGGGGCGCCACGCGGCGCGTTTGAAAAGTCTCGGCCGGATGCCGAATGCTACGAAATTCCGAGCTTCTCCTGAAGCCCCTTGAGGGTCGCGACGGCGTCAGCGCCTGCGAACAGGAACTGATCGACGCCTGCGGCCTTGAGAGCGGCTTCCTTATCGCCCGGACGCCCGGCCATCAGCACCAGCTTGGCGCCGGCCGCCTTGAGCGCGCGGGCCGTGGCCTCGGCGTGCTCGGCATAGAGCGCGTCCGAAGACGAGATGCAGGCCGTTGCCGCGCCGGACTTGCTGAACGCGAGGGCTGCTTCTTCCGCTGAGGCGTAGCCGTCCGTGGTCAGCACGGCGATGCCGCCGGCTGCCAGGTAATTCTTGATCCAGGTCGAGCGCAGCGTGTGGTCGATCACGGCGCCGATGCTGGCCATGAAAACCGAAGGCGTGCGCTTCGTGCGTGCGATGTAGGCGTCGGCCTTATCGCGCAGCGCTTCGAACGGCTCGGCGAGGCGATGCGGAGTGAGCGGACGCACGATCTCCTCGCCTTTGACCGGCGGCGCCGGTTGGTGCGGGGCGACGGTCACGCCGTCGTCGCCGAGCAGCGGGAAGGCCGAGACGCCGGTCAGCTCCGCGCGCCCGGTTGCAATGGCCTTGGTCCGCGTCGCCGCCTGGGCTGCGATCTGATCCTGCACGAAGCCCTGATCGAGCGCGGCGATAATCCCGCCCTTGGCTTCGATCTCCTGCAACTGGCCCCAGGCTGCCTTTGCCACTTCGTCGGTCAGCGCCTCGATATACCAGGAGCCGCCCATCGGATCGAGCACGCGCCCGAGCCAGGATTCCTCCTGCAGCACGATCTGGATGTTGCGGGCCATGCGCCGCTGGATATCGTCGGCTTCGCCAAGTGCCGCCGTGAACGGAAGAACGGTAATTGCGTCCGCCCCGCCGAGAACTGCGCCTGCGCACGAGAGCGTTGACCGCAGCATGTTGGTCCAAGGGTCGCGCTGCGCCATCACGCGGAAGGACGTTCGGGCGGCGATGTGCAGGTTGGAAGCCGCGTCTCCCGCGCCCGAAGCGTCCGCGATACGCCAGATCAGCCGGCGCGCGGCGCGCAGCTTCGCGACCGTCGCGAAGAGATCGGTATCGGACGAAAGCGTAAACGAGATCTGCCCGAGCGCATCGGCGGGCGAGATGCCGGCCGCTTCGAACATGCGCAGGTAGGCGATCAGCGTCGAGCCGAGCGCAGCCAGCTCGTAGGCTTCGGTGGCGCCCGCCTCGTGATAGACTGTGGAGTCCACATTGACCGTGCGCGCCAGCGGCACCTCAGCGCGAGCTTCACCAGCCAACGCGATGGCTTCCACGAGCGCTTTCTGCACCGGCGAGGGAAGCGTACCCCAGCGGGCCAGCGATCCGATCGGATCGAGGCCGAGAAACACTTGTGCGGTCTTGGCCGCGATGCCGAGTGCGGGCAGCGCGGAAATGAGCTGAGCCGCGGCATCAGTGGCGCCGAGCCCGGCGCTGAGCGCGACGGGAGCCAGATCCAGGCGCATACCGGAAAGGGCAGCGGTCATGTCGGCGGCGCTGCGAATACGGCAGCCGCTCTGGCCCGGCGCTTCGATCTCGAGCACGACGCCGTTGCTGCCGCCGTCGAGCTCGGTCAGAATTTGGGTGTTGGCCTGCGCCGGATCCGCCGAGCGGATGGCCTGCCGGATTTCCCAGCCGAGCCCTTTGACGTACGAGCTGGCGCCGCGCGTGAAGGGCGCGTGACCGGGTGTTGCGGCTTGGAGAGCTGGGTTCGCGTCGGCCCGCACGTAGATGGGTTCGACCCGGATGCCGTCCGCCGTCCGGGTGACGAGCTTCTTCTCGAAATCCGCCCCTTTGATCGCCTTGTCGACGAGGGCCAGCCACTGCTCGCGGGTTGCCGCCTCGAAATCCGAGGCAAGAGGTGTGGCAGAAACGCCTTGGGCAGGGTTAGCGGCCGTCATGTCGATTTCGGTCCTCCGTTGATCGGACGGGGTTTTCTGAAGCACCGTGTTTGGGCCTCTCCCTTATGTGATTTCTATAGGGAAAACCGTTCACGGGCGCACGCACAAAGAGATTGTGTGACGAAACCGCGACGGTTCGGCGCGCCCGAAATGTGCGCTCGGACGCGTGCCGGCAACGCAAAGGTGTGGAATTTCCCCAGCTTGACGAAGAGGTCCATGCAACTGAATTTGCAATAGGACCAGGGCCATGCAAAGAGGTCCTGAGGTGTCGGGACAGCCGAGTCGGCGTCATGGCGTCCGCGGTTGGATTATACTTTAGGGAATTAGGTAAAGAGCGTCCTGCTTCGGACGGCGCGCGCGCCGGTCACGGGCATCGGTTCACGGGTGTCAATTCGGAGAGCGTGATGAGCCAGTCGGTGCTCCAAGACGGAAAGATTTTTATCGGTAAGAGCACGAAGCCCGAGTATCTCGAGCTGCGCTTCGCGAACCGCCACGGCCTGATTACGGGCGCAACCGGCACCGGCAAGACGGTGACGTTGCAAGGGCTTGCCGAGGGCTTTTCCGCCGCTGGCGTTCCGGTCTTTGCCGCCGACATCAAGGGCGACCTTTCAGGGCTCGCGGCAGTTGGTGAACCCAAAGATTTTCTCGTCAAGCGCGCAGCCGAAGTCGGCCTTGGAGACGACTGGAAGCAGCGCGCCTACCCGACCATCTTCTGGGATGTATTCGGCAAGGAAGGCCATCCCATCCGCGCGACCGTGCTCGACATGGGACCGCTGCTTCTCTCGCGGATGTTGGAGCTCAACGAGGTGCAGGAAGGCGTGCTGAACATCGCGTTCCGCGTCGCCGCCGACGAGAAGATCCCGGTTCTCGATCTCAAGGACCTTCGCGCGATCATCGCGAACGTTGCCGAGCGCTCGAAAGAGCTGGTTCAGAAGTACGGCAACGTCGCCACCACTTCGGTCGGCGCCATCCAGCGCCGCCTGCTCGTGCTCGAAGAACAGGGCGCCGATCAGTTCTTCGGCGAGCCCTCGCTCGACATCAAGGATTTCATGCGCATCGCGCCCGATGGGCGGGGCGTCGTCAGCATTCTCGCCGCTGATAAGCTGATGGAGAAGCCGCGCCTCTACACCACGTTCTTGCTGTGGATGCTGACCAAGCTCTGGCAGACGCTTCCCGAAGCCGGTGATCTTCCGAAGCCGAAGCTCGTGTTCTTCTTCGACGAGGCGCATCTTCTGTTCAACGAAGCGCCGAAGGCCTTGCTGGAGCGCATCGAACAGATCGCCCGCCTGATCCGTTCGAAGGGCGTCGGCGTGTATTTCATCACCCAGAACCCGCTCGACGTTCCGAACTCCGTGTCGGCACAGCTCGGCAACCGCGTGCAGCACGCGCTCCGCGCCTTCACGCCGCAGGAGCAGCGCGCCGTCCGGGCTGCCGCCGAGACCTTCCGCAAGAACCCGGATCTCGATACCGAGCGCGTGATCCTCGAGCTCAAGGTCGGCGAGGCGCTGGTGTCCACGCTGGAGAACAAGGGCGAGCCGTCGATCGTTCAGCGCACGTCGATCCGCCCTCCGGAAGGGCGCGTCGGCCCGGTCACCGCTGACGAGCGCCAAAGCGTCATCGAATACAGCCCCGTCTACGGAAAATACGAAGAGCATGTCGATCGCGAGAGCGCTCACGAGATCCTGACCAAGCGCGCCGACAAGGCCACCGAGGAAGCCGGTGCCGGAAGCGGCGGCGGCTGGGGCGACATCATCTTCGGCGGCGGCGGCGGAACCGGCGCCGATGGCAAGCCCAAGGGCCGGCCGCGCCAAGGCATGGGCGAGATGATCGGCAAGGATCTCCAACGCTCAATCTCTCGAACCATCGCGACCACGATCAAGAATATCATCGTCAAGTCCATCACCGGGCGCAGCCGATAGCTGCGCCACATCTGTCGAGTGCGTGAAGGCGTAAGGGTGCAGCGTCACGATGCCGGAAATCGAAGGGCGACCTCATCCAAGCTTTAGGAAATCGACATGGCACGCATCCTCATCTGTCATGTGCCAAAGGACGGGAGCATAGCGCGAGACCTGGGCGCCGCGCTCATGGGGCGCGGCCATTTCGTGTCCTTTGACGGGGAGCCCGATACGCCCCGCCCCGACCGCTCCTCCCGCTTGCGGCAGTTCGAAGCTGTCATCGTCATCTGGACGGAAACCTCGGTACAGAACGCCGGGCTTTCCGAGATCGCGCGCGAGGCGATGCCTCTGAACCTGCTGGTGCCCGCGCGCTCCGAGGACTTGTCGGCGTCCCGCCTGCCGCTGATGTTTCGCAAGCTCAACATGCTCTCGCCGCGCGACGTCGATGGCATCTCGCGCGTGATCGCCCGCCTGAGCACCGCCGCCGCATCGCTGCGCGACATGACCGAGCGCGACGCCGCACGCCGCGCCGCCGGACCGGAGACGCCCGCTGCTGCCGGCGCCGCGCCGCAGGCTGAGGCTCGGAGTGTCCGTCCGCCGCCGTTGCCCAAGACCGTACCGGATCGTGCCCAGCAAACCCCATCGCCGCAGCCGGATCGGCAGGCCGCGGCACGGCCGGTCATCGCCGCCGAAGCGGCTGTTCGCGCACGCCCGCTGACGGAGCTCCCCGAGGTTGCTTCGCCGGCGGCGCCTTACCCCTCGGCTTCTCACCCCCCCGTTTCTCACCCTGACATCCGCCCGGAGCCAAGGCGCGAGCCGACACTCGACTGGCCGGCCGAAAAGTGGGGCTCGGGCGCCGAAGCGGCTGCCGGCCGCAATCGCTTCGATCAGGATCGTCCCGCGGCTCCGGTGATCACGGCGGATGATCTGGCCAGGGCCGTCGAAGCCGGATTGCTCGTCCACCACATTCCCGAAGCCATGTGGCTCGGCGCGCCGACGACCGTCGAGCTGACACTCGGCCGCGAGATACTGGCGGGTCTGATCCAAGCCGAGGTCGTGCACGGCGGCGTGGGCACCGAAGACCGTCAGAGCGTCGAGACGCTGTCCGTCAGTCTTTACGGCAGTTCCGAAGCTTTCGAGATCGAGCGCCAGTCGGAACGCACACAGTTCGTGAGCGCTCGTTACGCGAACTCGGCGCGCGATCCGGTCACCTTCGGGCGCTGGGCTTGGCTCGTGACACCGCGTGCAGCCGGACCGCAGGAGCTCGTGGTGCGGGTTTCGGCTCTGCTGCGGGATCGTCACGGCGTGCCGGCGCCGGTCGCGCTTCCCGACCGCCGGTTTTCGATCGAGATCCAAATCCCCGAAGGCGAGAACCTCGTCTCCGCGCTGGCAGGCTGGTATCGCCGCTAATTTGGTTGGCCTGCGGACAAAGAAAAGCGCGGGACCTTGCGATCCCGCGCTTCGGAAATCCGGATCGGAGCAGCTTTACGCAGCCAGCTCCTCGACGTGCTCCCAGTTGACCAGGTTGTCGAACCAGGCCTCGAGATACTTCGGGCGCGCGTTGCGATAGTCGATGTAGTAGCTGTGCTCCCACACGTCGACGCCAAGGATCGGCTGCGCGCCGTGCATCAGCGGATTTTCGCCGTTGGGCGTCTTGCTGACTTCGAGCTTGCCGTCGCGGATCGCGAGCCAGGCCCAGCCCGAGCCGAACTGCGTCGTGCCGGCGTTGATGAAGTCGGCGCGCACCTTGTCGAAGCCGCCGTATCCATCGACGAGCTTCTGGACCGAGCCGGGAAGCTTGTTGCCGCCGCCGCCCTTCTTCATCCACTGCCAGAAGTGCAGGTGGTTGTAATGCTGGCCGATGTTGTTCACGAGGCCGGCGTTCTTGCCGTCGTAGGCCGCTTTGCAGATCTCCTCGATCGACTTGCCCTCGAGGCCTGACCCGACGATCAGCTTGTTGCCGTTGTCGACGTAAGCCTGATGGTGCTTGTCGTGATGGAACTGCAGCGTCTCGGCCGACATATACGGGGCGAGAGCGTCATAAGCATATGGAAGATCGGGGAGTTTGAAGGTCACGGGGGCGTACTCCGTCTTGAGCGGCAATTATTCGCCCAATGCCTACCGGCTCAGGAGGTTCCATTCAAGCTTTGTAAGCGAGGTGACGTTGCCCGGGGAACGTCAGAGGGGGGAGGGGTGCACCGACCCTGAACGATGCACCCCCGTGGATCACGCCGGGGAAGATAGGATCTCAGGGTAAGGTCAACGTTAGGCTTTGCCCGCTGAACCGGTTCTGAATGCCATATTCATCTGCCGTTCAGGCTTGTGGCGATTTTGCGCCAAAAGCACCAGATAACGGGTTGAAGCGCCGAGGAGCGACGGAAGTATCCGGAAAGTCCGTCTTCCACTACGAGTATAGCCACACCCTCAGACGGACCGGTCGAACTTATGAAAAGACGTTTCAGCTCCCTCTTTACGCTGGCGGTCCCCGTAGCCGCGGCCGGGCTCGCCGCGGTTTGGATGCTGGGCCCCGTGTCCACGTCCGGTGCGGGAATGGTCTACGATACCCTCCCCGCCGCAAAGGGCCAGATCCGCAAGATCGTCTCGACCGCGGGGCCGGTTCGTGCGCTGGTGACGGTTAGCGTGGGCTCGCAGCTTTCGGGCCAGGTGGACGACGTGAGGGTCGACTTCAACAGTGAGGTCAAGCCGGGCGACATCCTGGCCACGCTCGATTCCAAGACCTTTTCCGCCAAGGTCGCACAGGCCAAGGCCGACCTTGCCGCCGCTGAAGCAGCCCTCGCCAACCAGCAAGCGGCGATGAACAAGTCCGAGGCCGTGCTGCAGGCGGCCGAAACCAATGTCGCGCGGCAGCAGGCACTGGCCGAGAAGCGCCTTTCGCCGCAGCTGACCTATGAAACGGCCCTTCGAGACCGGGATGTCGCCAAGGCCGATATCGCGGTGATGGAAGCCCAGGTCGCGAGTGCGCGCGCCACTATTCAGCAGCGTCAGGCGTCACTCGACCAGGCGACCATCGATCTTGAGCGCGCCGAGATCCGCTCGCCGATCGATGGCACGGTCATTTCGCGTACCGTAGATCCGGGGCAGACCGTGGCTGCGAGCCTGCAGGCACCAGAGCTGTTCAAGATTGCCCAGGACCTTTCGCGCATTCGCATCGAGGCCCAAGTCAACGAAGCCGACGTCGGTGCAGTCGGTGAAGGCAACGCCGCAACCTTCACCGTGGATGCCTACCCCGACCGCCAATTTGAAGGCCGTGTCACCCAGGTGCGGCTTGCGGCAACCGAGATCAGCAGCGTCGTGACCTATACGGTGATTATCGAAGCCGACAATCCGGGCCGCAAGCTGTTCCCCGGCATGACGGCCAACGTCGTGATCCTGTCGGCGACACGCGACGGCGTGCTGCGCATCTCGAACGACGCGCTTCGTTTCAAGCCCAAGATCGCGGCAGCCGAAACGCAGGCGCGGGGCGGAGATCGCGGCGCAGGCGGTGGGGGTGACCGTACCGGCCGCATGGTCGAACGGCTCAAGACGGAAGTCGAGCTGACCGACGAACAGCAGGCTGCCGTCAAGCAGGTGCTTGAAAAGCTCGGCCAGGAAGCGCGCGAAAGCAGCCAGGGCAGCTTGATGGGAGGTCCCAGCGATCCGAGCGCCTTCCGCCAGAAGGCGACGGCACGCATCGAGCAGGCGCTTGGCCCAACCTTGACGGAAGCGCAGCGGACGAAGTTCCAACGCTGGAAGGACGGCCGCGAAACCACTCGCTTCGCGACGGTATGGGTGCTCGGCGCTTCCAATACGCCCGAGCGCAGGAACATTCGCACCGGCATCGCCGATGACCAATTTACGGAAGTGCTGGGTGGCGACCTCAAGGAAGGCGAGCGCGTGATCGTGCGCGGCCGGGAATTGAAGTCATGACTGTGATTGAACGCCCATATGCCGGCGATCAATCCGCGCGGGCAGGAGAGCCCACCCAGGCGCTGATCTCGGCGCATGAGTTGAGCAAGATTTACCGCGTCGGCGAGCAGGACCTTGTGGCGCTCGACAAGGTGACGCTGGAGATCGCAGCCGGGGATTTCGTCGCTATCATGGGGCCGTCCGGATCCGGCAAGTCGACGATGATGAACCTGATCGGCGCTCTCGATGTGCCGACTTCGGGTAGCCTCCGGCTCGATGGACGCGACATCGGCACCCTCTCGGCCGACGATCTGGCCGATCTGCGCAACCGCTCGATTGGGTTCGTCTTTCAGCAGTTCAACTTGCTGCCGCGCACGTCCGCGCTGCGTCAGGTCATGCTGCCGTTGCTCTACGCGCATCCCCGTCCCGAAAACGGCGAGCAGCTGGCACGCCGGCGCCTGGAGCAGGTCGGGCTTTCCGCGCGTATGGATCACACGCCGCGGCAGTTGTCGGGCGGTCAGCAGCAGCGCGTCGCGATTGCCCGCGCGCTCGTCAACAACCCGAAAATCCTGCTGGCCGACGAGCCGACCGGTGCCCTCGATAGTAAGACGTCGGAGGAGATCATGCAGGTGTTCACGGATCTGAATCGCGAGGGCATCACTGTCGTTCTGGTCACCCACGAACCCGAAATCGCGCTATGGGCTGGCCGCCGCATCACCTTCCGCGACGGGCGGGTGATCGACGATATCCGCCAGGCACCAATCGCCGGGGCGCCAACCGCCCAGGCACCCGTCGCCGGTCCTTCGCCATGAACCTTTGGGATTCGATCCTGATCGCGATCGGCGCGCTGCGCGTCAATCTCCTCCGCTCTGTGCTGACGACGCTCGGCATCGTGATCGGCGTCGCGTCCGTCATTATCCTCGTGGCGGTCGGGACCGGCGCTTCGAGCGAGGTCGACCGTCAAATCAAAGCGCTGGGTACCAACATGCTGGTGGTGTTTCCAGGCTCGAGCCGGGTAATGGGGCGCTCTCAGGGCGCCGGCACCGACATCCCGCTTTCCGAAGGCGACGTAACCGCCATTCGCGACAAGGTGCAGGGCGTTCTGGCAGTGTCAGGCCAGATCCAGGAAACGGCCCCCATCGTGCGCGGCAACGCGAACTGGACCACAACCATTAGTGGTGTCCACGCCGAATACGGCTTCGTACGCGATTGGCCCGTCGACAACGGCCGAGACCTCGAGCCGAACGATGTTCGTACCGGCGCCAAGGTCGCGCTGATTGGCAAGAGCGTCGCAAAGGAGCTTTTTCCGGGCGAGAGCGCAATAGGAGCTGCGGTCCGCATCAAAAACGTCCCGTTTGAAATCGTTGGAGAATTGTCATCCAAGGGCCAATCGGCGATGGGCCGGGATCAGGACGATATCGTTCTCATTCCCATTTCCACCGCCCGCGCGCGTATTTCCGGCAAAAGCCAGATCCAGAACGACCGCATCGGCCAGATCTACGTGAAAATCGACACCGGAACCGATCTTGCCGTCGCTCAGGAGGATATTGAAAACCTGCTTCGGCAGCGTCGCAAAACCACCCGCGGCGCTGAAAACACCTTTTCCGTCCGCAATCTTTCCGAGACCATGAAGGCCAGGACCGAGGTCCTTTCGACCATGAGCTATCTGCTGGCCGCTACATCCGTCATATCCCTTATTGTCGGCGGGATCGGCATCATGAATATCATGCTGGTTTCGGTAACGGAGCGCACACGCGAGATCGGCTTGAGAATGGCCGTTGGCGGCAGGCGGCGCGATATCATGATGCAATTTCTTGTCGAAGCGGTTTCCTTATGTCTGCTCGGAGGTTTGATTGGCGTCGTGATCGGTGTTTCGGCCTCCGCGATTATCGCTTTCGTGGCGGATTGGCCGGTGCTCGTCTCGCCTGGCGTTCTAGGCGGCGCATTGGCGGCCGCTGCCGCAACGGGGATATGTTTCGGATTGTTTCCGGCGCGTCGTGCAGCGCACCTGAATCCCATTGATGCCCTGCGCAGCGAATAGGCCCCGCTCGGCATTTCTCCGCCTTGAGGATGCATCTGCGAATGTTTTCGTGAACGATTTCATCGTGACCCGAGAAATCCCACCTGGGCCGATTATTTGTAACGCGCAGAAGTTGTGATTGTACGTGGACGCATCATTTTATGGCGCTTCGTCTTTATCCATTTTGCAGAATTCACATGCGGAGTGTGATTTCTCCCTCTATAAACCGCCCACTGGATCTTTCTTTCGCGGCTCGCAAGGCGCATCAACGGAGTTACTTATGGCAAGCATCAACTACGATAAAATGTCGGTAAAGGAGCTGACGGATCACATCGCGCGCGCGCAGAAAGCGCTGAATGCTGCGAAGGATCGTGAGCGCTCCGAGCTGAAGCACAAGATCGCGTCGTTGGCAGAAAATGCAGGCTTTTCCGTAGGCGAGCTTTTCGGAGCGCGCGGTCGCGGCAAAGCCGTCGCTGTGAAGTTCATGAACCCCGACAATCGCTCGGAAACCTGGACCGGCCGTGGCCGCAAGCCGAATTGGCTTGTCGCGAAGCTGAGCAAGGGCGCAAAGATTACCGATTTCACCGTTTAAGCCCGACAAAAATAGCTTTTTCTAGCGCGCCGCTGTGCATCGTTGAGATGCTGGCGGCGTGTTTGTTTTGAGCGGCGTCGGTTGGATCGATATGTAAAAGTAATCAGCTATCGGCATATTCTGAGAGGTTGCCACAACCCGAGGAAATTCGAATGCGATCCGGTCGTGCGGCTGTCGCCAAAGGGCATGGATGTTTGCTTGCCGAAACATTGAGTTACAAAAAAAGCCTTGCATCTCATCCTAAGTATATTTTCGGATTGCAGTTTCGCGGACATGCGCAAAGCGGATCGAAAAGCTTGGAAATTGGAGTGCCTGCGCTGGGCTGATTTCACACGGAATGCGGTTTCATACAGAAGAATGCAGCGTGGATAGTCTCCAACCGCACGCCCGGGGTGACGCTCCAAAAGCTTGCGTACGCGGCAGCGTCACAAAACGGCCCGGCGTTCGGATCATCGTTCACCGTGCTAGCGGATTTAGCACTCGCTGCTTGACACTGCTAGCAGTGATCCACATATAGGCGCTGCGTCTGCATGTGTGCCGCTTGAGCACCTGTAGCGCGTGCAACCCTGGGTCGCGCCCCTGGCTGTCCAGGGATTTTTCGCTGCACAAGATCAACCATTCTCATCATGAGGTTTTCCCCATGAAGTTCCGTCCCTTGCATGACCGCGTTGTCGTCAAGCGCGTCGAGGAGGACGCCAAGACCGCTGGCGGCATCATCATTCCCGACTCCGCCAAGGAAAAGCCCCAGCAGGGCGAAGTCGTTGCCGTGGGCCCCGGCGCCCGCGACGAGCAGGGCAAGATCGCGGCCCTCGAAGTGAAGCCCGGCGATCGGGTTCTGTTCGGCAAGTGGTCCGGCACTGAGGTCAAGATCGACGGCGAAGACCTTCTGATCATGAAGGAGAGCGACATCCTCGGCGTTCTCGAAGGCAAGGCATCGGCCAAGAAGGCCGCGTAAGCACACGAGCCGCCCTTTTCGCGTTTCCCCCTAATTTCTGACGGAGTGCCACACATGGCAGCTAAAGACGTAAAGTTTTCTCAGGACGCTCGCGAGCGCATGCTGCGCGGCGTTGATATTCTCGCCAACGCCGTGAAGGTGACCCTCGGCCCCAAGGGCCGCAATGTCGTGATCGAGAAGAGCTTCGGCGCCCCGCGCATCACCAAGGACGGCGTGACCGTCGCCAAGGAGATCGAGCTCGAGGACAAGTTCGAGAACATGGGCGCGCAGATGCTGCGCGAGGTCGCCTCGAAGACCGCTGATCTGGCCGGCGACGGCACCACCACCGCAACCGTTCTCGCCCAGGCGATCGTCAAGGAAGGCGCCAAGTCGGTTGCAGCCGGCGCCAACCCGATGGACCTGAAGCGCGGCATCGACATCGCCGTCCAGGCTGTCGTCGATGAGCTCAAGGCTAAGTCGAAGAAGGTCACCTCCAACGACGAAATCGCCCAGGTCGGCACCATCTCCGCCAACGGCGACATCGAAATCGGCGCCAAGATCGCCGAGGCCATGAAGAAGGTCGGCAACGAGGGTGTCATCACCGTCGAAGAGTCGAAGAGCCTCGAGACCGAGCTCGACGTCGTCGAGGGTATGCAGTTCGACCGCGGCTACCTCTCGCCCTACTTCATCACCAACGCCGACAAGATGATTGCGGAACTCGATAGCCCGTACATCCTGATCCACGAGAAGAAGCTTTCGGGTCTCCAGGCCATGCTGCCCGTGCTCGAAGCCGTTGTTCAGACCGGCAAGCCGCTCCTCATCATTGCTGAAGACGTCGAAGGCGAGGCGCTTGCGACCCTCGTCGTCAACAAGCTGCGCGGTGGCCTCAAGGTCGCAGCCGTGAAGGCTCCGGGCTTCGGCGATCGCCGCAAGGCCATGCTCGAGGACATCGCGATCCTCACCGGCGGCACGGTGATCTCGGAAGATCTCGGCATCAAGCTCGAGACCGTCACCCTTGACATGCTCGGCCGCGCCAAGCGCGTGTCGATCGACAAGGAAAACACCGTGATCGTCGACGGCGCCGGCAAGAAGGGCGACATCGAAGCCCGCGTCAAGCAGATCAAGGCTCAGATCGAGGAAACCTCTTCCGACTACGATCGTGAGAAGCTGCAGGAGCGTCTCGCGAAGCTTGCTGGCGGCGTTGCCGTCATCAAGGT